>JACKQG010007537.1_pt1 | contig 10905 bp, 4 predicted proteins | sample 8237621 | NCBI WGS metagenome assembly JACKQG01 (sample SAMN15677084, study PRJNA649215) | marine metagenome | biome: marine; feature: Black Sea; material: saline water; isolation source: suspended particulate matter (SPM) from the Black Sea western gyre | collected 2013-06-09/2013-06-10 | depth... | reverse complement strand
TGGTTCGGTAGTCCATCTCTCTCAGTAAAGCTGGTAAACGTCTTACCATCGTAGCGAGAAAGACCGCCAATAACCCCAAACCATAAGACACCATTTAGGTCACGCTGAATGTCAAAAACACAGTCACCTGCCAATCCATCTTTGGTGGTGAAGTTAATGAAATTTTTCCCATCATAACGACAAACGCCGCCAAAGTCCGTCCCAAACCAGAAAGTACCATCAACATTACGATGTATAGACAGTACACGATTATTTGGCAATCCATCCCTTTTAGTGAAATTTATGGCACTTAATCCATCGTAACGTGAGACTCCGCCACCCCAGGTACCAAACCACATGACTCTATCCGGGTCACGGTGGATTGCCCAGATATCGTTACTTGCCAATCCATCTTTTGTAGTGATATTGATAAACTCGTTCTCATCGTAGCGGGAAACTCCACCCCAAGTACCAAACCACATCACTCCATCCAGGTCACGGTAGATAGAATCTACTGCACCATCTACTAATCCATCTTTTGGGGTAAAGTTAATAAACCTCTTCCCATCATAGCGTGAAACACCGTGCCCCCTCGTACCAAACCACATCACACCGTCTTGGTCAGAATGCATAGTAAATACAGTGTTATTTGCCAATCCGTCTTCTGTGGTGATTTTAACAAACTTTTTCCCATCATAGCGTGAGACACCTTGATAAACCGTTCCGAACCACATCGCACCATCTGGAGAGCAGTGGATAGCACTCAGATAATTGCCAGACAATCCATCTTTGGTAGTGAAGTTTAAAAAATCCTTCCCATCGTAGCGAGAAATGCCACCATTTGTCGCAAACCACATCATACCATCTGGAGAGCAGTGACTGGCATTCACATAATTATCAGCTAATCCGTCTTTGGTGGTGAAGTTTAAAAAATCCTTCCCATTATACCGGGAGACACCGCCGCCTGTTGCAAACCACATCATACCATCTGGAGCACGACAAATAGCATTGACACCGGTATGCGCCAGTCCGTCGAAGTAGGTGTAATTTCTCCAGTTCCCCTTTTTGAAAGGCGGGAAGCGGAAGTCAATGTTTTTTAACTTTCTTCCTTGCTCAACGGACAGAATATCCCCAGAATTTTCTTCCTTAGCTTCGGAGCCATAAAACGTAAAACGTAAAGCGTAACTCACGTCCTGGTAATAGACATACCCGTCCAGAACCTGGCAACACACTTGATACTTTCCTGGCTTCAGGTTGACAAACCGATATCTGCCATTCTCATCGCTCAATGTGGTGGCAATGACTTTAGGTTCTTCTTCTCCGTCTGAAACTGGGGTAACAGCTTGGACGACGACAGACACATGTGGAGTTGCATTATCAAGCATAAGCAGTGAGCCTTCGATATTGATGGCTTCTCTCAATTCCAGGTTTAGCTTTTGCTGTTCACCTCTACCCGGTTTAATGCCCAAACGCCAAACACCTTTTTCATTACTGGTCGCGCAAAGGTCATACTGTCCGACTACTGGATAGATTCCCAACTGATAACTTCCCGAAGTATTTGTTGTTGTCTGCGCTATCCTTTTTCCCTCTTGTTCCAAGCGAACATCAGCATTGGAGATAGGTTCACCGTTCTCATCAGCGATTATACCTGAAATCACAGCGCATTCGGGTGGCAATACTCGCATGGCAAATTCCCAATCTCCGCCGATTCTGTTAAACTTTGTCACTTTTATAAGACAGTGATTGGGACCGGCTTTTAAGTTTGCCTTTGCAAGGTATTTATCAATGGGTGGAGACAATATATATTCCTCTACATCAAAGATTTCACCAACCGGACTGCTATACACCAGTTCGCCATTTATCCATACCATGATACCGTCGGTATATCCAAGGTAGACCTGGAAATCATCTGCAACATCGCTTTGCAGAACGCAGAACGCATACGCGGTGGCACTTTCGTGATATCCAATGGCATCGAGTAAACTGATAATATTTGTTTTAGAACTATATTGTTTCCATGTCAGAGTTCTACTGTCCGATGTGGTAATGGTATCGCCTTCTTTGGGTATAATATTTGCCTCACCGCCAACTTCGGCGAGAAAATCCTTCTCCAAATCGTCTGGAAAAAATGGGCCAAGTACGAGCCATTCTTTGATGTATTCCTCATCAATCTTTACCACTTGCTGTCTCCTTTCTTTCGACTGAACGTTTCCGTGCGCTGATAATGTCAAGGACACATTGAAACAGTTTTGGCGAGCAATGCTCACCCTACAGGGATGAAAGCCAATAATTCACACCAGGCGTTCAAGAATTATGAAATCTGCTAACCGTCCAGTTTTTCTCGGGCAGGTCAATAGTGGGATTTAGAATTTTGTAAAAGGTAGTTTAGCATAAGTTATGAACTAAAGCAAGAAAATCTTTATTGAAATATTATGCTAATGGTGGTATGATTAAATATCAAGAAAATAAACATTTTCGGGAATAATGGTGAAGGATACCTCTGAGAACTCTCAAAGTTAATTAGGAGACCCCAAAATGAAAGAATTGACGTTTATCACTATTGCATTGCCAATGCTTCTGTGCGTGGGCTGTGGAACAAAAAGCCAACAGATTCCTGAAAAAAGCGCCGGGAATATTGGGAAACTAAGAGCTAAATCCAGATTTATCATTGTCAGAAACAGGAAATTTATAGACACCGAAGGACGCGAGATCATTCTTCATGGCACAAATATCGTGGACAAATCCAGGGAAAATAACTACCTTAGTTGGCACGGGGCAAAAGAATTTTCCATGATGCGTGAGTGGGGATTCAATTGTATCAGACTTGTCATTATTTGGGACGGTGTGGAGCCTGAACCCGGACGCTATGACGATGAGTACCTTGCTGGTGTCGATAAGCGGATACAGTGGGCAAAAGAGAACGGGATGTATGTCATCCTTGACATGCACCAAGACCTTTTCAGCGCGAAGTTCGGTGGAGATGGCGCACCGGACTGGGCAATACTTGACGACGGCAAGCCTCACATCCACAATGGCTCAATATGGAGTATGGCATATTTTACAAGTCCTGCTGTTCAAACTGCTTTCGACAACTTCTGGGCTAACAAGCCGGCACCGGATGGCATAGGACTGCAAGACCATTTTGCCCGTGCCTGGCAATATGTCGCCGAGCGTTACGCGGATGAGCCAGCCGTAATCGGGTATGACCTTTTTAACGAGCCGTTCCCCGGTTCAGTGATACTGCAAACTCTACCACTGAAGTTCCAGGCTGCGGCGAATGCACTCGCCCAAAAGCAAGATGGCGGAGCACTTAGTGTCACTGAAATCATGCAGAAATTCACAGAACCCAATGGGCTTGCAAACTACGTGGACGACTTCGACCTCTACAAAGCGTTCGCTGATGGTGGAGTATCTTCTTCCGAGACATTCGAGCAAACGGTACTTGCGTCTTTTTACAATCGCGTAGCCAAAGCAATTCGACAAGTTGATCAAAACCATATACTTTTCCTGGAGACTCATATACTCTGTAACGCGGGAACTCCCAGTGGAGTCGTACCCATTATTGACGGAAATGGCAACCGCGACCCGCTCCAAGCTTTCGCTCCTCATGGCTACGACATCGTCACTGACACCGAGAGGGTTGCCAATGCCAGTGCAGAGCGCATCGGTTTTATTTATGACCGTCATGCGGAAACTGCCAAACGCCTTGGAATGCCGGTGTTTGTGGGTGAATGGGGAGCGTTCTATGGACAGCCAAATACACTTACCGCCGCTCAAATGGTCGTAAATCAAATCGAGAAGCACCTTTTCAGCGATACTTACTGGGCTTATAGCAGTAGCAGGGAAATGGACAGCGCGCCTTATTTTCCTGTCATAGCGCGTCCATACCCGGCAGCCGTCGCTGGGATTTTGCTTCGCTACGAATCTGACTTTAACAACAAGAGCTTCAGTTGCATCTGGCAAGAAGAACCGGCTATTACCGCACCCAGTCTTATCTACCTACCGGCTCAGTGGTTTCCTGAAGGTTACAGCGTAGACCTACAACCCAAAAGCGAAGGCTGGTCATTTGAACCTAATGTAGATGGGAGTTCCAGCGGTTATCTTGTGATTCCACCAACGGGTCAGCGGGTTGAGCGCAAGTTAAGAGTCCAGTTTAAGAAAAATATCGGTACAGAATGATTTAGAAATTATGAATTTGGGTTTATAATTTCCGGGGTAGGAGAAGTCCCTGACTTCTCCTACGGCGGTCAGGGACCGCTGCTACCCAGGAGTTTAAGAAATTGTTTTCATAGTTACTTACGATAAGAGCTTCCGAGCTTTCTATCATAAACAGTAAACATCAAAAGGAGAACACCATGATTGAAAAGATGTATGATATTGCTGTAATAGGCGGAGGGCTTTGTGGATTTGCCAGCGCTGTAAAGGCAGCCTGGAACGGGAAAAAAGTAATACTTGTGGAAAGACGTCCCGTTTTGGGTTGGGAAAGCACATGGGCTTTCCAGCTTGATTTCGATGCAGCAAATTCCACAGTCGCCGGTAAAATAAAGGATGAACTAAGCAAGGTCGGTGGATTCAAACAAAACCGGGCGGACGCACCAATACTTGAGATGACCCTGGACAGATTAGCTGAAGAAGCGGGCGTTTCAGTGCTACTTTACTCCTATCCTGTGAGGCTTATCTTTGAGGATGATATAGCTTTTGGAGTAGTTATAGGCAACAAAAGCGGCGAGCAAATTATCAAGGCTAAGGTCATAGTGGATGCCACCGAGGAAGCTTTGCTCTGGAGACAGACGGATTTAAAAACTCAATGTTCCCTCAACATTCCTCCGACTAAACAAACGGTCTTTTTTAACCACGCTGAAAACGGGATAGACTTGCCGTTGAATTTAAGTGATGGAATTACGGTTTACCCCTCCATCTGGTCAGGTGAGGTGTGCGTCGAGTTCGAGCCCGAAGAAGGTGGGGATGCGTTTTCCGCGAGAATAAACATACCGGAGATCTTAGAGCTTGTCCGCAAGAAGATACCTCAACTGAGAGATGCACTCGTCACCCATTCTGGAAACGAACCGTTCCCAATTGCCCCAATGGTTCATTTTGAATCCGTAGGACCAAGACACCCAAAGCTCAAGAACTTATTTGGCGCAGGAATCTGGGCTTCAAACGTGGAAAATACCCCCGCAGGGAGATTAGCTTTAGGTGAAGAAATTGGGGAAATTGCGTCGGAATGTGTTCACTTCGTTCACCAACGCCTTCGGCTTATGGAGGGAGTGGAGGAATTTCCTTCTGAGATGATGACTGGTTCTCTTATCAGTGAGCCTGAGATTATGAGTGATGTCTTAGTGTTAGGCGGTGGCACGGGAGGTGCCATAGCGGCCGTCGCTGCCGGACGCGAAGGCGCCAAAACTACGCTTATCGAAGCCTCACCAGCGTTGGGCGGTATAGGAACCGGCGGGGCGATACATTCTTATTACTATGGCGTAAATGGAGGCATTCAGGATGAAGTTGATGAACGCGTGAAAAATCTGACTCCGCTATTTGCTGGTAAGTGGGGAGTTAGAGGATTTCATCCTTCTGTGAAGAAATTGGTCTTACAGCAGATGGCAGAAGAGGCTGGCGTCGATATACTCCTTAACACCGTCGTTTGCGGCGTTCTCCGTGGGGGAGTTACCATTCAGCGAAAGGTTGAAACGGGTACTTCAATAGCCATTTCCTCGGAAAAGAAGGAGGAGATGAACAAACTTCTCGGCGTCATAGCAGTTGGAACGGAAGGGATTTCCGCTTACGGAGCGAAAGCTTTCATCGATAGCACTGGAGATGGTGATGTCGCTGTGATGGCAGGCGCTCCTTTCATAATTGGTCGTGAGAAGGATAATCTTCCACACGCCTACTCTCAATCCTCTGGTAGACTTGATAAAGATGGCAACCTTATCCATAACAACTTTGACGCTGGATACGTTGATACTTCAGATGTGGAGGACTTAACAAGGGGGCGAAGGCTTGGAATCAATCAATACTGGCGAGAGAAATTCACCGATGATAATCGACTGCTTTACATGGCGCCGATAATCGGTATCCGCCAAAGCATACAGATAATCGGTGAATATCAACTCACCCTTGCTGATGAGATAGCCGGGCGTAGGTTCGAAGACGCTGTTTCCTTCACAATGGCTCATTACGATAACCATTGCCACGACTATGAAAGCGAGAGCGACGAAGCAGCGCTTTGGGTATGGGCTTTGGGAAATTGGCAAGCACGCATCGGCTGCGAAGTTCCTTACAGATGTATGCTCCCCAAGAACGTTGATGGTCTTCTTTTGGCATGCCGCGCTCTTTCGATGACCTACGACGCTCATATGGAATTTAGAATGCAGAATGATATACAGCGGATAGGGGAAGTGGCAGGTGTAGCAGCGGCTATGGCTGCGAAAAAGGGCATATCCCCGCGGGAAATCGACGTGAAAGAACTTCAGGCTATCCTCAAGGAAACTGGCATACTGGACGAGAAATATCGTCCAAAACCGGCAATACAGGAACGTAGAACGCTAGAACTGCCATCCACCTCTGAATTGGATGCAGAAGAGGCAAAAGAGCTTGTCTGGATATCATCCCAGAGAGACCCTCAAAGCGCTCTCGCATTGAAAAGTATGTTGAGTTCTGATAATCCCCATCTCCGGTTCAGAGCGTCAGCGGCGCTTGCATGGCATGGATTCGACGACGGAGTACCGGAACTTCTTAATTGCGTGGTGGAGAGACGAGAAGAGGAAACTGAAGGAAGAAGAAATGTACCACTTTGGCAGGCGGCTATAACATTTCTCGGAATAGCAAAGGATAAGAAAGCTGTTCCAACGCTCATTGGGGTTTTAGAGGATGAGGCGGCTGGTCTTGATGCATTGATAGGCGCTGTTAGGTCTTTGGGTAGAATAGGTGATGAGTCTGCTATCCCCGCCCTGCGCAATTTCTTGAAACGCGAAAATCTTCCGACGCAGAGAGTTATGAATAGCGGCATGAGAACTGTTGAGGATGCGAAATGGCAAGTTGAACTTACTGTCGCTGAAGCACTTTCACAACTCAATGCGCCTGTGAATGAGGTTCGTCAGATTATCGAACCATATTTAAACGACCAAAGAGCATACGTCAGACGTTATGCGAAGAAGCTGTTGTAAAGATTTTACAGTGTACTACCTTGGATTGTAATGTATTGAACATTGTTGGATGGCAAATGTAATATAGAAAGGATAATACTTCACCGAATGTTGAAATCATTGTTATTCTGCCAATAACCCTCGTAAGGACTATTGATAAAATAAACGAGGCGTCCATCATTGAGGATGATTGCGAGATTGTCGCTATTCCGAATACAGGTTTAACGGACACTGCATTTGACCTCATCCGTGACTCTTTCTTTCGTGACTGACTTTCATCTGCGCCCAACGGATGCCTATCATATCGCCACAGCATCGGTTCACGAAGTAACCGTCCGACAGGCAGGCTTACGACATCACCATTTTTGTGTCGATTGACCGCGATTTTTTGCGGGTTGATGGGATTGCAGTTTACATTTGTTTGCCTCCGTAGGGTATCTGGTTGTAGAAACCGAGTTTTTCCAAAAAACTCGGTTTCTATGTCGATTCACCTACTACGCTTAATCTCCCCCCATGTCGTTGACACCTTCCCTTTAGCATTGACGTTTGAAATGACTTCCGGTACGAATCCGGTGTCATACTCTTCCACCGTTGAAGTATATGTCCAAGAAATACCTGTCGTCGTCCCGCCGATGGCATAAATCTTCCCATCCACCGCGCTGGTGGAAAGCATACACCTCACTGTTGGCATATTGGCTTTCTTTGTCCATGTGTCTGTTGCCGGGTCATATTCTTCTACGGTCGAAACAACACCACTATAAGGAAAACCTGTTGTTGTTCCTCCGATGACATAAATCTTTCTATTCACCACGCTGGTGGATGCGCCCGATTTTGCCGTTGGCATATCAGATTTCTTTGTCCATGTCTCCGTCATCGGGTCATACTCCTCTACTGTTAAAAGAGGTGGATACAACGTGGGGGCTGATGCTCCTCCAATAGCATAAATCTTTCTATTCACCACACTTAGAGAGAGCCAGCATCTTGCAGTTGGCATGTCGGTTTTCTTCGTCCATGTGTCCGTTGCCGGGTCGTACTCTTCCACTGTCGAGAGTCCAGGGCGATTTGCGCCGGATTGTCCCCCGATGGCATATATCTTTCCGTCAACAACGCAGGTGGATAAATTTACTCTTGCCGTTGGCATGCTGGATTTTGTTGTCCACGTATCTGTTGCGGGGGCATATTCTTCCATCATTGGGAAACCCACAAGTTGACTATTTGCCCCTCCAATGGCATAAATCTTCCCGTTTACCACAGCGTTGGATAAAAGCCATCTTGGTGTTGGCATGCCGGATTTCGTTGTCCACGTACCGTTCGCGGAGTCATATTCTTCTACAGTCGAAAGAACTGGACCATTATAACCCCCGATGACATAAATCTTTTCATTCACCACACTGGCAGAATGTCCCATCCTTGCCGTTGGCATGTCGGTCTTTTTTGTCCATGTGTCCTCTGCTGCCAAGCTCATGGGTGCCATGCCCAAAAGCCCGATGAACATTAAGCTGGTTAAAATCCAAATGAAATTACCTTTCATCTTTTGTGTTGTTTTTTGAGTTTTCATGTTTTTTGTGTCTCCTTTCCAGAAACCGAGTTTTTTGGAGGCTACTCCACTTCGTTCCGTAGCTAACTACAAACATTGGAAAAACTCGGTTTCTATATCGATTCACCTGCTACGCTTAATCTCTCCCCACATCGTTGTCAACTTCCCTTTTGCATTGACGCTTGAAATGACTTCCGGTAGTAGGGTAGCACCTATTTCCCACCCTTACAGATAACTTTGATGGTATCGCTTCCCTCAAACGGTGTTCCGTTTGTCAGTTCTCCTGCCACAGTTAAAGTAACATCACCAGTCATACCGTCTAAGTAGTCAATGAGCGCTTGCCTATCGAATTTTACCATCAGGTCAGGAATACCATCCTGGTCATTATCGCCAATTTCAGTTGGAGATGATTCCGCCGTGATTGCGTCTTCTAACAACATGGTGCTAACATCTATATCAGCCACATCATATCCTTCTTCCAATTCAATGTAACAGGTAATCCACTTACCCTTACTTTTGAGATTGAGAGTATCTGGCTTGATGTCGATACCTATACCCCGATAATCTACAGTTACTCCACGTCCTTCTAAAATAGGAATAAGCGTCTCCTGGGAATATGAGCTTAGCGGGTTGTTGTAAAGAGCTACATAATCCCCACTATCAATACCAGAGTTATCCACTAATGGCTGTATGTCGTTTATCTGGTTCCAGTGAAGATACAGTTCTTGCAGATTAGTCAGCCCAGCTAAATCAGAGATGTCGTTTATCTGGTTCTGACCAAGATGCAGATAAAGCAGATTAGTCAGTCCAGATAAAACAGAGATGTCGATTATCTGGTTAGCCCAAAGATTCAGATAAAGCAGATTAGTCAACCCAGCTAAAGCAGAGAAATCGCTTATCTGATTAGCGCCAAGATACAGATCTTGCAGATTTGTCAGCTCATCTAAAGCAGAAATATCACTTATCGAGTTGCCGTGAAGCTCCAGATAAAACAGATTAGTCAACCCAGCTAAAGCAGAGATGTCGCTTATCTGGTTCCAGGCAAGATTTAGGACTTGCAGATTCGCCAGCCCAGCTAAAGCAGAGATATCGCTTATCTGGTTTGAGTTAAGACCTAGCAATTGCAGATTTGTCAGTCCAGATAATGCAGAGATGTCGCTTATCTGGTTGTTGCCAAGAGTCAGATCTATCAGCTTTGTCAGCCCAGATAAAACAGAGATGTCACCATCGCTTATCTGGATAGCGTCAAGAATCAGCCATGTCAGATTAGTCAAATTAGCCAAATAAGAGATGTCGCTTATCTGGTTGTCGGAAAGCCACAGCCTTGTCAATTCAGTCGCCAACCCAGATACAGCAGAAATGTCGCTTATCTGGTTGTCGATAAGATTCAGATCTGTCAGATTTGTTAGCCCAGATACAGCAGAGATGTCGCTTATCTGGTTGTAGGAAAGCCACAGCCTTACCAGCTTTGTCAGTCCAGATACAGCAGAGATATTGCTTATCTGGTTCTGGTGAAGCTCCAGCCATTGCAGATTAATGCAATATTCAAGACCGGTAAGGTCTGCTATGTTCCTTGACGTACCATTAAGCTCAGTAATACCTTGAAGGTCAATATCAGTTATAGGACCCGAGGGTTTTTCGATTGTCTCCCTGATTACAGCCTCCAAGTTCGGGTCAGGAATATTGACGTCCGTAGCGTATGCTACTTGATAGCATACAAATGCAGTCAATATTAAGGTTAAAAATACGACAGTTTTGCGATTCATTTGATTTGCCTCCTAATAAATTAATTTGATTACTGTTGTTCGGGGGGTATTTGTTTTTCAGTTTAAATTCCGACATATTCTAAAAACCGCATCCCTACTGGAAAATCGGGCATCAAAGCCGGTGAGAAAGGGAGCAAGGGAGAAAGAAAGCTGTCACCCAATGCCAAATTCGGCCTCAACGGCAACCGAATTTATCACTCTCTGCGCTGCCCTTCTACTCATCTGCTCACTATTCAGACAGATAAACGGCTGATGCTTACGAGTGTCGGTTTTTAATTTGAAAAGTAAAAACCCCCGAACAATACTCGGTTTCTATGTAAAGCAATTTTGATGCCAGAGCATAAAAAAACGTCCTGACGTTAGTCAGGACGCAGAAAGGTGGCATTTTGACGTTGCGATGCTGTGTGGGATTCAAGTGTACCTATTTGGTACACCTCACCCACCTATAAAAGTTAATTTTTCTGGATTCGCCTGATTGGAA
>JACKQG010007536.1_pt1 | contig 10907 bp, 11 predicted proteins | sample 8237621 | NCBI WGS metagenome assembly JACKQG01 (sample SAMN15677084, study PRJNA649215) | marine metagenome | biome: marine; feature: Black Sea; material: saline water; isolation source: suspended particulate matter (SPM) from the Black Sea western gyre | collected 2013-06-09/2013-06-10 | depth... | reverse complement strand
TGTTCAGATTTACTTCGGGCAAACACATAAACGTTAACATCTGGCCATACATACCGGATCATTTTTAATACCAGGTGTGCGGAAGCACCGAAACCGGTTAATCCCACAGAATGTCCTTCACCCCACGATGGAAGCTGATTGGAAGAGTGAGTAAGTCTGACAGACCGTAACCCAATCGCACCGGCGCACAGTAATGGAGCGGCCTCCTCATCTGTAAAAGGAGCCGGAATGGAGAGAGCAAAGTCTTCATGGATTTTCATCTTTTCTGCATACCCGCCAAACGCATCTCTTCCGGTAGCTTTGAAATCAGGACAGAGGTTTTCGTTTCCGGATTTACAATAGGAGCATTTGCCACAGGCCGAGAAGATCCAGGCGACACCAATCCTGTCGCCGATGTTGAATTTTGTCACCCCGGGGCCCAACCTGGAAGCATGCCCGACAACCTGATGCCCCAGAACCATTGGGAAAAATGAAGGAGGTGTCCGGCCTTCAATCTCATCCAGTTCGGTATGACACACACCACAGGTTGATACGTTAATCAGAATCTCATGGTCATCCGGAATGGGATCCGGGATATCGGCCAGGATCAGTGGTTCGCTGGTCTCCGACAGCTCCTGTATATGTGTTAAGATCATTGCCTTCATGCATGCTATTTTTTACAAAGGTACGCGAAGGATTTACAAATGAAGTAAAGTATGAAGAACTTCTTTCTAAGGCCTTACCTTAAAAAACGAAAGGAGAGATTCAGCATAATGAACCGGCCCGGACTAAGTTGACCTTTATTGTTAACCCATTGTCTGTTCAAGAGATTCTGAACTGTGAGACCAAGGGTAAGATGATTGAAGAAGGTATGTGAAGCCTTCATGTCGATGGTAAAATAATCAGGAGTTTGAACGGTATTGGCATCATCAATCCATTGCTTTCCAACAAACCGAAATGTGATGGAAGCAGTAAGCCACCAGGGGGTAAAGACCAACCCGGCAAATGCCTGATGAGGAGGAACTTCCATCAGAAACTTTCCGGTCAGGTCTTCGCCTGTAAACAGGGAAGTGTCAAATTGAGTGATCCGGGAGTCGTTATAGGCATAGTTGGCGATCAGGTCGAGTGTTTTTACAAGGGGAATATTCATGGTGATCTCAGCACCAAGAACCCGCACCCGGCTGATGTTCTCGCGTTTCATCACAGGTTTGAGATTATTCCCTCCCGTATTGACACTATCCCCTGTAGCTACGAAGTATTGAAAGTCTCTTCCCAGCGACAAATAAAGAGAAGGTTCCAGTCTGATTTTTTTGAAAAACATAACCGTGGAACCGGCTTCGAAGTTGTCGATCGATTCTGGTTTCAGTTGCGGGTTGGCCAGTTTAAATCCTTTACTGATATTGCCGTTTTTGCACATGTCATCCAGGATGGGAGGCCGGAACCCATGGGCATAGGAGAGATACAGACTTTGAAGTGAGTTGAAGTTGTATTGTAATCCCAGTTTTGGACTGATGGCATTCCATGTTTCATCTGAGAACTCAGTAGGGAAATTGGTCATGAATTGGGTAAGCTTGCTGGGATCTTCAATGGTAAAGGATCCGTTGGTAAACCAGGCGATATCCCAGCGAAGTCCGCCTGTGATCGCCATCTTTTTCTGAAGTATACTCAACTGGTATTCGGCAAACAGAGCAAAAAACGACATTTTCCCTTTGTTATTCAGGATGTCGGATGAGGTAAGATAGGTAGTGGTGGCATTTACGTTTCCCTGTTTCAGATCCATCCCCACAGTGATTGCCTGATTCTTCCGGATCTGGTTGGTGAGGTTGAGCCATAACCCATAATCATTTCGTTTGCTATCGGTTTTGTAGAGCGTATATTTCCCACTTTTATTACTGATCGATTCATTTTGCCGGATGTAGTTCTCGTGTTGAAAAAATCCATTTACCAGTAAACTATATTTCCCCCAGCCATTCTGAGTCGAGAGCCTGACAAAATGAGTGGGATACCGGTTATAGCTTCCCAGCGGCTCATAGATCTTCGTTCCGGCCCCCCGGATATCGTTGTAATAGTTGTACTCCAATTCCACCTTGTTACGTTGATTGAACTGATACCCCAATTTTCCGGCAAGCGTCCCCTCTTTCAGGTAGGTATTTGTATCAAATGAATCACGGGTGGCTTCCGGCTCCACAATATATCCTTTCCCCTTGCGATAGAAACCGGTGGCGTTGTAATAGAATCCTCGGTCTCTTTTAATCAGACTTCCGCCAACCTTAATAAATCCACCAAATGTTCGGAATGTCCCGGTGAAGGCTTTTATCTCTCCTTCAAACCTGGCAATGGGTTTTCGAGTAATGACGTTAACCACTCCCGACATCGCGTTGGATCCATAGACAGCTGAAACCGGTCCTTTCAGCACTTCGATCCGCTCGATATAACCCGGGATCAACCGGTTCCAGTTGATGCCTCCGCCATCCGTTTTATTGAGCGGGACTCCGTCCATCAGGATTAGGGTGCGGTAAGAGCCATTCAATCCTCGCATGGTTACGCTGGAATTTTTGGAAAAAATCCCGAAATCACGATCAAAGTTGATACCCGGGACAACTTGTAAGGCTTCATCGGTATTGCTGATAGGCATTTCCAACACCTCTGATCCCAGGATGGTTGCTATCCGGGCCGGAATCTGCGATGGTTTCTGTGGCGTACGGGTAGCGGTGATAAATATTTCAGGCATCTGCTGGATCTCAGGTTTCATGCAAAGAATGAGATGAATAGTATCGGTAACCTGTTTGGCTGAAACAGGTTGTATCAGCCCCTGGTATCCGACAAAGGATATCTGGAGCCTCGATTTCACACCTTCGGGCACATCTAATAAAAAGGTTCCGTCACCTTCGGAAACAGCGCCTATCCCTGTTTCCTGTACCAGGATATTGGCTCCTGAAACCGGATCTCCGGTGTCACAATTCCGGATGATCCCGGTAACAGGTGTCTGCGAGAACCCAACAGTCTGCAAAAGTAAAGTTATAAAAAGGAACCAGGTCGATATGTTGAAAGTGGCATATCGGGAATGTAAAAAAACAGTAAAATGCTGCATTAGGGATTATTTTTTCTGGAGGTGAGAGGATAATTTAAGGATGCTTGCACCGAGCAAACCACCTGCAAAACCGAAAATGATATGGGTCATAACAGGCCAGCCGAGACCAAACCGGAAAGAGGTGAAGAGGAGTCCGGTAAACGAGGCAATAAAAAATTTGATCAGGGGAATAGACATCCATCCAATGGCACAGGATAGGGCGGTTGCCATAACAAACGGGGTGATCTTACGAAATCCCAGGAAAAGCAGATCAAGGAAGACGCCAATCAGGATGTAAGTGACAGGCATCAGGGGTTCACGAAAACCAAGCCAGGATGTGGCCAGAAGGATTGCTGAACCTGCACAGGCGATGGTGGCGGCAAAGGGGAACCTGGACCAACCGCGGGCCAGGATGATAATAGTCAGAAAGATAATACCTTGCCTGCCGGGGAGTTGCATCGGAATACGAAGCTTGGCATGAATAGCGATTGCCAGCATGCCCAGAATTAACAGAAACGCTACCTCCGCAACATTTCCCGCAATCCTATTCGGAAAGATGCTTGATATACTCCTTGGAAGCGGACTGGTATTCGTACTTTTCATGTGCATCAGATTTCTCTGCAAATAAAACAATTTTTTTGTTCTTAACCACAGGCCGGCACCAATCTGAAATATTTATTTTGCTTTCAGGATGGAGCAAATTTCCGTCAATATCCACGATCGTATCCACCGGCACCAATTCCTGGTATTTCCCTATAGTGAATATCCCCTGTATCTCCCGAAGACGGTTCAGCCATAGTAACCGGCCGTCGTTCCCATGAAACCGTAATCCTACAGCCGCCAGAGCACCAATAACACCGATCTTTTGACCTGTCAACCCAATCAGATATATTGAATACTTTTTTGCAATATCAAGGGCTTCGTTTTCCTTCAGGACTTCTATTTTAGCACGTTGACCAAAGGAGACAATCTCTTCAGGAATGCTCTCTTCCAACACGATGCATAATCCCACATCAGAACCATCGGCTGCATGGTTCAACAGAAAGTCAGCACAAAACTCCCTGACCTGAAATTCGTTCCCGGTAATCTGACCTGTGATACAGGCAGCAGAATTGTGTGACGTAAATGGAATCTTTGGATCGACTAGCAACTGATGCCGGGTGATCGAAAAGATCCTCACCAACCCGGCATCGTCAAGTGAATTGGCCAGATCTCTTGCCAGATGTCCTGTCCCAATTGACACCAGGTTATCTGTATCATCAATGCCTATATATATATTGTGATTCAAGGTTAAAGGAAAAACGCAAAATTACAATTTTTCTCGACATGTCAGAATTAACATATCGAAAAAACAAACAATTTGAAATCGATTTAAATAAGAAGGCTTAATATCCGTATGCTCTCCCGTTGAACCTTTCAACCTTAATGGTCCAGCAATTGACTTCCCGGATAGATGGCGGATTGTAGTTGAATTTCCCGCCGGTATATTGTTTCATCACTACATCCAGAGCCTTCCTTTTCAGCTGTGCAGCTTCGATAAATTCAACCGTGCCGTAGCACAACACACTTCGATATCTCATGTTCCACGAACAGGCAACCTCTTTGTGTTGGTAACGAAGTTCATGATCGGTAGTGAAATTAATGCAGACTTCGGGATTTTTCTTCAGACTATCTATCTTTTTTCCCTTCTGACCCGAGTGAAGATAGATGACATCATCAGCAAAGCCAAAGTTCATAGGTACCAGGTATGGTTTTCCCTCATTATCCACCATCGCTACATGGCAGACCTGACACCGGGAAATGATATCTGTAATTTCGGTATGATTGGCGAGTTTCCGGAGTCTCATGACCAGCTAAATGCGGGAAGGATCATCTCTTCTAAAAGATACATAATCACTGACAGGATGATACTGAAGATCAGTGCCCACCAGAATCCTTTCACTTCAAAGCCTTTCACGATTGCGCCTGCCAGCATGATTATAAGCGCGTTGATCACAAAGAGAAACAGCCCGAATGTCCAAAGTGTAAATGGGATTGAGATATACTCCATAATTGGTCTGACGAAGGCATTTAATAATGCCAGCACAATAGCTATCAGCAGAGCTGACCAGAATGATTTAACATAAATCCCCGGAAGGATGTAACTGGTGAGGATCACGGCAAAGGCCAGGATCAGGATTTGAATGATGATTAGTGTCATAGGTGGATGGTTTAAAATTTCCACCAAGATAATCAATTATCGGAAAAGAGATACCCAAAGCTCCTCAATTTTTTTTACAGGAGCAACCTGGATCTTGAATTTTCGATGTGAAATCCCTTTGGAATTATACTGTGAGATATAGATCTTCTCAAAGCCGAGTTTCTCCGCTTCCACGATCCTTGGTTCGATACGGGTCACAGGCCTGATCTCTCCGGAAAGGCCGACTTCTGCTGCAAAACAGATTTTGTTATCAATGGGAACATCATCGTTGGATGAGAGTACTGCTACCACCACAGCAAGGTCGATTGCCGGGTCATCGACCCGGATCCCGCCGGCGATGTTGAGGAAGACATCTTTAACACCCAACCGGAAACCACTCCGTTTCTCCAGCACTGCCAGCAGCATATTCAGCCGGCGGGTGTCGAACCCGGTACTGGAGCGTTGAGGTGTGCCATAAGCGGCGGAGCTTACCAGAGCCTGGGTCTCGATAAGCATGGGACGCAACCCTTCGATCGTAGCGGCGATAGCGATACCGCTGACATTCTCATCACGTTGGGAAAGCAGGATTTCCGAAGGGTTCGATACTTGCCGGAGGCCACGATCCTGCATCTCATAGATCCCCAGCTCAGACGTTGAACCAAAGCGGTTCTTGACAGCTCTTAATATTCTATACCCGTAATTTCGGTCGCCTTCGAATTGCAACACAGTATCTACCATATGCTCCAGGATTTTAGGTCCGGCAATGGTGCCATCTTTGGTGATATGACCGATCAGGATCACCGGGATGTTAGTCGTTTTGGAATATTTTTGAAGTTCGGCGGTACACTCCCGGATCTGGGAGATACTCCCCGCCGAAGAGTCGATCACCTGTGTGCTCAGAGTTTGGATTGAGTCGACCACAATCAGATCAGGTTTTATTTCATCCAGGCAGGGGAAAATGTTTTGTGTGGACGTCTCTGCAAGGATGAAGCATGCTTCGTTTTTCATCCCGATCCGGTCAGACCGCATGCGGATCTGCTGATCACTCTCTTCACCCGTAACATAAAGTACTTTCAGCCCCTGACAATGGAGTGATACCTGGAGCATCAGGGTGGATTTTCCAATCCCGGGTTCGCCGCCGATCAACACAACTGATCCCGGCACAAGGCCTCCTCCCAGCACCCGGTTCAGCTCCTGGTCGTGCAGGTCGATACGTTTCTCGTTAGACATTGAAACATCGGAAATCTTAACCGGCTTTCTGTTTCCGGCATCCGGCATCCGATATCCCCGTTTAACCTCTTCCCGCTGGATCACCTCTTCAACAAACGTATTCCACTCTGCGCAGGAGGGACATTTCCCAAGCCATTTAGGTGATTGAGCGCCACAATTCTGACAGAAAAATGTTGTTTTTATTTTCGCCATTCAAAGCTCGCTATTCGCAGTTCGCTATTCGTAATTCGTTGTTTGCCAGTCCCAACTCACCAACTCACCAGTTTCACAAAAGTAGTGAAATTAACGCTTGATTCTGGCAATGAGGTCTGTTGTGGAATACCCTTCTGTCAACGGAATCGTAACAACCTCTCCGCCATGTGCCTGGACGATATCGTGCCCTGCGATCTGATCCACAGAATAATCGGCTCCTTTCACCAGGATGTCAGGTTTAACAAGTTTGATCAACTCATATGGTGTCTCTTCATCAAAAATGATCAAGCCGTCAACAAACGAGAGTGAAGCAAGGATAATAGCTCTGGACTCTTCACTGTTGAATGGACGATCGGAACCCTTGATAGCTTTCACAGAGACATCCGAGTTCAATCCGATCAGCAGGATGCCACCAAGATCGGCCGCTTGGATGAGGTACTCGATATGGCCTAAATGAAGAATGTCGAAACAACCGTTAGTGAAAACGATCTTCTTCTCATTAAAACGCCAGATATTACACTGGTTTTTAATTTGTTCCCGGCTGAGAATCTTGGTTTTTATCCGTTCCAGTTTTTCCATAGTGGGTTTTATTAATGGAGAGAAGCAACAATGAAATCCCTCCAACGATCAGGATCATCAAGGTTTGGGTTGTCCAGGTAATCCAACCCAGGGCCAGACCTGTTGTCAGAGAGATCCCGTATAGTTTCAACGTTTCCTGGATAAGGGCTGGGTATAAGCCAATCCCTCCGGGAGTGATCATGATCCCGATGCTGCCCAGTACCAGAGCCGATAAGCCTGCCCCAAGAGAGAGATTGGAGGTGGATGGGAAACAGAAGAAACAGACATAGAGCGTCATGAAGTAGAGTGCCCATATTCCCAACGAATATAAGATAAACAACCAGGGTCGTTTGATCTTGCTCAGTGATTTCAACCCTTCCCAGAAACCGATAATGAGGTTTTTAATTTGCTGATATAGTTTGAATTTTCGTAATCTGACACGAAAGATGAAAAAGAGAACCGTAACAAGAGTGACCAGGCTACTTGTTGTAAGCCAGAATAGTCGGGAATAGTGAAGTGTGCCAAACTTCGCAACCAGTTTCGGGTAGATCGTCTCATCAAGGTATTCCCTGATGGTTCCGACCTGGGTCACAATCATCAGGATGAACAGTCCCAGAAAGATCAGCATGTCAATGGCACGCTCGGTGATTACGGTGCCGAGTGATTTATTAAACGGGATCTTTTCATATTTGGCCAGGATACCGCAACGGGTTACCTCCCCCAGCCGGGGGAATGCGAGGTTGGCCATGTATCCGATCATCACGGCATAGAACGAGTTTCTTAAGTGGGGCTTATACCCCATCGGCTCCATGAACATCATCCAGCGTAAAGAGCGCACGAGATGACTGAGAATGCCCAGTCCAAGTGCCAGAATTACCCAATAATAATCGGCCGTGCGGAATGCATTAATGATCTCTTGTCTTTCAACTTCCGTAAGATCTTTTATCGAAAGCCAGATGATCAGGATGCCCAATCCAAGGAAAAAAACAAATTTAAAGATGGAAAGAAACCCCGCTTTGAAGGGTTTCGATTCAGATTGTATTGAGGGCATCAGGTTGCTTTTTAACCGTTAGGGAGGTTGTTATTGTGATCGGGGAAAACCAGGACAGGCTTAAATGTTTTAGCCTCTTCAAAATCCATCATCGCATACGATGCAATAATCACGATATCACCCTGCATAAACTTGCGTGCGGCAGCGCCATTCAAACAGATCACTCCACTGCCTTTTTTCCCTTTTAGTACATATGTTTCAATTCGTTCACCATTATTGATATTTAGTACATGAACCTTCTCATTCTCAATAATATTGGAAGCTTCCATCAACAACTCATCGATGGTAATACTTCCAACATAATGAATATCAGCCTCGGTAACAGTACCCCGGTGGATCTTCGATTTCAGCACTTCTATATTCATGCGGTAAAATTACGAAAAAAGTTCCATATTGTCGATCAGGCGGATGTCTCCAAGATAGAGAGCGGTGCATGCGATGATCTCTTCCGGATCATCCCAGGTGTCGACAGGCAGCAGGGTTCGCTTATTTACAATCTTGAAATATTCAACACGAAATTCGGGAATTTCCACGAGTCGTTTCAATGAAATGAGCTGCAGTTTCTGTACCGGAACAGATCCGGCATTGGCTTTGGTATACATCAGCACATCATAGATCTTTGACGCCAATTGCCGTTCGCCGATTGTCAACTGTAAATTCCGACTACTCATCGCCAGCCCATCAGGTTCCCTGAAGGTCTCACAGGCGACAACCTTTACACGGAGGTGTAGAGCGCGCACCATGTGCTCAATGATTATTAGTTGCTGAAAATCTTTCTTGCCGAAATAAGCACGTGTTGGCTCTATGATATCCAGTAGCTTCTTTACAACAATGATGACTCCTTTGAAATGACCCGGACGGTGCTCCCCTTCCATCACCCTATCGAGGCGACCCAGGTCCAGATCGAGATCTTGCTTCTCTCCAGGCGGATACATCTCTTCTGCTTCAGGAGCAAAGAGCAATTCAACACCTTCTTTGGTTAGAATTTTTTTATCCTGTTCAAGCATCCGGGGGTAGTTGCTCAGATCATTTGCGTTGTTAAACTGGATCGGGTTGATGAAGATGCTGCAAACAGTAAGATCATTTTCGTTCTTTGATCTCCGGATCAGTTCCAGGTGGCCTTCGTGGAATGCTCCCATTGTAGGAACAAAACCAATCGTCTTCTTCTTTCTTCTACTAGCTGTCAGCTGGTTTTTAATGTCGCTAATCCGTGTGCATGCTATCATAATTCAACGATCTTGTTTTTAATGGCAAATTTCACCATCTCTACAGTAGATTTTAAGCCTAGTTTTTTGACAATGTGATTTTTATGGGATTCAACCGTCCGGATACTGATGCCCAGCGTATTGCTTATCTCTTTGTTGTTAAATCCCTCAGCGAAAAGTTTCAGGATCTCGTGTTCACGGTTGGAAAGTGGTTGAGCCCCATTTTCGTTAGTTGTCTCTGGTTCATTAACTTTCCTGAGGAAGCTTTTCAAGATGACCTGCGAGATCGATCCACTAAAGAACTCTTGTCCGGAATGGATGGCATAGATGGCATCAAGAAGCTCCTGTCGCGAAGTATTCTTTAAAAGGTATCCTTTGGCTCCTGCTTTCATGGCGTTAAACACAAAATCCTCATTTGTATACATCGAAAGGATCAGGATTTTACTTGCAGGGTATCTGTTACTGATGATACGTGTAAGCTCAATACCGGAGATATCAGGGAGTGAAATGTCCATCAGAATGAGATCCGGGTGTGCCTGGGGAATCTTCTCGAGCAGTTCGTTCCCGGTGGTTGCTTCACCAATGATCGTGATATCATTGACTCCGGAGAGAAGTGCTTTAATGCCATCAAGAATAAGTTGATGGTCATCGACCAGAAAAATGTTAATGTTCTCCATACTTTTAATGAAATACAGGGATATCTATTGCAATCTCCGTACCTATATTTTCATGTGATTCAATCTTAATCGCTCCCTTCAACAAGTTAACCCGCTCCCGCATGTTGTTCATTCCATGCCCCGTTCCGGCTTTGATCTCCTGTAGATTAAATCCCTTGCCGTCATCGCGGATATTAAAAACCACCTCATCTTTTTTTCGCTCCAGGATAATTCCCACACTGGTTGCTCTGGCATGTTTAACAATGTTGTTCACCGCTTCCTGTGCAATCCGGAAGAGATATGTCTTGAGAGTCGTGTTCAGCGACTCAAGATCACCTTTAAAGTCGAGAGAAATCTTTAATCCGGTGTGTTCGCTCGTCTCAATACAGAGATTCCGGATAGCAAATACCACACCGAAGGCTTCCAAAACAGAAGGCATCAGGTTGTTACTGATTCTCCTGATCTCATCCAGGACCTCGTCGAAATCGGTCCTGAGCCTTGAAATCTGCTCTTTAACCTCGTCCTCATCCAGGTAAAGCAGGCTTTCAAGTTTCATCTTGATGGAGATGAGGTATTGTCCGATCCCGTCATGTAATTCCCGGGATAAACGCTGTCGCTCTTTCTCCTCACCTTCAATAAATGACTTCAGGCTACTAAAAGGATCGTGATCAATCTCCTTCCGCTCAACTCTATTTTTACTAATTTTGGACAATCCGGAATAACTATTAGGAAGCAGCAAACTTAATAAATTTCCGGCTCTGAAATAAAAATTCGTGAAGATGAAATG
>JACKQG010007535.1_pt1 | contig 10907 bp, 4 predicted proteins | sample 8237621 | NCBI WGS metagenome assembly JACKQG01 (sample SAMN15677084, study PRJNA649215) | marine metagenome | biome: marine; feature: Black Sea; material: saline water; isolation source: suspended particulate matter (SPM) from the Black Sea western gyre | collected 2013-06-09/2013-06-10 | depth... | reverse complement strand
TCCGGCATCTACACGGTCTTTGGATATCACATGCCCTTAGACGGCGCGCCCGAGTTCAGGGATTATCTGTACAAAGAGCTTGAAAACATCTACGGCGGCATGTGGGACTGTGAACCGGACCCCATCAAACACGCCCACAAGATGATTGCCCATATCGATAAGAAGCGCAAGGCGTTAGGTATCGATAAGGCCAGGGAAAGAGTTCTGATGGATATGGCTGATCGCCAGGCACTCGAAGCTTAAAAAAGTGCATTATTTAAAGTACTAATTATATATGAGGTTAGAATAAATCCTCAACCAAGGAGGAACGTATGTCTAAATTAGTAGCATTTGCTGCCATTCAGGGCGGCTATAATGTTGTTTCAGAGGTCGAAGGAGAGCTGCGAAATGCTCTGGCAGCCTATGATGCAGATACCAAGGTAGAGTTTCCCAACACAGGATACTACCTGCCGGTGATCTATTCCCTGCTGGGCATGAAGGTTGAAACCTTAGAAGATATGCAAAAACCGATGGCATTTGCCCGCGGGCTTCTGCCGCCCCATGTCAAAAGGGTAAATCATCTGCCGTACCTGGGACCCCTGCTGGATGCCGGCATGGCGGCCATTTTAGCCTATGAAATCAAGGAAGGTATCCGCGCTGTTACGGATCCTGATTTTTACTTCCCCCAGGAAGATCCGGACATCGAAGCCGGCAAGATCTGGGTTGGACCTGCGGACGACATCATTCTGCGGAAACGCGGGGTGGAATTCGTGGACGGTTCGGCCCCGGGATTTGCCGCCATCGTGGGTGCGGCACCCAATCCCGAGATCGCCAAGATGATCGTGGAAGAATATCAGAAGCGCAATCTTTACATCTTCTGTGCCGCTTCCCACAACGGTACATCGGTCATCGAACAGCTGATCGAGGCTGATGTCCAGATCGGCTGGAACACACGTATAGTACCCTTCGGGCCCTTTATTTCATCGGCCGTATTCGCTTTGGGCTTTGCCAACCGGGCCGCCATGGCCTTTGGCGGCGTACAGCCCGGCGACTATAAAACGATTCTGAATTATAACAAAGAACGTATTTTTGCCTTCGTCAACGCTCTGGGTGAAGTCGGAACCCACTGGGCCTGCGCGGCGGCCGGTTGTGTCAACTGGGGTTTTCCGACCCTGGCGGACACCGATATCCCCGAGGTTCTGCCTACCGGTATCTGTACCTACGAGCATGTGGTAGCCAATGTACGTCATGACGAAATGGTCCAGAAATCAGTGGAGGTCCGGGGCCTTAAGGTCCATGTTTCCGATATCGACATTCCCTGTGCATTCGGCCCGGCCTACGAGGGTGAACGTGTCAGAGGCAAGGACCTGTATGCCCAGTGCGGCGGCGGCAAGACCCAGGCCACCGAGCTTTGTTCAAAGGCCGAGATGGGTGATATCGAAGACGGACGTGTCGAGATCATCGGTCCCGACATTACCGATGTCAAAGAGGGTGAAACCTTTCCCCTGGGCATTTTTGTGCAGGTTGCCGGCCGGGAGTTCCAGGAGGATTTCGAACCGATTCTGGAGCGCCAGATTCACCACCTGATCAACTACATCCAGGGGATTATGCATATCGGCCAGCGCGATATCGCCTGGATCCGCGTCAGCAAGGCAGGCATGGATAAGGGTTTTACATTAAAGGATATAGGCGTGGTCCTGCATGCCAAGTTCCACAATGATTTCAATAAAATTTTGGACAAGGTGCAGGTTACCCTTTACACCAAGAAAAAGGATGTTGATGCCCTTACCAAAAGGGCGCGTAAGATATACAATACCAGGGATGAACGTGTTGAGAACATGACCGACGAGGCCGAGGAAATTTATTACTCCTGTACGCTTTGTCAGTCGTTTGCTCCCAACCACGTTTGCACGGTCAGCCCTGAAAGGACCGGTCTTTGCGGTGCCTACAACTGGATGGACTGTAAGGCTTCTTTTGAGATTAACCCCACGGGACCGAACCAGCCCATCGAAAAGGGTGAAACCCTTGATCCTGTTCTGGGTCAATGGGCAGGAGTCAATGATTTTGTCTTCAAGGCCTCACGCGGAGCCGTCACCCATTATAACTTTTATTCCATGGTGCATGACCCCATGACCACCTGCGGATGCTGTGAGGCCATTGCGGCCTTGCTGCCGACTTGCAACGGTGTCATGACGGTCGGCCGGGACTATACGGGTGAGACCCCCTGCGGTATGAAGTTTACCACTCTGGCCGGTGTCATGGGCGGCGGTGCCTCTTCACCCGGTTTTGTGGGCCATTCCAAATACAATGTTACCCAGCGAAAGTTCCTCACCGGCGACGGTGGCCTGCTGCGGATGGTCTGGATGCCCAAGGGACTCAAGGAAGAGCTCCGAGACCGGCTTGTCAAGCGCGGTACCGAGCTGGGCTATCCCAACTTAATCGATATGATTGCCGATGAGACTGTGGGGATCTCTGAGGAAGAGATTCTGCCCTTTCTTGAAAAAGTAGGACATCCGGCACTTTCAATGGATCCGATCATCGGGTAAAGGCTAAAATTTGTATTCAGGGGCGGGAGCTGCTCCCGCTCCTGAAACTCGATGATGATGTTGGGATCTATAAATCAGGAGGTCAAACTTGCGCAAAAACTTGCGTATTGAGTTGCAAATCGATAAAGGAGACAATTATGGCATTAACCGGTATTCAGATTTTCAAACTTCTGCCGAAAACCAACTGTAAGGAGTGTGGCGTTCCCACCTGCCTGGCGTTTGCCATGAACCTGGCATCCGGCAAGGCCGAACTTGACGCCTGCCCGTATGTATCTGACGAGGCCAGGGAACAACTTGCAGAGGCTTCAGCACCGCCCATCCGTCCGGTTGCCTTGGGAAAAGGCGTCAGAGCAACCAAGGCCGGAGGAGAGACGGTGCTGTACCGTCATGAAAAGACCTTTTACAGCCCGACCCCCATGGCCGCTATGATCGGCTCCGACATCTCGGAATCCGATCTAAAGACCAAACTCAAGGTTTGGAATGCGTTCCAGTTTGAGCGGGTCGGCCTTAACTTAAGACCCGAACTTGTGGCCTTAAAAGACGCTAACGGTGATAAGGATGCCTTTGCGGCCGCAGCCAAAACCATTGCCGAAACCTCGGAATTCAATCTGATATTGATGTCGGAAGATGCCGGGGTAATGGCGGCGGGTATCGCGGCCTGTAAGTTCAAACGGCCTCTGATATATGCCGCTACCGAAGGCAACATTGACGATTTCGGGGCCCTGGCCAAGGAGCATGATCTGCCCCTGGTCGTCAAAGCCGATTCTGTTGAAGGGCTGGTTCCGCTGACAACCAAATTGACTGAAATGGGTTTAAAGGACCTGGTGCTTGACTCAGGTTCCAGAGAAATCCGGCAGTCCATGAAGGATCAGATTGTCATCCGGCGTGCAGCCCTCAAGTCCTTGAACCGGGCGCTCGGTTTTCCCACAATTACTTTCCCGTGTGAAATGGCTTCCAACCTGGACATGGAGACCATGATCGCCGCCATGCATATTGCCAAGTACGGCGGCATCGCCGTTCTTTCCGACTTTGCCGGAGAGAGCCTTTTCTCCCTGCTGGTGGAACGGCTGAATATCTTCACCGATCCTCAAAGACCCATGACCGTCACCGAAGGCATCTATGAAATCGGCAACCCGGATGAGAACTCTCCGGTGCTGGTTACCACCAATTTTGCACTGACCTACTTTATTGTGTCCGGTGAAGTTGAAGGCAGCAAGGTCCCGACCTGGCTGCTGATCAAGGATGCCGAAGGCCTTTCTGTTCTGACCGCCTGGGCCGCCGGAAAATTTTCCGGTGATGATGTGGGTATGTTCGTGAAAAAATGCGGTATCATGGACAAAGTCAAACACACGGAACTGGTTATTCCCGGCTATGCTGCCGCGATTGCCGGTGATGTCGAAGAGGAACTGCCGGGCTGGACGATTACCGTAGGGCCCAGAGAAGCCGCCCATATTCCGGCTTTTCTCAAAACAAAATAATGGCCTGAAAAGCAGGATGGTTTCTGATTGACCATCCTGCTTCTTAAAAGTACACTACCGGCGTAATCGTTTTCAGCAGGTTTAACCAGCTTGGCGGGGTCATGCCCCGGTACTAACAGGCGGTTGCCGATTAAAAAAGGGAGGGTGTATGATACTTTTTGGTGAAAGTTTAAACGTCATATCAACAAAGATCGGCAAGGCGTTCAAGGCGCGTGATCCCAAGCCGATCCAGGAGGAGGCTCTTTTCCAGAAGAAAAAGGGGATGGATTATATCGACATCAACCTGGGACCGGCCAAAAAGGACGGACACGAGTTGATGCCCTGGGTAGTTGAAGTCGTCCAGGAGGTGGTTGACGATATACCGCTGCTTTTGGATACATCTAATGTTGACGCCATCGCAGCAGCACTCAAGGTGTGCAAGCTGCCGCCCATCGTCAATTCTATCATGTGCCGTCCGGAGCGCTATGAAAAAATGATTCCGATGACGGCTGAAGCCGGAGCCGATTTTGTAGCTCTGCTATGGGGTCCTGAAGGGCTGCCGCGGGATGAGAATGAACGCGCCGCCCTTTGCGTCGAACTGCTTTATGCTGCCAACGAAGCCGGTATCCCCAACGAGAAGATCTGGGTGGACGGTATTGTAACTCCGGTAAATATTCAGCAGCCCCAGGCTATCAGTCTGATGGAGTTTCAGGGAATGCTTCAGGATATTGCCCCCGGAGCCAGGAGCACCTGCGGTCTGTCGAACATTTCCAACGGACCGCCCGAACACCTGCGCCCGATTCTTAACCAGACCTTTATGGTCATGCTGCAGAAATACGGGATGGAGTCGGTCATCGCCGATCCTCTGGATGATCAGTTGATTGCTATTGCCAGAGACGAACGTCAGGATATCGTCGATTTAATCTATGGTATCATGGACGGCGATGATCCGGACATGGCCGGCCTTTCCAAAGAGTTACAGGATTATGCCAAGACCACCAAAGTAATTCTAGGAACGTCCCTGTACTCTGATTCGTGGCTTGATCTGTAATCCTAAGATAAGCTAAAGATTGAGTAAATACCAAAAGCCTCTTCCTTGCACAGGGAGAGGCTTTTTTTTGCAGTGACCAATGACCAGCAGCCGATCTCAGGGCCACGTCATTTATATAGGTAATTACTTGGAATAAATATAGTTACCGGCTTATAAAAATCATGAAAATTCCAAACACCAAAATACAAATCTCAAACAAATCTCAATGACCGAAATTCAAAACAGATTGAAAAAAAACACTGCCTCTGATAGCCTCTTGGATTAATGGTTGATGGTTGAAAGACCAAGCTTACTCGATACAGGTCCCACGTTAGAATAGAGTGACGCCAATCAATCGACAATAATCAATCTTCAATCTTCAATTGATATGGGGGTTTGATGATCAAATCAAGAGCCCTTGAGGTGAATATTGCCGATTATCACGTCGATGTGGCTATCGATGAGAAATATGCAGTTATTCAAGAAGTTATGTCCACGTATTACGGCCTGACCGAAGGGTTGAACACTTTCTTAAAAGAGCTTTCCCATCCTTATAAAAACTGGCAGTTTATCGTGCAGGAAGCCAGAGGTTATTCCCTCAATTATTTTCATCTTCTAAAAAACCATCCCGCAGGTCCTGATGCGGCCACCCTTTTTATAGAGATATTTACCGGTGCCATCGACGCCGCCGCCGGCATTGAAGTAAGAACCGATGCTGTTGATAATTTTCTGCTCTTTCTTCAGAAAATCATCAAGGAATCCGGTTCCAATATCGCAAAATTCAAGCCGGTCCTCGACAATTCCTTTGATAAAATCAGCACCTATCAGGGTGAAGATTTCTTTTTGTTTATTAAAAGCTTCTATCAAATAAAAAAACTGGCAGAAGCCTTTTTCAACTGTTCAGCGGGGGTTGTTACAGACTACAAGTCGCTGAATTCGCTTCTTATAAAATATTTCAAGCATGCATATGCATACTGGCTGAGTGAGGCAGATCCTAAGGACTGGTTTGTCAAAGAGGTCGGTGAGATTGATAAAGGGGAAATTTCCAATAATTTTTTTGATGATATATCCCACCGGCAAACTCAAGGTTATCAAGCCCGGCTTGAAGATATTGTACAATCTGAAAACAAGGCGTCCGCAGATGCCTTGCAAAGGCTCCTGGAACTGCCCGGATACAACCAGTTTTTGGAAATTTACCGGGGAATTCCTCAAAGACTTCTTGATCAAGGTGCCGATAATGGTCGGGGCCACCGCTGGAAACTGATATTTCTTTTTCATATCATGAACATTTCCGGATTGTCGATGATACACGAGGAAGCCTTGAGGGATATCAACAGAACCATGAGCTGGGTCATTGGAAATGAGGATTATCAGAATGTACAGCAATTAATCCAAAAAACATTTTCCATTTTAAAAGCCTGCACGAAAGAATTTCCGGCTACGGCTTTAAATTGCGTCCTGAATATGGGGAAGGCGGTTTACAAAACCGATGACAGCGACCTTGTCAATTCTTTTATCGACTCGGTTATCGACCTGGGTTTTCAAGCACCGATGATAAGCGGTGTGGGCAACGACTGGCAAATAAAAGTCAATACCGCCCATATTCTGAATATACGGATATGGCTGGAACTTATTGCACTCAACCCCACATGGTCTCCCCGGCTGCTTTCGTACCTGATCATTCATCTTTCGCTGTGCGGCGTTTTTATTAAAGATACCGACATCTTCCCCAGGGATATCACGCAATTTTTAAACAGCGGTATCGGCCCGGTATTTAACCTGGCCAAACAACTTGCACCCCTGTTCCCGGTTTATTTTAACGATATCGGTGCCGAAGGCCAGTTGAGAGATATTTCAACACGTATTGACGAAATAACCCATCGAAAAGATTTGCTTATCCATTTTTTACGAAAGCAGAGTCACGTTGAAAGCAGCAATCTGATCATAGATTTTATGGAGGCAACTCTCGATTTCTGGAAAACCGGGGACAAAGGCCTGATCGAGCCTTTTATTCCTCCCAATATCTTTGTCCAAATCGATGCCAAGGGGCCTTACATCGATGGTGTTCACCGGGCCATGTCATTTTTAAACACCCAGGGACTCTCTTTGCCGCAAGACCTTATTACCATCAAAGAAGAGCAGGTCAGGCACCTTTTGGAAGGTATTTCAGGTGTATCGGAAATAGACCTGGAAAGGGTTTGTCTGGCGATATCTTTTTACAAACTTTTGTATCAGAAATACTATTTCGATTTTGTCGAGTTTGACAATTACATTGCCCCACTCCAGGCCGAAGCCTTTCCCGATCTGGGCCGCTTGCAAGTTGCCCTGGCCGAACCTGATCTAAAGAAAAAGATTTACTGGCTGCTCGATTACCTGGAACAGTTAAAAGGTTTAATCCTGTCTGACCAATCATACGAAATCAAGGAAGACATTTATCAAAAAAGACATTTTACCGTGGATATACCTTCCATGTATGGAAGTTACCACGAAATGAAATTTGATGCCCTGGGACTTACGTTTAGAATCGAATCTTTGGTCAATGTTCTTTTTGAGGAACTTGCCGAAGATATCGATCTGAGCCTGATAACAAAAGCGACTTTTTTTCAGATCTACGATCGACTGCGGTTGTTTGACAAGGCTCTGAAATTAGACGGTATTTCACTGGTTGAGATGGAGCGCCAGCTGGAACTTTTAGGCCATTCATTAGAGCTCAAGGGCTTCAGCTTTACCCAGTATCTCGATATATTCAAAGGTTTTGTCCGGGCCGTAAAAAATATCATCAATGACCACTTTCACAATATTCACGCAGAGAACTTAACCCGCATTCTATCCCAGGTAGAGGTCGATCAGATTCTGCCGAAATATCTTTCCCAGGACGGCTCATTCGATCACGAAAAACTGATGCACAGGGTCACGGAGATTTTTTTCAGAGAGCGCATCGCTCTGTCACTGGGCCTGCAGCAGCTGGACCGGTTTTTAAGCCGCATACTGCAAACTCTTTTTCACCAGGCCGACAAGCTCCCCGGTAACAAACTCCAGTTGCTTTTAAATTATGACCCCCAGCGCATCATGACGTCCCTGGACCAGCCCGGCGAAAGGGTTGCCGACATCGTTCATTTGGGCAGCAAAGGGCACAACATGATCAAACTGAAAAGTTACGGCTTACCCGTACCGCCGGGCTTTATTATAACTACCGAAGCTTTTCGCTACAGAGAGATTATTGACAGTTACCCGCCGGCCGAGCAAAATTTCAAGGAGCAGATCGCTCATCATATAGCAGATCTGGAAAAGCTTGCCGGCAAAGAGTTTGGAAATCCCCAAAATCCGATGCTATTTTCCGTCAGAAGCGGGTCCGCCATTTCACAACCGGGAATGATGGACACCTTCCTCAATGTAGGCATCAACGAAGAGATCGCCGCCAGCATCGCTGCCCGTACCGGTAACACCTGGTTTGCCTGGGACAGTTATCGGCGTTTTCTGCAGGGTTACGGCATGTCATTCGGTCTTGCAAGGGATGTTTTTGATGCCATCATCAGCGAATTCAAGCAGCAAGCGGGTATTCCATTTAAAAAAGGGTTTAGCGGCCGGCAGATGAAACAGGTGGCATTGAGCTATAAGGCCAGGATAAAGGATGAGGGGATTGAGATTATCGAAAATCCTTTCGATCAGCTCCTTATGGCCATCAAAAAAGTTTTTGAGTCCTGGCAATCATCCAAAGCAAAAACCTACAGAAGCATTATAGGCATATCCGATGACTGGGGCACTGCTGTGACGGTGCAGGAGATGGTCTTTGGCAATATTTCACAACAATCCGGCACCGGTGTGTTCTTTACCCATAACCCCAGGTGGGCCGGAGATATTTTGAAGCTGTGGGGTGATTTTACCCTTGAAAATCAAGGTGAAGATGTGGTTTCAGGGCTTGTTAAGACACTGCCGATTTCAGTCATGCAGCAAGAAGTCGAAATGAGGGACACGGAAATAATTCTTGAAACCCATTTCCCCGAAATTTATATGACCATGAAAGCATGGGCCCAAGAGCTGATTTATGAAAAAGGGTGGAGTCCGCAGGAGATAGAGTTCACCTTTGAGAGCCCTTTTAAAAAAGACCTGTATCTGCTTCAGGGACGCGACATGGCCATGAGAGAGCGCAAAAAGGTTTTTACGTTTGATCTTGACGGTAAAACAAAAGAAAATCTTCTAGGGCACGGTATCGGGGTCAGCGGCGGGGCTATGAGCGGGCGCATCGTTTTCAGTCTGCAGGAAATCGATCGCTGGAGGACCCAAGAGCCTGACACGTTCCTCATTCTTGTCAGGGGTGATACCGTTCCCGATGATATCCGGGAAATATATGCAGCCGACGGTCTTCTGACGGCAAGGGGCGGAGTAACTTCCCATGCCGCTGTTGTGGCCCACAGGCTTGGCAAAACCTGTGTGGTCGGTTGCGGAAACCTTATCTGCAATGAAGCGGCGAAAAATTGCAAGTTCGACCAGGCGCTGTTTAAATCCGGTGACCATTTCAGCATTGACGGCCGGGAAGGGTCGGTCTATCGAGGTTTGATTAGGATCAATCCGGCCTAACTGGTTGCGAGTTGCGGGTTGCGGGTTGCGAGTTGCGAGTTGCGGGGTGCGAGTTACGAGTTGCGGGTTGCGGGTTACAGATAACTGATAAAGGGAGAATAAAGCGATGACTGCTGGAAGCGGAAAAGGGATGAAGCTCGGTATCAACGGATTGGGCAGAATAGGCAAGCTGGCGGTCTGGCACCATGTAGGACGCAAGTATTTTGATGAAATTGTCGTAAATATCGGGCGAGAGGCCGGAACATCCCTGGCCGACATTGCTCACTACCTGGAAAGGGATTCAACCTACGGTTTGCTCCACAGTTTTATTTACGGCTGTCAGTCCGCGTCTCTGATCAGCGATTTGAATGAAGACAGCGGCACTATGACCATTGACGGTATCAAGGTCCGTTTCCTGCGATCATTCAGAAATCCGCTCCAGTTAGACTGGAGGGCCCAGGGCGTAAAAATAGTCGTCGATACAACGGGACAGTTTCTGGATCCCACCTTGTCGCCGGATCATCCCGGAGGATCTTTGCGCGGACATCTCGAGTCAGGCGCTGATAAAGTGATTGTCTCTGCGCCGTTTAAGATCAAAGATAAGAAACAATCGATGCCCCCGGATGCCGTAACGACTATCATGGGTATCAATGAAAATGACTATGACCCCAGACGCCACCAACTGATATCCTGTGCTTCCTGTACGACGACCTGCCTGGCTCACATGATGAAGCCGCTTATTAACTATTTCGGCCCCAAGAAAATACTATCGGCATCCATGGCTACGATTCATGCCGTCACAGGCTCACAAGAAGTTCTGGACCGGCTCCCCAAAGCCGGAACGAATGACTTAAGAAAAAACAGGAGCATAATGAACAACATTATCCTGACCACAACCGGAGCCGCCGATACCTTGAGACTGGTCATTCCGGAGATGGAAGAGATCGGCTTCATAGCAGAATCGGTCAGGGTTCCCATCTCTACCGGATCGCTCATCATTCTGGTTATGAATCTTCAGGAGGAACTGACAGGAAAATTTATCGACCGTGATCTTATCGGGCGCATATACACTCAAGCGGCATCCGATGACCCCAATGGGTATCTAATGTATACTGAACAGCAGAATGTTTCCGGAGATATCATAGGATTGCCCAAAGCTGCCGCCGTCATTGAGGGTCATGTAAATCATACCCGCACGGCCGAGGTGACCATAGATCTGGAAAAAGTGCCGGGAATCGAAAAAGAAATTATAGCGTCGTTACAGGATGCCGTTGTGCGGGTGCCGGTAACCCAGGCCGTTATCTACGGCTGGTATGATAATGAAATGGGAAGTTATGT
>JACKQG010007534.1_pt1 | contig 10907 bp, 15 predicted proteins | sample 8237621 | NCBI WGS metagenome assembly JACKQG01 (sample SAMN15677084, study PRJNA649215) | marine metagenome | biome: marine; feature: Black Sea; material: saline water; isolation source: suspended particulate matter (SPM) from the Black Sea western gyre | collected 2013-06-09/2013-06-10 | depth... | reverse complement strand
TACTCATCAGCGCCGTCATAGGCGCTGGTGCTTATGTTATGAAGTTACAAAGAGATAATGCTATATTAAAAGAAAACGCAGTTAAACTTGAATCTGCTATTAGTGAACAAAAACAAGTTATAGAAAATCAAAAGAAAGACTTTGTTGAAATACTAGAAGCAAACAAAAAGATAAACGAACTCGTTAATAATCTTAAAAAAGATTTAGACGATTTAGATAAAAGATTTTCAAAGAAAGATAGAGATATTGGTAAGTTGGCCATTGATAAAACAAAGGTCATAGAAAGAATTATAAACAAAGGCAGTGATAACGCTACAAGATGTATTGAAATCGCCAGCGGATCACCATTAACTGAAGAAGAAAAGAATGCTACAAAGAAATCAGAAATCAATCCTGAATGTCCTTCGATAGCAAATCCAAGTTATGTCGCATACTAAAACATTTAAACAATTTGTAAAAGAAAATAATCTTATTAGATTACAAAAAACTAGAAAAACATTAAATAAGCCTTATTTAGATAAAGTAAGTGAATATGCTAAAAAGGGTAAAAAGTTTTATTCTCGTATATTATTATCAAAATATATAGGTGATAATTTTTTACAAACTGCTTACACAAGAATATTTAACGCTGTTAATACAAGACAAGATTTAGCAAGAAAATATAATACTAGAAATACACCACAACATAATTTAGTTAAACAGTTAGAAAAAAGATTGTTTGATGAAATTGAAAAATTTGAAAATTCAAAAGAAATAAAATTAGCATTAATGCCTATAAAATATAGTAATAAGAATTATTTTCCTACTAATCCAACTTATGGAATAAATTAATGATGTATTTAAAAGTTATATTAATATTAGTTTTAAGTATATTCCTTACTAATTGTAGTGGAGTAAAGCAGTTAAGCATATTCAAAGAAGAAGTCAAAAGACAAGAACTTAATTTAGAGAAACCAACACCTCTACAATTAGAACAGATTAAATGGATTATTATAACATCTGAGAATGCTGATGAAGTGTTTAAAAAGATGGAGGAACAAGGACTTGATCCTGTGTTATTTGGTCTTACAGATAATGATTATCAATTGATAGCAAAAAACTTTGCTCAAATAAGAAATCAATTAAAAATAACAAATGACTTGCTAGACAAGTATAAAGAATATTACGAGGTAGAAGATGGCGAAACTAGGTGATAAAACAGATTTTAGTTATAGAGTTAAAAGAGTAACTAAAGTTGTAGATGGCGATACAATAGATGTAATTTTAGATATGGGATTCAACATATTGTTTGCTCAAAGAGTTAGACTATTTGGTATAGATACACCAGAGAGTAGAACAAGAGATTTAGTAGAAAAGAAATATGGTCTAAAGGCTAAAAAGTTTTTACAAGATAAATTAAAGAAAGCAAAATCAATTACAATTAGAACACACAAGGGTGAAGAAAAAGGTAAGTTTGGTAGAATACTTGGTGATATTTATTGTGATGGTAAATCAGTTAATTCAGAAATGGTTAAAGTAGGTCATGCTGTAGCATACTATGGACAAAACAAAGAACTAATTGAGAAAGCACATTTAAAGAATAGATCAAAAGTATAATGGATATATTTTTTGAGATACTAACAAAATTTGGATTACCCGTAGCGGCTTCAGTCACTATGGGTGGTTTCATTTATATTATTTTAAAGTATATTTTAGGTGGTGTTGTAGGTTCTGTTAAGAGTTTACACGGTATTATTATGGGTTTAGAAAATAGAATAGATACTATGAATAATGACCTGATACATATTGACACTTTAATATCAGCTTCATTACACCTTAAACCTGATTTAGATAGAATCGCTAGATCAGATGGTAAGAATGACGCAAGGAAAGACTAATGCCAATTTTAGAAATACTTAATCAATACGGTTTTGCGACACTGGCTGCTATTGCTATGGGTTGGTTTATTTGGTTTATCTATACATTTATTACACAAGAAGTTACAAAGAAATTAGGTGAAGCCTCTGGTGCGCTGATTGTTCTATTAGATAAAATAAGAAGACTTGACAATGACCTTATACGAATTAAGGCAAAATTAAACACGGTTCTCACTCTCCGAGAACAAGAAAAATACAAAAACAAAGACTAATAATTATAAATAGTAGTATGAAAACATCATTTAAAACAATGGTGTTAGTAGTGGGACTTACATTAATTACACCGATTACATCAATACTAGCATCCGAATTGACACAGGAGTTTAAAAACCCTGCCTTTAGTGGTAATGGTTACTCGTCCCATGTGCTATCCATCAATCAACTTGAAGTACAAAGAGAACAAAAAGTAATTGATGATAAAAAATCAGCAGCTGCGGCCGCTGAAAGAGATGAAAAAAACAAGACAGTAAACAAATTTATTGCCAATGTAGAGAGTAGAATATATGCCAACCTTTCTAAACAACTGGTTGACAATATGTTTGGTACAAGTTGTGACCCTACAACAACTACTTGTCCTACAAGTGGTACTTCAACGATTGAAGGTGCTCAAATATATTGGGTTAAAGATTCTGTAACTGAAATAATTACATTAACAATTACAGCTGATGATGGAACAGTTACAACTATGGCAGTTCCGATTGGTGACTTTAAATTTTAAATATGAAAATAATATTAGTTATATTATTAGGACTGATTATATCAGGTTGTCAAACAACCAAAGATATTGAAATATACAAAGGTAAGGCACCTTTTATTGAAGGTACATCTACAAGAGATAGATTAGTTGCTATACCTAAGTTAGACGGACAGCCTAAAATTACAATTGCTGTTTACAGATTTACTGACCAGACAGGTCAAAGAAAACCAAGTACAAAGTTTTCTCAACTGTCAACTGCTGTCACACAAGGTGGTAGTATGTTTGTGGTCAAAGCTTTAAAATCAGTTTCAGATGGAGATTGGTTTCTAGTATTAGAAAGAGAAGGATTAGATAATCTAATTAAAGAAAGACAATTAATTAGATCAACTAGAACAGAATATGATGGCGAACAACAAGTAGGTAATATATTAAAACCTTTAGTGTTTGCTGGACTTATTATAGAGGGTTCTGTGATAGGTTATGATAGTAATATACAGACTGGTGGACAAGGCGCTAGATACTTAGGAATAGGTATAAGTGAACAGTATAGAGTAGATCAAGTGACTGTTTCATTAAGACTTGTTTCAGTACAGTCTGGAGAGATTTTGTTAGCTACCAATGTGACTAAAACAATTGCTAGTCACTCAAAAGGTGGTGATGTATTCACATTTTTAGATATGAATACAAAGGCTTTAGAATTAGAAAGTGGTGTTGCCGTAAACGAGCCAGTGACTTACGCCATACGAACTGCTATTGAATTTGCTATATTAGAATTAATTTATGATGGTAAAGAAAAAGGATACTGGAAATTTAAAGAAGAAGAAGAAAAAGGAATACACAAAAAATGAAAACAATAATTAGTGTTATTATGTTCTTAATGATGACTTCTTTGTCATGGTCTAACGACATATATGTTACTCAATCAGGCGCTAACCTTGATTTAGATATAACACAAGATGGCGCTAATAACACAGTAGGTAATAGTACAACAGCTTCTGCTTCAACAGGCGCTACAACTATATTGAATATAGACCAAGTTGGAGGTTCAAACGTTATTAAATATCAGATTAATGGTGCTACATACACAGGAGTTATTAGTTTAACAGGCGATTCAAATGATGTTGATTTAAATTGTGATAGTACAAATGGTAATAGTTCTTGTGGAACTGTAACTGCTAACATAACAATAACAGGTTCTTCAAGTGATATAGATTTAGATATTGGAGAAACTAGTGACGCTTCAAACTCAACAGTTAATATTACAGGACAATCTGGTTCAGATTCAAACGTAATAGCCGCTACAGTTGATGGTACAAGTGCTGTATTAACTTTAACAGTAAATGGTGATACAAACAATTACTTAATAGATATAGACGGTAACGGTGACATTAATGGTCATACATTAATACATTCACACACAGGTAGTATTGCTGATGTTGACATTATACAATCAGGCGTTAATGATAACTATATTGACCTAACAACAAGCGGAGATAACGCTGAGGTTACTATCAGCCAAACAGATTAATGATTACAATAATACTATATTCAGGATTAACAATATATGCGTGTTATAAGTTTTATAATTGGGTTCATACTCTTAACCCTTACGATTTTACCGAAAAATAGTTTTGCTACTATTGGTGAAGTATCTATCACATCTGGTAGTGCTGTCATTGATAGACAAGATGGTGATAAAGGTATTACAGTAAAGAAAGAATTGGATATTTTTTCTTATGATACTGTTAAGACCGGCAATGGTAAAGTTGGTATAAAATTTATAGATGAAACAAGAGTTGATGTTACTGAACATAGTAAGTTAGTAATTGATGAATTTGTTTATGACCCTAATACAAAAACAGGTTCATTATCATTAAAGGCTTCTTTAGGTACAGTAAGATATGCCTCTGGTCAGATTGCCAAAAACTCAAAACAAAATGTAAAGATCAGTACACCTACAGCTACGATTGCTGTTAGAGGTACTGACTTTGCTATGACTGTAAATGAAATAGGCGGTTCAACAATTGTATTATTACCGAGTTGTAACAGCAATGGTCAATGTTATGTAGGAGAGATTGAAGTACAAACAGACGCTGGATTTGTGATAATGAATCAAGCATTTCAAGTGACACAAGTTGATACTTTAGAATCAAAACCATTAAAACCTATATTACTTGATTTAGATTTAGATATGATTAATAATTTATTAATTGTATCCCCACCAAAAAAACTTGATAACGCAATAGAAGAACAAAGATTAAAAGAAGTTGCTAATGCTTTAGATTTAGACTTTCTAAAGTTTGATGATTTAGAGATTGATTTATTAGAAACTGAAGAAGATGAATACACTTCAGCACTTGATATAGATTTTTTAGATAATGATTTTTTAGTTGATATTTTAGATCAATTAAACAAACAACTTGCTTTACAAATGAGAAGTGAGTTTGATAAGAATAAAGATAAAAAAAAATCAGGTAAAGATGAGTTTGGTGTTATACTTTTACTAGAGGATCCTCAATGGGTTTGGACTAGACTTGACGCTGCTCAAAACAATATAGTATTAAGATTAGATATGGAATATGGTTATAATATAAACGTAACACAAGGTGACACAGAAATAATAGATTATGAGTTAGGTGACAGTCCAACAAATCAAATAAGAATATATCAGAATCAATAATGTATAAATTTTTAAAAAGATTTACAATTTTTCTATTCATATGGATGGTGTTTTTTTCTATTATAGATAAGTTAAAAGCTGATGATGCTTTTATATATTATAAAAATAGTGGTACTTATAATACTAGCTCACAATATACAAATCTAAAAAGTGAATTAGAAGATTTAGGATTTACTGTAACAGGTAGCACTTCGGGTACTGTAAGTTCAAATGATATATCAGGTAAAGATTTAGTCATTGATATAACTGGTTCATCAAATTGTGGTAGTACCTGTAAAACAAATTATGAAAGTTATCTATCAAGTGGTGGTAAATTACTTATAGCTGGCACCAACGGTGCAACCAACAGAAATGGTAATATAGAACAATTAATTGAAAGTAAGTTAAGTGTTGGTACTTTTACCCAAGCTGGTGGTTGTAATGCTTGTTATTATTCAGTAAGAAAAGGTGATTATGCAAGTAGCACTACTAGTGAAAATACTTTACCAGGTTCAGACAAATATATGTATAATGTAACTAACGGTACAACTGTAGCCGCTAACTCATCTTCTAATAATAATATTCCTATTATGCACAAATGGGATTACGGTTCAAATGGTGGCTCAGTTTATGTAACATTTGGTTACGGTCAGTTTCTTTCAACTCACACATATGCAAATAATATGGATGCCCTTTTGCTTAGAATAATGGAAGAAGAAGGTTTATATTCATCAACAGTAAACATAACACCAACAACAACTCAATCATCTACAATTACAACTGATAAGGCAAGAACAGGTAATGGTGTTAAGATGAATGTTGATGGCGATGGCAATACAGTTAATATTGAGCAAACAGGCGAAGATAATTTTATCATAGGCACAGACTGGTCTAGTGATAGTGCAATCACAGGCAATAATAATACTGTTAATATAGACCAAGGTAATGTAACAACAAGTGGTAGTAGTGGTAATAATGGTATTGCATTAGATATAACAGGCAATACAAATACACTTAATATTTCTCAAGGCGATTATGGCACAGATACAGGTGACCATAGAATATGGTTAGATATTGACGGCTCTACAAATACACTAACTTTACAACAACGAAATGATGGCACAACTTCAAGCGAGCATTATATGAATTTAGATTTAGATTCATCTTCAAATGTCATTACAATGCAACAACTTGACAATGGAGATAAGACCTTATTTTTAGATATAAATAATAACAATAACGCAGTAGATATAAACCAATCTGGTAGCGGTGAACACTTTTTGGATTTAACTTTAGGTTCAGGCAGTTACGCTCATGATGTTGATATATCACAGACAGGTTCAGGTGACCATGCGGCTAGAGTTGATTTAGACGGTTACTCTACTGACTTTGATTTATCACAAACCGGTTCTACTGACCAAGATTATAATGTAGATATGACTTGTGGAGTACAAGCAGGTTGTACTCTATCAACAACGCAAGGTAATTAATGAAATATATACGAATACTATTTTGGCCTCTCATAATGTTAAAGAATATTCTTGACCCAAACTGGTGGGCAAACCATATTGGCGAAAAGTCTGGTGCATATGACAAGGCAAGAAAATCAAAAATAAGAGCATGGGCAAATAATTTAGAAGGTTGGAAATACTGGGCGTGGCAAATTGGTGCTGGTGGACTAGCACTTTTTGTTTTTGAGATTATATTAAATCAACTAGGTATGACCATGTTACCTTGGAGATAATGTGATTAAAAAAATATTAACACATTGGACTACAGCATTCATAACTTTATTTGTATTGACTTATATTGGTCTACAAGATCCATGGGTGAAAGAAGTTTTAAGACTTAAATCATTTGACTATCTTTTAGCAAATGAAGAAAAATCACAATCACAAGATATTACAATCATAACAATAGATGAAGAAGCAATCGAGAAGTATGGTCAATGGCCTTGGCCTAGAGATGTGTTGGCAGACTTGATTGTAAATTTAAGACAAGCAGAAACAGGTATTATAGTTATGCCTATATTGTTTACTGAACCTGATAGATTCGGTGGCGATTGGGAGTTTTGTAGTGTGCTAGAATACGGCACAGTTATAGCACAGGTTGGAACAACACAAAAAAGAACATCTAATCCTGTACCAAGAGGTGTTGCAAAAATAGGCGACCCATTAAAGTTTTTATTTGAATGGCCTGGTATGTTAGGACCATTACCAGAACTTTCGAAGTGTACCCAAGGTGTAGGTGTTATCAACACAGCACCAGAGATAGATGGTGTTGTAAGACGAGTACCACTTCTTATGAAAATAGGTGATGAAGTTTATCCGAACATGGCAATTGAAACTATACGAGTTGCAGTAGGCGACCCTAGTTATCAAGTTAAAGCAGATGACTTCGGCATAATCGCTGTGAGAGTACCTGCCTATGCTACAATCAATACAGACGCAAATGCTAGAATATGGGTTAGATGGAATAAAAAGTTTAACACAATATCAGCAGCAAGTCAAGACTTTTCTTTGGCTGCAGGCACTACAGTAATTATTGCCATGACAGCAGAGGGTCTAGGTGGTGTGGTTGCAACACCGATAGGTGAGCAATATGATTATGTCATATCAGCAAATACACTACAAACAGTTTTAGATGGTGAAACAATCAAAAGATTTGATTCATTAATAGAATTAATGCTTGCATTTGCTGTAGGATGTGTTATAATACTAGTATGTAGATTTACCCCTTACTGGTCTATTGCATTATTACTTGTTTTAGGTACAATAGGTGGTCTTAATTATACATCAATTGCATTTGAAAGTCTAGTCTTATTTGATATCACATGGATATTATTAACAGCATTTATAGTAGGGTTTCATTCTACATTCCTAAGATTTATATTAGAGTTTAGACTTAAACAACAAATAAGAAAACAGTTTGAACATTATCTTGACCCACGACAAGTTGCAGCTCTACAAAAGAATCCAAACTTACTGAAACTTGGTGGTGATAGACGAGAAATGTCATTTCTGTTTATGGACATTATTGGGTTTACACCTATATCAGAATACTATAAGAACAAAGACAATCCAGAAGGTCTAGTTAAATTAGTTAATGAGTTTTTAGATGTGGTTAGTAAGATCATATTAAACAATGGTGGAATGATAGATAAGTTTATGGGGGATTGTGTGATGTGTGTATTCAACGCACCTATTGATATGCCAAACCACGCTGAAATGGCAATTAAGACTGCTTATGAAATTGAACAAAAGGTTAAAGAACTAAAGATACTATACAAAGACAGAGGATTGCCAGACATTAATGTTGGAACAGGTGTGAATACCGGCACAGCAATAGTTGGTAATATGGGTTCAACTACACGATTTGATTTTAGTGTAATAGGGGATGCCGTGAATTTAGCTGCAAGATTAGAAGCAACAGCAGGAAGAGGAGATTATAAAGATTATCCAACTATATATTCCTCAATGACGATGGAACAATTACCTGATACATATAAGTCTAAAAAGATTGGTGATATTAAAGTTAAAGGTAAAGAAGAACTTATACAGATATACACTTTTGCTTAGAAGCAAGGTGTCGTTTTAGATTAGCACCACCCATCAGTTTTTTACATCTTGGGCAAGATTTCTTTTTATGAATGCCTAAATTGTTTTGATTCGCTCTAACTTCCGATATAGGTGTTTTCCAGAACTTTGTATAATTCACACCCAATCTTGCGTCAGACATTTTCTCTTTTGCTTCTTGTGAGTGATTCTTACCGAACATAGGGTTTTTCTCACCAGGTTGTGAAGCGCCTAACTTTGATCTCATTAATAGTATTTCTTCTTTACCTAATTGACCAGACAAACATTTCCACGCCATATAGTCCTGTTGTTTGCCATACTTATCATACAAGTCCTTATGTGCTTGTGTGTGTTCTTCAACCGTGAGTGAGATTAGATTAGATTCAATATCAAGGCCACCCATATGCTTGGGTATGATGTGATGTTTATGATATACTGTTGCCATACTGCTATTTATAATAATATCATAATAGGAGTTAATAACAAATATCAAATCAATAGAAGTAGATAAAATCAAAGTAAAAGGTAAAGAAGAATTAATTACCATCTACAAACCTATATAAATAGTAGCATGGCAAAGACAGTATTTGATAAGATACTTGATACAACAACAGGTCCCAAATCATATGATTGGTATAGGAGACAGGTGAATGCTATGACAACACCTGGTGCAAGAGGACTTATTAATCAAGGTAAAGCAACATTAAGACCAAAGTATGGTATTATGAACTTGTTTGGTTATGACCCTAAACACAGATTGACATTACCATACTACGATAAGTTTCCTTTAATCATGCCACTTGAGGCAGCAAAAGGTGGGTTCTATGGACTTAATTTTCATTATTTACCTTACGGTGCAAGAGTGGCATTTTTAAGAAGTTTATCTAAATATGCTAGTGATAAAAACTATGATAGAAAAACACGATATCAACTACCTAGTTTGTCAGGAAGTTATTATAAAAAAACGATTCATCATTATCTATGGAATCATGTGAGAACATCATTTTTAAACATACCAGCAGATGAAATGGCAATAGCAATATTTCTACCTGTTGCAAGATTTATGAAAGGGAGACCTTACTAATGGCAATTTTTAGACAAGGCGTAAGAGTAGGACCATTTGACATACGAGGTGGTGTATCAAGAGGTGATTTAGCAGATAGTGCTTATCATAAAACAGATAAAGACATACGATTAAGAAGTTATGCTAATACAGAAAACACGATTGGTCGTTTTCGTGCTGCGATGGCAGCAGCAAATGGTTATGCAAGACCAGCAAGATTTGCTGTAAGAATATTTCCACCTACTAATTTAGAAAGTCTAGTTAGGGATGCAAATTTACCTAAAGCAGGAACTGGTGCTAATGGACCACCAGGTCGTAATTATCCAACAAAACCTACTGCAAAAACTATGAGTGATTTGTCACAAACATTAGGTAGACAAATTAACATACATTGTGATAGTGTTTCAATGCCAGCACATGATTTACAATCAGAAACAGTTACAACTTTTGGACCGCCTAGACAAATGGTTACAGGTCATGGATTTACAGGTACTATTGCTGCTAGTTTTTTTGCTGATACTTATTTAAGAGAAAGACATTTTATGGAGATGTGGCAACAAATGGCAGTAAATCATGTAACACATAAAGCAGGCTACTATGATGAGTACATTGGTAAAATGCATATATTCCAATTAGCATCTGATAATGTACAAGACCATCCATCATATGGTATCGAAGCAACCGAGGTTTATCCAGAAACAATAAGTGCAATTGAATATAACTATGGCTCATCTAATCAAATAGTAAAAATAAATGTAGGATTTCAATACAAAGAATGGCATAACCTTGCTGCAGATACTATTGGCGGTGTTGACTTTTCGGGCGACAGACAAGTATTACCTCCTGTTAAAGCAAGAGATGGAGGATTGTTTGGTAAACTACCACCTGAATTACAAAGAATGGCAAGAGATAACCTTAGTCAAGCAACAACAGTATTGAATCCAATAGGAAGATTATTTAAGGGGAAAATATTCCCACCATTTTAATACATAATATT
>JACKQG010000519.1_pt3 | contig 10907 bp, 17 predicted proteins | sample 8237621 | NCBI WGS metagenome assembly JACKQG01 (sample SAMN15677084, study PRJNA649215) | marine metagenome | biome: marine; feature: Black Sea; material: saline water; isolation source: suspended particulate matter (SPM) from the Black Sea western gyre | collected 2013-06-09/2013-06-10 | depth... | reverse complement strand
AAGTAAAAACTTGACAGATATGATATCTGTGTTATAATATAGTTATATTAAACAAATGAGAGGGTTAAATATGAATATAGTAAAAATAGAAAACGGGTTATATAATAATACCGAGATAAACGGTTGTTTTCCTTTAATCAAAGGAATTACAAAATCAAAAGACGGGTCTTACTTTGTAAAAATTAAAGTAACTGATTCCGATGAAAAAGTATTTGCAGGTCGTGATGCTTGTAGAATTAAAATTGAGAATCAAGACCAAATTACCGAAGTTGAAGGTTCAGCAAATAAAAAACTTGTTGAAACCGAAGACCAAGCAATCGAAAGAATTGCAGAACGTTTTTCAATTTTAGAAGAAATGACTAATGCTACATTAGATGGCATTGTCAGAGGTATGGTAGTAACAGGACCTCCAGGAGTTGGTAAAACATATGGTGTTGAGCAAGTACTTGAAAAAGATAGTATCTTTGATATGATGGCTGATAAGCCACTAAGACATACATTTGTTAAAGGTGCCATGTCGGCAATTGGTCTATATAGTACTCTTTATAAGTATTCAGATTCCAAGAGCATTGTTGTTCTGGATGACTGTGATACTATTCTTTTCAATGAAGATGCCTTGAATATTCTTAAAGCCGCACTTGATAGTGGTAAATCTCGAAAAATCTCATGGAACTCTGACTCAAACTTCTTACGTAGAGAAGGTGTTCCTGCTCAATTTGAGTTTAATGGTTCAGTTATCTTTATTACTAACTTAAAGTTTGATAGTACTAGACAAACTAAAATCAAAGACCACTTAGAGGCTATTCTTTCAAGGTGTCATTATCTTGATTTGACTCTTGATACTACTCGTGATAAGATTATGAGAATTAAACAAATTGCTAGAGATGGTGGGTTGTTTGATACTAAAGGTCTTACTAAGATAGAAGAAGAAGAAATTCTTGAATTTATCATTGAGAACCAAGATAGATTGAGAGAAGTTTCATTGAGAATGGCTCAAAAGATTGCAGACCTTCGTAATATGAATAAAGATAGATGGAAGGTTCTTGCAGAATCAACTTGTATGAAGCGAAGAGTCGCTTAAAAAGTTTAAAAAGTTAACCCCTCGGCGCCAGTAATAGAAATGTTACTGGCGTTTTTTCTATATCCGCTAAGAAAACACTTGAATTCTCTGGTGAATTATGTTATAATATCTTAAATGATAAAGAAAAAGATATAAATGAGTAAATGCACAATCATAATCAAGGACGAAGTAAACGTTAAGTTAGAAGGCCTTGACCCATCTACTCGTAGGAAATGTAGTGATAAATTGAAGTATTTTCTACCTCATGCTTTTCATATGCCTGCATATAAACTTGGTAGATGGGATGGAACAGTCCGTTTCTGTGATGTTGGCGGTAGAACCTTTCTAAATCTATTAGATGATATTCTGCCTGTAATCATTGAGCAAGGCTATGAAGTAGTGGTTGATGATAGGCGTGAAAATGCAGAAATGGAATTCGAACTCGTCACCGAAGATTTTTGGGAAGGAGTTACTTGGCCTGAAGGACATATACATGCTGGTGAACCAATCATGTTACGAGATTATCAAGTAGAAGTGATTAATCAGTTCATATCAGCACCACAATGTCTCCAAGAGATAGCCACGGGTGCAGGTAAGACGATTATGACTGCAACTATGAGTAAGGTAGTAGAGAAGTATGGTAGGTCAATCGTTATCGTTCCAAATAAAGATTTAGTACGCCAGACAGAAGAAGATTACAGTAATTGTGGATTAGATGTTGGTGTATACTTTGGTGATAAGAAAGACTACGGCAAAACTCATACAATTTGTACATGGCAAAGTTTAAATTCTTTATTAAAGAAAACTAAGAAAGGTGAAGATAACATTCAGGAATTTATTGAGGATGTATGTTGTGTTATCGTTGATGAAACACATCAAGCAAAGGCAGATGTTTTGAAAGATTTATTGACAAGTGTGTTTGCTAATGTACCTATTCGTTGGGGATTAACAGGAACTATTCCAAAGAGTGATTGGGAATCTGCTAGTTTACGGAGTTCAATTGGTGAAGTAATAAACAAACTATCAGCAAAAGAATTACAAGACCAGGGAATATTAGCAAATTGTCATGTTAATATTATACAAACAGAGGAGACTGCAAGTTATACTAATTATCAAAATGAAATGACATTTCTACTTGAAGATAAAAAGAGATTAAAGTTTATTGCTAATAGAATTAAAAATATTTCTGGGACAGGAAACACTCTTGTTCTAACAAATAGAATAAAAAACGGAAAAGAATTACAAGAATTAATTCCAGATGCTGAATTTGTACAAGGTGCAATGGCAGTAACGGATAGGAAAGATGCATATAATGATATAAACGAAGGAACAAATACAGTTACCATTGCTACTTATGGAGTGGCTTCTGTTGGAATTAACATTCCTCGTATATTTAATTTAGTATTATTAGAACCAGGCAAATCGTTTGTTAGAGTTATTCAATCGATTGGTCGTGGAGTTCGAATGGCTGAAGATAAAGATTTTGTACAAATATGGGACGTAACGAGTAGATGTAAGTTCTCAAAAAGGCATCTAACAGAACGCAAAAAATACTATAAAGAGGCTTCATATCCATTTACAATAGAAAAGGTACAATATTAGGGAAAAGATGAAATGAAAATACTAACACCAGATAATAGATGTTTTGAAATGAACAGTTTGCCAGATGAAATAGACGACATTAGATATTGCGTTATGGATGTAACAGACAAAGAAGACCCAGATTTCTTTTTTATTCCACTAGTCTTCATTGAAACATTCAGTGCGCCAAGTATGAACATTAGTATTGGACCGTATAACATTGAAATGCCAATAGATTGGAACATTATGATTGGTGAAGCAGAATTAGGATTATGTGAATTCATTCCATTGACAAGTATCAATGAACGTAAATTCGATACGCTATTGACAAATCCACTAAAAGGGTTTACAATGGATTGGCAACCAGTAAAGATTAACAATGTATTTGCAGATGTGAAGTGGTTCTTTCCGAAACTTAAATACGGACATATTCTTGCAATACCATTAGAATACGGAGATAGTCCGAAATGTGCATATTTTGTAAAAGACTTAAATCGAATCCCAGACCAAATGAGTAGTTATGATTTTTTCTGATAGTAAAAGTGGATATAGAATAGTAGTAGATTCGTACAAGAGAAGTGACGAGGCGTATCAATGGTGTTCAGATAATCTTCCATTGTCAGAGTGGACAGTAGTCCAAGATGAGAATGCAGAATCGTTTTATTTTGAGAATGAACAATATGCTCAGAATTTTTTATTAGTGTTTGGCGGAAGGTGTTATAAACATGACGGCTAAGATACCATTAAATGATGTACTAAATGCAATTGATAGAAAAGATTTCAATTGGTATGCTAACTTAGATGCTGAGAAAAAGAAAGCATGGGGCAGTTGGTTGTTTATACGTTATTCGAGTTCTACGAAAGGTAAAGACAGAGATGACCTTTTGCTTAATACAAATGAGTTTGTGAATAAACATTATGGTGACATTTATAAGCACGATGAATTAGTTTGGAAGTTAATGTGTTTAACAGGCACAGGTAAGAAACAATATCACGAGTGGATTAAAGCACCAAACTCAAAGATAAAGAAAGATGCTATTTCACAGTTTGTTTCAGAAACATATCCTACAATGAATGGTTCTGAAGTAGAGTTGTTTCTAAAAATGAACGATGTTTCGGATTTGAAACAAATGGCAACTGATATGGGTATGACTGATAAAGAGATTGAAGAAGTATTCGGTAAAAAGAAAAGAAAAAAGAAAAAATGACAGAAGTAATAATTTATGTTGATGGAGAAAGTGCATCTTGTATGGGTGAACTAAATGACCATCCCAAAGTTTATTACTTTGTACCCGAGGAGGGATATGTAGTTTGTGGATATTGTGGTATTAAATTTGTAAGAAGGAATGTAAATGAGTCATAAGTGTCAATATTGCGAATCCGAATTTCAGTCTGAAAGGACTATAATGGTTCACGTTTGTGAACCTAAAAGACGTTACATGAATAAAGATGAAAAGTATTCAAGACTGGCTTTTCATGCCTTTAGTAGATTTTATGAATTAACGCAGGCAGTTGGTAACAGAACATTTGATGATTTTGCAAAAAGTAAGTTTTATTTGGGGTTTACTAAGTTTGGAAAGCACATAATCAACATAAATGCAATAAATCCCGAAGAATATGTTGACTTTGTTATACAAAATAGTGTAAAATTAGATAAGTGGTCTTCTGATGCAGTCTACAATACGTATATACAAGAGTTAAATAGAAAAGAATCAGCCGATAGGGCGGTAGAACGAAGCATATTACTTATGCAGAAATGGGGTGAAGAATATGATAGACCTTTTAACAAGTTTTTTAAAGAGGTCAGTAAGCCATTGGCTATTCATTATATCAAATCAGGACGCATTAGTCCTTGGGTTATTTTTAATAGTGATAATGGTGCTGAACTAATTGATAGTTTTAGTGATGAAGAATTGGTCGTCATTAATGATTATTTAGAACCTTCATTTTGGACAAGAAAGTTTAATGCTAGAGTGGAAGATGTACAGTTTGTAAAAATGATATTAAAGAAGGCAGGTATATAATGGCAACAAAGAAAGAAACCTCAACAATAGGTAATCTAGTTATACAGAAAGACCCAACTACAGGAGAATTGTATTTAGAATTGCCTAAAGATACATTAAAGAAGTTGGGATGGAATGAAGATGATGAGTTAGAGTGGGTAGAAAACGAAGATGGAACTTGGCAAGTAATAAAAGTGGAGAATAAGAAATGAATCCAGATGACTTAATTAGTAGTACCAATTACTCTGACGTAACAATATCAGTAGATGATTATTGGAATGATATGAATGACCCTAGAGATGAAGACCAGGATGCATTCAAATCAATAAATGATAGATTGTCAACGATTGAAAATCGTTTATTAATTCTTGTACCAGATAAAGAAATGCTAGAGAAGTATGAAGTATTACAGGACATGTACAAACAGTATAAGGCCGCAGAAGTATTACTTTCTGGTCCTGAACCGGAGACTGTATGAAAAATATTAGAGAATACACTTGGGCAGGAGTTGAAGAAGCAGTTAATTCAATTGCAATGCAAATGTTTAAAGATGAATGGCGACCAGACTATATTGTGGGGATAACTCGTGGTGGATTAGTACCAGCAGTTCTGCTTTCACATGCAACTGACATTCCTATGAAAACATTATGTGTACAATTAGAATCAGATGGTTTAGAAGAAAATACTGAACGTAATCCTCTTATGGCTAGAGATGCATTAAAAGATGATAAGAAAATTTTAATCATTGACGATATCAATCGAGGCGGTGACGCAATGGAATGGATACAGAATGATTGGCAAGTTTCAACAGGCATGGTAGGAGACTACAAATCAGAAGTATGGCATACTAATGTAAGATTTGCCTCTCTAATTGATAATCCAAATTCTAAAGTTCCAATGGATTATTGTAACGAAGAAATTGATTTAGACGAAGAAGAACTTTGGATGGAGTTTCCTTGGGAGAGTTAATAAGACATTCCAGAGTACAAGAAAGGTTAGCAAGACTTCGTAAAATTGCACAACCCAAAGAAGTTAAAAGACGGTTTGTATCAGAGTTTAAAAACGAAGAATATCTAAAATGGACTTCTGTTTCTTGTAAGAATGTAGATTATGGAGAAACTCATTTAATAAAAGGTGCAGGTAGACTAGGAGAGTTAGTAGATTGGTGTGATGACAATTGTAACAAGTTATATATTTTAGGAATGGATGATATAATATTTTTTGAAGATGAAAATGATGCGGCAATGTTTACTTTGGTATGGAAATGAATATAGTAAAAACTGATATTGACATAGATGTAGTTGATAGAGAATCACTATTGGTTCACTTGAAGCATATCCCTGCGATTATTAAAAAGAAAGATGACACATACGATAAACATAATAGCGGTGTGTATCTTCAACCTATACCTTCTGACCAATTAACAGGTCTTTCATCAATCGATTATAAAGAAGCAGAAGACAGAGGATACTTCAAGTTAGACTTTCTCAATAATAGTTTATATGAGGGCGTACGAGATGAAGAACATCTCAACGAACTAACGAATCAAGAACCGATATGGGACTTATTACAGCACGAAGATGTCGTTAAAAATCTAGCACATGTCCATGCTCATATTAATGTTTTGCGAGTATTAAAGCCTCAGAACATCATAGAACTTGCTGAAGTTCTAGCAATCATTCGTCCAGCAAAAAGACCTCTCTTAAACGAGAGTAAAGAAAAAATTAAAAAAGAAGTTTGGATTAAACCAACTGATGGTTCATATTATTTTAAGAAAGCACACGCAATTGCATATGCAGTAAGTATCGTGGTGCAACTTAATCTATTTTGCGAACAAGTTGAACAGAGCGCCGTTTAGTTCTCTTTTGAATTATATTCGTTAAACTCGTTTCTGGTCCCCATAGTATCTCAGTATCTTTTGTATTCATATTCACAATACATTTATTAAATGGTTCTATTTGAGACCTTAAGAATAGATTTATAGGAATCAATCTATTCGATTCCCACCACCATTGCTCACCAAGTTCTATGAAATGTTTTCTAGCCTCTTGAGTATCAATCATTTCGTAGTTGTACATTGATGTTATGGTAGCATCACTGTTGATAATGATTCCAAGATATTCAGTATGTTCTTTTTTATTTCCGTATTTGGCACAAGAAAAGAATGGATAGTTATCCTGGAGCCATTGTATTTTGTCTTCATCTATCATAAAGGATATTTATCATTTAAAAATACTCTCTGGAGATAAATACATATACTATGATAAACTTTAACTTATACCAATATAACCGAGAAATAGAAGTTGTTGTCTTAGACGGTGACAACAATGCAACTATGACTCAATACCTGGGGAATATGCCAATGTATGATAACGCACACAAACTACACAAGGGTATCGATAATACTCTTAGATTTAAATTTAGGGATACAGATAGAAAATCTATAGACCTTACTGGAAAAACTGTTATATGGAAAATGTATGACCGAAGTTCAAGAGAAAACGTACTTTTCAAATACTTAACTGTTACTAATGCAACAAAAGGAATGGGGACATTATCAATCCCAACTTCTGATACAATCCTACTCCCAGAGGGATTTTATCAATTTGCGATGTATACAGTAGAGAACGGCGTAGAGCAAATACTATATACAGATACAAATGACAATGCCCATGGTGTACTTGAGGTATTAGATGACGTTTATCCAGAGTTTTCAGACTCACAATCAACAAGCACGTTTTATGATAATGGAACTAGAAAGATTTCAACTATATTTGACGGTGCAGGCGACACTATTAAATCAAAATCTATTCACACATTTGCTGTATATTACACAGGATTTACAGGAGTTATAAAAATAGAAGGTGATTTGAGTGAAGTAGCAAGTTCGGCAGATACCGATTGGTTTGATTTAACTCCAAGACTTATGTATGACCCAAACATTACAATCAATAATGAAACTGGTGTACAAGGATATGTTATTCAGGCAAACGTTAACTGGCTTAGGGTTTCATACCTCAATACAGCGACTGGTACAGTTGATAAAATATTAGTAAGAAACTAATCAACTAAACCACTTGACTTTTGCTCTCCAATGTTGTATTATAACAACATGGAACTACAACAAACCGTTTATCAATTTATCCCCGGAAAGACAAGACAAAGTTCAGGCGGTTGGCTGAGTTTTAATTGTCCGTGTTGTATCGACCAAGGAGAATCTCGTAGTGATACAAGAATGCGAGGTGGATTAAAGAATGAGGGCGATTTAGTATCATATCATTGCTTCAATTGTGGTATCACAGCATCCCATAGAAAAGGTCACGTTATAAACAAGAACTTTGTTAAGTTTATGAGATTATTAGGTGTGCCTGAAAGTGAGATAAAAAGATTACAAATTGAAAGCATTAGAGACAAAGAATTATCAGAGGGACCGTGGGTGTTCACATCAAAAACTCAAACAACCAGAATCCCATCATTTGCTGGTATGGAACTGCCAGACAGTGCAGAGTCATTAGAAGATGTACTAAATAAAGATGCACCACCCGAGGGAGCAATCATGGCCGCAAAATATCTACTAGACCGAGGGGTTTATGACTTTGTAGATACATATTGGAGTAGTTCATTCGGATTTAAGAATCGTATTATATTTCCATTTACACAAGGTGATAGAGTTGTAGGTTATACAGGAAGAGATTTTACAGGTAAGTCAGAGTCAAAATATATGACTAAGCAACCAAAGGATTTTTTATATAATTCTGATAAGATAAAAGAAGACAAAGAATTTTTAATTATAGTAGAAGGAACAATAGATGCCGCAGTATTAGATTGCGTAGCAATAATGAGTAACGAAGCATCTCAAAAACAAATCGACTATATTAATCAGTTTAAAGGTGAAGTTATCGTATGTCCTGACAGAGATAACGCTGGAAAGAAGTTAATATATCAGGCGCAAGAAAATGGTTGGAGTGTTTCATTTCCAATCTGGGAAGAACATATTAAAGATGCATGTGATTCAGTGAAAGAGTACGGAAAGTTATATACTCTGAAATCGATTATTGATGGCCGCATAAGTAATAGTACAAAGATAAGTGTAAAAACTAGAATAATGTAATTAAAAATAAGCGGGTGAACCAAACGACCGCACAAAAAAGCGTAGGAGCAAATGATAATATGAGAAATGAAGAGATGAAAACGAACGTTATACCAGAACCTAAAGAGACGCCAGCACAACCGCCAATGCCACCAATGCCAACTCCGCCTGTCCCACCGAAACCACCCGGCGAGTTTCTAAGGGATAATGGTGTCTTACATATGGATAAAGAATTCAATCAGGAAAATTGTATGCCTATAGTCAAAATGATTATGGAATATAATTTAATGCCTAAAGAAATGAAACCAGAAATAATACATCTTTACATTAACAGTCCAGGTGGATATGTTGATAGTTGTATGCATCTTATTGATGTTGTTAAATCATCACGTATTCCAGTATACACATATGGCATGGGCTCAATCGCATCATGTGGTGTTATGCTTATGATGGCAGGTGTAAAGGGACATAGATATCTAACACAAAATACAGCAGTAATGTCACACGAATTTAGTGGCGGTACTAAAGGCCAATACCACGATATGCTAGATGCACACACTCATATGGAATGGACAAATAAAAAATTGATGGAACATTATATGAAATGTACAAAAAAGAAAGAACCATATATTAGAAAGCATCTATTGGCACCCAAGACAGACCATTGGTTGACGCCAGAAGAAGCAGTCAAACATGGTATCGCAGATAAAATTATTGAAACATATTAATTTTATATTGACAAATTGGTAAGAATTGTCTATAATAGTATAAACACCCTAGGAAAATAAATGTCAGAAGTCAAAAACTATTCAGCAGACTTACAGAAACTATTCGTTCAGTTTATGCTGACCGATCCTCAGTTATTCACTAGAATAATGGGAATAGTTGATGACCGTCACTTTGATAGAGATATTCGTAATGTAGTAAAATATATTATTTCGTATAGTAATGAATATCAACAAATGCCAACAGTTCAGATGATAAAAGCAGAAACTGGGCAAGACATGGAATTACTAGAGGATATAGCAAAACATAATGATTGGTTTATAGATGAGTTTGAAACATTCTGTAGACATAAAGCAATTGAACGAGCAATCGTTAATAGTGCTGACTTACTTGAAGAAGGCAAATACGGTGAAGTAGAAACAACAATCAAAGATGCAGTTCAAATTGGATTAACTAGGTCGTTGGGTATAGATTATTTTGATGACCCAAGAAAAAGACTTGAACATTTAAAAGATAATAATGGACAAATCACTACGGGTTGGAAAGACTTAGATGATAAACTTTATGGTGGGATTAATAGAGGTGAAGTAACTATCTTTGCTGGTGGTTCTGGTTCTGGTAAATCATTATTCATGCAGAATATGTCATTAAACTGGGCACAGATGGGACTGAATTGTGTTTATGTTACTTTAGAATTATCAGAAGAATTATCAGCAATGCGTATAGATGCAATGGTAACTGACAAAAGTACTAGACGTATCTTTAAAGAATTAGATGATGTTGAATTAAAAGTTAAAACAGTTGGTAAGAAAGCAGGTATGCTTAGAATTAAATATATGTCTTCGGGTTCAACGATTAATGATGTGCGTTCGTATCTGAAAGAACTTCAAATCGTAACAGGAAAAATAGTTGATTGTATATGTATTGATTATCTAGACCTTGTTATGCCAATAACGAAAAAGGTTAATCCTGGTGACCTGTTTATCAAAGACAAGTATGTTACAGAAGAAATGCGTAACTTTTCTATGGAAACACAGACAGTATTTGTCACAGCATCACAATTAAATCGTTCAGCAGTAGAAGAAATTGAGTTTGACCACTCTCATATTGCTGGTGGTATCTCTAAAATTCAAACTGCTGATAATGTTATCGGTATCTTTACAAGTAATGCAATGAGAGAACGTGGGCAATATCAACTCCAACTACTAAAAACGAGAAGTTCAAGTGGTGTTGGTTCTAAAATAAATCTAGTATTTGACAGAGATAGTCTAAGAATTAGTGATTCAGACTTAGATGATGATGATTTAGCAGTAGGAACACAAGATTCACAAACTTCAAAGGTGATGGACACGTTAAAAAGAAAAAGTACCATCACAGATTCCAATGATACTCCATCCGCTATTCCACCAGAGAAATCAGAGTCAGCAATAAATCTTCGGGCTATGGT
>JACKQG010007533.1_pt1 | contig 10908 bp, 6 predicted proteins | sample 8237621 | NCBI WGS metagenome assembly JACKQG01 (sample SAMN15677084, study PRJNA649215) | marine metagenome | biome: marine; feature: Black Sea; material: saline water; isolation source: suspended particulate matter (SPM) from the Black Sea western gyre | collected 2013-06-09/2013-06-10 | depth... | reverse complement strand
CCTCCTGAATGTGAGAGTGAAATACTCCTCGTGGTTGTTAAACAGGCTTTTTACGTCTAACACACATTCACCTTTCGGCTACCCTTAATGTCAGACCACAGAGCGACCGACTGGAATAATATCTGTCGGTGTGTTGACCTATCTAACTTCTGCAACGAATTGATTATCCGTTGCCCACTGTTAGCCCCATGTCCGCTAAGACGAAGTCGTGCGTTGTAGTTTGCATATTTGTCTATGGATTTAGGAACTATAACTAAGTGGTCACCGGTACCGGGAAACTCCATCGCTTCATGAACTTTCCCTTTGACTGTTTTAAGCCCATTGCCTTGGCTCGTCCCGTGGTTTTCACCCCAAGAGTCTTTAACGGTTTGACCTTCTATGGTATCCTCATCAAAGCTCCAGTAGCTAACCAGCCCATCTGTAACAATCTCGGCTTTTAAGGTATTTGTCTGCCAAGTCAGCGTTAGCAGAACCGTCAGAAGAAAAATTGTGGTAAAAGCGACTTTTGACTTCATTTTATTTCTCCTCAATATTTCACAAGTGGGACATGCCCAGTTTTGGCAATACACCAACGAAAAAAATAAAGAAAACGGCAACTCCTGCCTGTGCAATGGCAGACAACTCCGCTGCCATTTTCAAATCCCTCAATTTCAAATATTAGCATACTTTCTGTCGTTTGTCAATAAAAGATTGTTACAATAGGGCCTTGACATGTGACCTCAAAAAATGCTATTATACTTTTGCATCTTCGTGAAATATTAAACTAAGAATCTTATGTGCATGGAGGCTTTTGTTATGGGGTACTGCATGCAGTGCCCATTGGTTTATTGTCATAATTTTTGAAAGAAAAGGAGGAAGGCTAAAAATGTTTAATAAGGTTTTGATTATAGTTTTTGTTCTGACAGTTATGGCAACCGTTTTTATGCATGCAAATATTGCGAAAGCCGATTTTGCTGTTGAAGACGGATTGGTTGGCTACTGGACCCTTGATAAGGACGATGTGGAAGGTGAAACTGTTAAAGACGTTTGGGGGGGAAGTGATGGGACCATAATAGGTAAGGCCAACAGTATTAAAGGGAAAGTTCGTGATTCCCTGGATTTTGGCGGGCAAGGCCATGTGGATGTACCTACCACTGATAGTTTAAACATAACAGGGCATATCACAGTAGAAGCTTATATAAACAGAAGTCAATCAGGGGCCCAACATGCTATCGTGGAACAATATGGTTGCGTTGGTGATGCCCCCAAAGTTGGAGGCTTTTGTCTAAGGGTGCTAAACTCGAATCTCATCTGTTTTTACACCTTGGATAATTGCGGTTCCGGTGATGCGGCAACAGGTAAAACGATTATTAAGGACGATACCTGGTATCACGTTGTTGCTACATGGGACGGTAAAGAAATAGCCATTTACGTCGATGGAGTTTTAGATGTTACACTTCCAACAAAAAGAAATCCCAAAGACCGTGGAATGCCATTAAGAATTGGCGCTATGGGCAATAATTCGTCCACACAATTCAACGGCACCATCGACGAAGTCCGAGTTTATAATCGAGCTCTAAGTGAAGATGAGGTCAATCAGAACATGAATGCAGAAGGAATGGCTGTCGAGAAGACTAATAAGCTAGCTTTCACTTGGGGGAAGATAAAGGCTTCAAGATAGCTTCGCCTTTGAACCGCCGCACAACCTTCTTTGGCTAACGAGCCGTTCAGTCGGTATCCAAATCCATATCATCCCAATGAACTGTGGACTACTGGAGCCGTTAGGCATTGACATCAGGAGTAGGCGAATGATGGCTTATAACCCTTGAAGTTGACCCTGTGGAAACTCGGCGTCAATTAGCAGAACATTGTGGTATTCCATACACCATAGGTGGAGATGCGGAATTGGGTGTTACATGAAGCTGCCAGAGGAAATTGAGATTCTCGATGACAATCAGCGCCAGGTAATGGGCGGCTGGGAGGTCGATGGCGTGGATAAGAATATGGAACGGTTTAGAAACTGAGGCATTACACAAGATTAACATTTTGTAAGATTGCATTTTGTAGGTCAGGTTGGTTGGGGAAGGAATATTCAGAGAGAGGAAGATGATGTTTTAATCATATCATCTTTCCAATCTTCTGTCCCAACAACCAACCTGACGAAAACTAATTTACCAAAGTCTACCTTCCCCAAATTAACATCGGTATCTCCCTCAAACTCGCATATCATCTGCTTTTGCAGAAAGACAACTCCCTCTCTACATAGATGATGACTGGGTTTATAATAGATTTTTCATTCGCTAGGTTTCCCTCTCCGTTCATTTACTAACTTTATGAATCACACTCACAAAATACCAGTCAAAAATAATATCACTCAAAAGTCCATAATAATCGGGCTAATTCTGGTCGTCGTAAACGCCTACTGGATTGGGATTGCAAGCGAACTATGGTATTCCGTATTTTTCACCCTGGTGAATCCATTCTCAAACGCTATTTCTACTCTTACCGTCCTTATCGTCAGCAGTTTTATGCTCGGAAAACTATCCAAGAAGTTTTCATTGTCCTCTACTGAGCTGTTAGTTATCTACGTAATGGTTACAATGGTCTCGACGATATCGGGACATACGATGATGTCCATACTGTTTGGTGCAATAAGCCATCCGTTTTGGTTCGCATCACCCGAAAATGAGTGGCAGAATCTTTTCTGGCAATATATACCTTCATGGTTCACGGTTTCAGACAAGAAGATATTGAGAGATTACTTCCAAGGTGAATCTACTTTCTACACAGTCCAATATATCAAGGCATGGGCAATCCCTCTTTTGACGTGGTCCTCTTTCATCTTCTTCCTTTACTTTTCGCTTCTGTGCATCAGTTCAATCGTTAGAAAACATTGGGTTGAGAAGGAAAAACTGAGCTACCCGATCGTGCAGCTACCTCTTGCCATGGCCATCGATCGAAAATTCTTTAGCTCAAAGCTGATGTGGATTGGCATCGCGGTTTCCGCTTCTATCCGTATAATAAACGGCTTCCATGACCTTTTCCCTGCGATTCCGCAGATTCCTTATGGATACAGTATTGTTTTCACTGATAAGCCTTTCAATGCGATGTCATCGTATATGTCTTTTAACTTAGCGATAGTTGGTCTGACGTATTTTATGCCGCTCGACCTGTCTTTTTCATGCTGGTTCTTTTTTTGGCTGACCAGGATGGAGAGAGTGTTTGCAAGTGCAGTGGGATGGAGGTCGTTGTATTTGAACGAACGTGCTTCCGGAGCGTGGATTAGTATCGGGTTACTGGCGCTTTGGGTTTCGCGACGGCATTTGATTAGCTTTGTCAAGCATGTAATCGGATTAATCCGGATAGACGATTCGCGCGAACCTCTACGATATAGGTCGGCGACTTTTCTGTTTTTTATCAGCTTTACCTTCCTCGCTTTATTCTGCTACTTCGCAGGTATGTCCGTATGGGTAATTCTAGTCTTTTTCGCCCTCTACTACTTATTCGCCATAGCTATCGCGAGGGTTAGAGCAGAGCTTGGGCCTCCATATCATGAAATAATCGGCATCAACCCCAGAGGAATGATGGTGGAGATGTTTGGAGCAAGAAGACTACGCGGGGAAAACCTGACCATACTGACGTTCCTTTATGCCTTCAACCGGTGCAACCGGGCGCATACGATGCCGTGTCAGATAGAGTCACTGAAGATGGGAGAACGGGTCGGAGCAGAGAACCGCAAGTTGCTACAGGCGATGACACTGGCCTTATGTGTGGGCGCTGTAGCCACCTTCTGGGCATATTTGCAGATATCTTACAAATACGGCACCTCAAAGGGGTCAATAGTACCTTTTGGTTGGGAAAACTTTAACCCGCTTCAGAGTTGGCTTCAGAATCCCCAAGGCACCGACATCAGTGCTGTGATATTCATGGCCGGCGGTTTCTGTTTTGTGTTCTTTCTGTACGCCATGCGGACGAGATTTCTGTGGTGGCCGCTTCACCCTTCGGGATATGTCCTTTCCGGCGCATCCTGGGGAGGAATGGTATATTTCTGGTTTCCGGTGATGATGAGTTGGCTGATAAAATCAGTCATTCTCAGATACGGAGGACTAAAGCTACATAGAAAGGCGATCCCCTTCTTTTTCGGGCTAATCTTAGGTGATTTCATTCCCCGAAGCATCTGGAGCATCGTGAGCCTGATTCTCAACGTCTACATGCCTTCATCTGGTGCAGGTCACACCCTATAACCAAACTGTTCAACTCTATCGGGCAGACGAATTTTGCCCTTATGCTCGAACGCCGGTTGAGTAGCGACTTGGCTTGAGGCTTGGATTGATTAGCTCTGAAAGATCGTATCGAAATCAACGAAGGCGTAATGAAATCAGCGTCTCTTTGGACAAGGTTATTTTTCATTACGCCGACATCTCCTTTCGTCATTTTCGGAGTACAAAACCGGCGTTAATCCAGTTGGCAAAGTCATAACGATTGCTATCATCGGCGTCGATTACAGTAAGGCTGATATTCCTGCTCCCCGCCGGAAGACTCACGTCAAAGCGCCAGGCTTCCTGTAGTATCTTCATTAGAGGGCTTTCAGCTACAAGTTTACCATCAATAAAAACGCGGAAAATGACGCTGGGGTATCGGGCTGCGCCACGGCCATGATTATCTTCAATAAGCGTTTCGTCTACACCCGCCAGCGCCACGAAACGGTCGTATTCCGGTTTGAGTTCGTAAAGAAGCTGCGAGGGCGCATGCACACCTACACCTTTCTCGTATTTAATCCCGCGAATCGTCAAATCAGTATCTCCATAAGAGCGATTCATTTTAGCTTGAAACTGGTAGCGAGCTGCGATGGCACGAATAGGTTTCAGCTCGGAGATGAAAACTTCAGGCATCGGGGGGCTAGCGGGTAGACGGACAAAGTCGCCAATGCTTTCCAAACTCGCCTTCTGATTCCCTTCGAAGGCAATAGCCCGGACGGTGGCGGTTTGCTTCAGGATAAATGGCTCAGTGTAAATTAGAGAATTCTCGGTGGGTTCGCTACCATCCAGCGTATATCGAATCTGAGCACCTTCGATACGGGGAGTAGAAAACGTCACTGTGACCGAATCCTCAAACTGGTGAGGAAACGACGGCCGACCCCACGGGGTGATATGGACAGCATCGACAATCCAATCCTCTGGCCAAAGTCCCGCTTGCTTAAATTCTTCGACCATATTTATCGTCGGCGCGAGATTTTGCTCAATCTGCTCGATCACTTCAGCAGTGCCGTCGTCAGGGGTGTAGCCACGTTCAGGGTCGTATTCAGTGCATGCGTCATTGAGGTCGCGGGCCAGGATGCAATTTATCCCAGTACGCATCATCGGCATCATGCCAACCGGTTTTCCCAGCAGGCACATGTTGGTGTGGAGGCCCATGTAAAGCAAATCGGTGATACCGCACTCTTTACATAGGGAATACAATTCCTCCGTGCCCTTAGCGATTAAGTCGTTTTCACCGATATTCAATTCAGCGGGCATAGCATCCCAGCCGTGATTCCCCTGGCATACGATACCCGGACCGCACATACAATCACCGCCGCGCGTTTGTGGGGAAGGAATTTCAATTGTTTCAGGTAGTGGATGTCGGGGTGCAGCCACTGCTCTCTCACGTTGCGGCAGACCGACGTAGCTATCGGCAACATCAGTCGGACAGAGAAAAATCTGAATGCCTAGCTGGCGTGCGACATCCAATGCCTGATTCATCCGCGGAACCATGGCGGCCACTCTTGTAGCAGCCGTTTTACACCAGTGGAAGTTCCACATATCAACTACAACAATGCCAGTCTTGGACGGCTCAAATTTCTCCTTAGTCAGGACAATTCTCCCGTTATCGGGATTACGCCGCTGCAATTCCAGCTCCAGTGAGTGCATCTCAGTGTGAGACATCTTTTCACTTTCAAGACTGGCGATGCTCGTCAAACTGAGTGAAACTATTAACATTGAGTAATTCATATCGTATTCCTTTCTTAGAGTTTAACAATCTTAGTTTTGATCGCAATTCCGCTCTTAGTTTTCGTCGCAATTCCGATTTAGCGACGAAAACAAAAGCGAGCGAAACAATTATAATCCCTTCGCATAGGTTCTGATGTATTCTTCATCCGCGCCTTGTTGCTGCATGAAGCTGATCAGTTTGGCGCGCAGCATATTGACCATCTCCGGTTTTTCCTCGGCGATATTCTTTGTCTGTGCTGGGTCAACCTGGCGGTCATACAACTCTGGTTTATGCGGTTTCCGCCCGAAGATGGCGGTATATCGTTCGGCAGTAACAGTGATGTGACTTGGCAGGTTTCCACCCCCTCCGTTGCCGCTATGGTAGCTGGTATAAACTACCTCGTGACCGGTGGTGGTCTCTCCTTTTAACAAAGGTACCAGAGATTTTCCCACCGTCTTTGTCGGTGTAATACCAACAAGTTCAAGAACAGTAGGCATGATGTCCGCCGCTTGTACTAGGGCTGAGACATTCTCAGGAGCTCTACTAAACGGTGTCCAGATTATAAGCGGTACCTTGGCAACCTCATCATATAGAGGCCAGGGATTATCCTCGTCTACGGTATGTTTGCCGGTGCGGCTATGCTCCCCAATGTACATGCCGTGGTCAGAGGTCAGAATAACCGAGGTATTGTCAAAAAGCTGCATCAGTTCAATTTCCCGCAGCAGATGACCGACCCACCTATCCATCAGAGTAACTTCAGCGGCATAACAAGCACGCAGATGGTTCAGTTCATGCGGCTGATAGATGTCGATGCATCCATAGTTTGGAAAGGTGTAATCCAGACCTTGATAATCCGGGTCGTAAAAATCCACATAGTATTTCGGCGGCATCCAGTCTTCGTGGATCTCAAAGGTATCAACCCAGAGAAAGAACTTCTCTCGTTTGGCATTATCTTCCAGCCACTTACACGCTCGCATCATGGTTCGTACTCCAAACCAATCTTCCTCATGTCGGTAATGAGACCATTCTGTCCGTAGACCGGCGTACTCACCCCCATTCTCACGAATGTTTTCCTTGGGCACCGGAAATCTAATCATGTCCGGGGTAACCCCATCCTCAACATCTTTTTTAATTAAATGGTACTCATCGTAATAAAAGGGTAGACCTACTCCCACATTATTCATTGTATCAAGTACCAGAGCGGTATAATATCCCGCTTCACGCAGCAGTAGCGGGAGCTTGGGCTGTTCTGGGTCAATTTCCTTCCAGCCGTATCGAGGCCAATTGACATCGCCGGTGTAAGCATCCACGCGCATGGGGACCGTCGGAAAAGAACCACACCGCGCCTGGGTAAAACGGGTTGCTTTCTTGGCGTAATAATCGATGCCAGGAGTTTGTACCCAATTGGGATTATAGCATCCCAGCGCGTCCCAGCGCAAAGTATCTAAACAGATAACAATAATATTCATCTAGCTTATCCCTTCTTTTTTCTCATTCACACCAAGCGTTCAGGGTTAGTAAATTTCAATAGTTACTGGTTGAACTGGTATAACTTTACTTGTACCGATATTTCCTTGGCGTACTCCAATAACTATCTTGTTTTCTGCACCATATTTGACATATTGGTGGATGTAAATTTGTCGAACTCTTTTTTCAGTAAGACCGATAATATTTGCCAGTGTTCCATTTATATATATCCAGCAACTGCCCGAAACTCCTACTTTAGAGATTTCGTCTGGGTAAAACTTTAACCTAAGAATCTTACCCTTAAACGTTTCTGGAAGGTAAAGTTTTGCCCTGTACCAATCAAACATGCCTTTTGGCGATGGCTTTTTGAGGTCGATTTTTTCCCAATCTTTCTCTTCGTGGAAGGTTTCAAACAGTAAATCTAATGGTCTCCTGATTCCCGCATGCAAACCTTCGGTTTTCTCCACCCGAAATGCTAAGGTTACCTCGTCTTGCCTTACTTCATTAGTGATATCGATGATTTGAGGTGTATAACCTCGGCCACTATGCCTTAGTTTCCCCTTGACATATAATTGGAAATGGTTGTTAACGCCGCCGAGGATAAAGAAAGCTTTACTTCCTTTAAGCTCCTCTGGAACCATAAACCTGGTTCGGTACCAAGCGAGCCCTTCATATCCTTCCTCCCAGCCTCCTAACTCTTTTAGTTGCCATTGCGAGTCGTCATAACTTATGTCATGCCAATTCTCTTTCATTCCTTTGTCATGCGGGTCTGTCCTAAATCGCCACTTTTCATCCAATAAGATGTCCGCGGAAGTCTTGTATTCATCAAATTGCAGTTGTATACCCTCAGTTAAACTAAAACTAAAAGCCAGTAAGCTTTTATTCTGGTCATATTTAAAATCGGTTAACTCACCATTTACTAAAACTTTTTCCGGTTTACCAAATTGATAATTCAGCTTCACTCTATGCTGTGTACCTCCCATAGCATAGGCGTCAAGAATAGTCTTTTCAGCTTCGACCTTCATCGGTTGAACTTTGAGGCAGAGTGAATCTGAGATGTCCTCATTTAACGCGGTATCAAGAACGTCATATTCCGACTCAATTATGTACGGTCCAATTTGCTTACGAACAATGGTAAGCGTCTCGGTGCATAGCCCGGGAACCTCTACTTCTGTATAGACATGTATGTCCGATTCTGATTCTTGGACTATGAACTCAACCTTTCCTCCGCCATCATGGGCATTATGATTGACTTCTCTTATTGTTGTTCCGTGAGGATAGTTGAAGCCGATTTTCACCCGTATTGATTCCTCGCTTTTATTTATCACCGCAATTTTATCCTCGTCGCTTTCACCCCTCTCAGCGTAAACATCAAGGCAACACTTTCCGACACGTAGATTTTTGAGTTTTATGTAAGGCCAATTATAGGGCATGTGAAGGTCAACTGTAACGTTTCCTTCATGTATTCCAGGGGTTACTCCAAAGAGACCTTCAATGATAGGTCTTAAAACAACGGCGCCAATGTGAAACGCAAAGATGGGCCAAGTGTTGATAAAACTCCCAGTGTCACCGTCTAAGGTATCGCCCGCAGAACCGGGATAATGTTTGATAACTATCATTTTTATCATGTTTAGAAGGTGTAATATCGCTTGTTCAGTTCGATGCATCTTAAATTCGGCAAAGTTTGCGATACCTGAAGTCCACGGCCAGATTAATAGTGGTCGGAAATTTGTTCTTGACCGAGACGTCATCAAGAACCCAAGGTCAGTATTAAACTCGTCGCTTTCTAATCTATCCATAACAGCGGTGGCTTTCTCTTCATCGAACGCGTCAGCTACTATTCCTCTACTGGCCCAGATGGCGAGGCTTCCCGGTTCGAATTCGCCTGGACTCTTACAGAAATACTTATCTTTTTCACTCCAGTAGTAAAAAGGTGAGTTAATTCGGTGTCTTTTGATGAACTCAGCTTTCTTTTTCCATGCTACTGCTTTTTCATCATCCTCCATTGCTGCCGCGATATAAGCCGCGCCTCGCAAAGCTTCATAAAAATATATTTGGTCCAGTAATTGAGGTTCCTCTGGATGAGTTGCCTCTGAACCCCAGCATGAATTCTCACCTCTGACATAGATTAAGTTTCTTTTAAGCGGGTCTAAGCTATTCAGAAACTCAATTGCTTTCTTAACACTTGGATAGATAGATTTAAGAAAGTTGAGGTCGCCCGTCCACCGGAGATAATAAGCTGCATCAGCTATAAAGAGCGGGGTGGAATCGGTATCATGCCAAATGCAAGTTCCGGTAGGACTTAACTCGTGGAAAATCTCGCCGTTAGGAAATTGAAACCGAGAATACATTTCTAGCTGATTTCTGGCTCCCTCAAAATCTCCAACACCTATCGTGCCAGGCAGCATAATCAAGACATCTCGCCCAAAATAGTTCTGCCATTCAGGAAAGGAACAATGGTAACCAGTGCCCATACCTGGAGTAAACTGTTCTAAATATTTCATAGTCAGCTTGCTCCAGAGGAAAGTCTTATCTAACAACGGTTCCGGAGTTTCAATTAAAACTGTATCCTCAATGAATTGGGTGAAATACTTCTCGTTTTCTTCGAACAGAAAGTCAACATTTTTTTGTAGGTAGCTGTAAGTCTTTAAGGCTTCTCTTTTGGAGTTCAGGCTTCCGGCAACTATTATGACGACTCTTTTGCTTTCTCCGGCTTTTAGCTCCAACTCATACTTTAAGCAGCAATGCGGAGTATCCATCGCACCATTATTTTCGCTGTTTTCAAGTTCACCATGTTGAATTGTGCTTCGGTCAAAGTCGCCTAAAACATAGCTTGCAGGATTGAGGTTGGTCCCCACTAAAGCAGTCCAATTCCTCTTTTGGCTATCCTGACATTCTATGGCTTTGTAGACCTCGTTAAAACAGCAAACATCAAGCCCAGGGTCTTGCTTTTCATCCATCGCTACAGTAGCGAAGTCAAATCGGGCAAACGATTGCCAAAATGTCCCAGAAGGAGCACAAGTTGGACTATAGTATTGTAGATGAAAAATCGGCTCTACGAAAAGACTAATCTTCTTATCTATTGGTTCAGTATTCCTTAAAGTTATGGTCTGTATGAAACCTTCCTCATCTATCGGAACAAATAGAACTTGTTTAATCTCCAACCATTCATATACTCTGTGGTACTCAACACTGCCAGGCTTATAAATGACTCTTTTTAAGTTATCCCCCTCACCGAACTCCCACTTTAAACCAAAATCGCTTGAGTAAAAACCTACGGCACAACTGTCGATTAGTGTAATTGGCCAATCATGGACCTGTATTTGGTGAGGCTTGTGGGAAACACCTACATAAACTCTTCTACCGCTGAGCATATAATCCCCTGGTGTAGAACTCTCCGAGTAAATTTCGCTTAAAGATTCCCCTTCTCTTACCCATTCATACAAGTTTTTAATCATCTTTAAATCCTCACATCCTCTTGCGTTTTGATAA
>JACKQG010007532.1_pt1 | contig 10909 bp, 10 predicted proteins | sample 8237621 | NCBI WGS metagenome assembly JACKQG01 (sample SAMN15677084, study PRJNA649215) | marine metagenome | biome: marine; feature: Black Sea; material: saline water; isolation source: suspended particulate matter (SPM) from the Black Sea western gyre | collected 2013-06-09/2013-06-10 | depth... | reverse complement strand
GGGAACTACCTCCGGGAGTTGAAGAGGCGTTAACAGAGAAATACAATCTTGATGGTTCACTGGCAAGTCAGTACGGTAGATATCTTGCAAGACTTTTGCAGGGAGATCTTGGGCCATCACTGAAGCAGAAAGATTATTCTGTAAACGAGATCATCTCAAACCATCTTCCTCCGTCATTTCTTCTTGGTATAACAGCGCTGTTAATATCACTTTGTGCCGGTGTTATAGCAGGTCTGGTATCCGCTTTGAAGTCAAACAGTATGCTCGATTACTCTACAATGGCATTAGCAGTAATTGGTATCAGCCTGCCGGTATTTGTCTTTGGACCTCTTTTGCAGACTCTTTTTTCCCGTCTGTTTCATATTCTTCCTGTTTCAGGATATAGAGGAATATCCCTTCACCTGATACTTCCTGCTGTAACGCTCGGACTTCCTTTTGCAGCCAGGTTTGCGCGTCTAACCCGTGCGGGAATGCTGGAGATACTATCCGAAGATTTCATAACCACAGCACGGTCTAAGGGGCTAACGGAAAGGACGATAGTCTTGCGTCACGCACTTAAAGGTGCTCTTCTGTCGGTTGTCAGTTTTCTTGGGCCCGCTATTGCTTCAATTACGACAGGTTCGCTGGTTGTAGAAAAGATATTTAACATTCCAGGCCTTGGCAGAGAGTTTGTGGAGAGCGCTCTCAACCGCGACTACTTTATGATAATGGGTACTGTCATCCTTTACGGAACATTAATAATAGTCTGCAATCTCGCAGTAGATATAGTATATGGATTTCTTGATCCGAGGGTAGGCAATGATAACTGAAATGAAACAGGTCCAAAAATCATTTTCACCGACGCGTCTTGCATTTATGAGACTGCTGAGACATCGTCTTGCACTTTTTGGACTATTTCTCGTTATTGCAGTGTCTGCAGCAGTTGTCATAGTCCCTGTTTTTTATGGTGGATCACCGAAACTTACCCGAGTCTGGCTCGGAGCAAAATCACCTGGATTTACACATCCTGACTGTTTAAGTAAAAATATTTTAATTAAAGGAGAAGAGGCTGAAACGTCTCCCTCATTGTCCGATGCTAGGGAGTTGATATATCAGACAAAAAGCTTTTCCAGGCAGGAGATTAGGGTTACAACACGACGCGGAAAGGTTAATACCATCATGTTTACTGAAGGTGCCCATCATATTGAGGAGTTGGACACTTCAACATTAAAAGGCGAACTATTCCGTTCAAACGATGATGGAACCCCAGGTGTGAAACTGGGACAGGCATTTGCACTGAAGAAAAACACCGCTCCGCCGGAAGGACTTTTTGAGGAAGGTTCCCGTGTCCTTATGATGCTACTTATTAAAGCAGATAATGAAGTTACACAAAATATCGTTACTCTAAACAATTCGATTGTCACATCAATGACAGTAAAAAAGGACAATAATGAAATAAGCAGTGATGGAATAATTATTAAAGGACGGGATGTAATTAAAGTTATTGCTGATGGTGAAGAGATGAGAGTTACCCATCTTCTTGGAACCGACAAACTTGGTCGCGATCTCTTTATAAGAATTCTATATGGAGGAAGAATCTCTCTGCTGGTGGGAATAGTTGCCACCCTGGTAAGTATTATAATTGGCCTGAGCTACGGAGCTGTCTCCGGCTATTTTGGCGGCATGGTAGATAGTGTTATGATGAGAATAGTCGATGTTCTTTATGGTTTGCCATTTATCTTTCTAGTGATTCTCTTAATGGTACTTTTCGAAAGAAGCCTGATTCTCTTTTTTGTCGCTCTTGGTCTTGTTCAATGGCTGACAGTAGCGCGTATTGTTCGAGGCCAGATACTCTCTCTACGTGAATCAGAGTTTGTTGAGGCAGCCAAGATGTCAGGTGCGACTGCTAAAAAAATAATATTTAGCCATTTAATACCACAAACGATAGGACCGGTAATAGTTTATACAACTCTTACGATACCGTTGATTATTCTCGAAGAAAGTTTCCTTGCGTATATCGGACTTGGAATTACTGACGCGTCCGACTCTCTTGGCAGCCTTGTGGAACAGGGCGTACGGATGTTGGGAGATGCCGGAGAAAACTGGTGGCTGCTTCTCTGCCCTTCTTTAACAATGATATTTATACTATTCGGAATGAACTGTCTTGGTGACGGACTTCGTGACAGCTTTGATCCAAAGAGAGCGTTATAGTATTACAAGAGAAAGTGTAAAGTGACTAAAGTTTGAAGTGAGCTAAAGTTGAGGAAAATAAAGTAATTACACAAAGCCGCAAAGTGTGCAAAGAAAACTTATAGATATAGTCGTGATAGCCGTCCGCCTGGGCGGACGTTTCTCAACATCTAATGTGCGTACGTGGATTTCTCGTAAGTTAGAGATCGGGAAATAATAACTTTAGTCACTTTAGTTCACTTCACACTTTAAGCACTTTTTTAAATACTATGAATAATAAGAAGAAAATAGTTCAGATAAAGAACCTTAAGGTTGTTTACAAAAGTCTGCTTGAAGAGGTTGAGGCTGTGGCAGGTATCGATATCGATCTCTATGCAGGTGAAGCGTTGGGTATAGTAGGTGAAAGTGGTTCCGGTAAAAGTACTGTAGCTTACTCATTAATGGGACTGCACGACAGGAAACGTGTTACCGTTGAAGGCGAGATTTTGTATAATGGGCGGAACATACTGAAAAACACAACATCCCAATGGCAGGACTTGAGAGGTAAAGAAATCTCGATGATTTTCCAGAACCCTATGAGCAGTCTTACCCCCTACCTCACAATCGGTAAGCAGGTTATGGAACCAATTCTGCGACATACATCAAAGTCGGTTGTTACAGCCAGAAAGGAAGCAATAGACCTTCTGGAAGAAGTTGAAATCAGTGATGCGGAAAAGAGTTTCTACAGCTATCCACATCAGCTTTCAGGTGGTATGAAGCAGCGGGTAATGATAGCTTCAGCCGTTTCAGCTCAACCAAAGATTCTGATAGCCGATGAACCGTCAACGGCGCTTGATGTTATAATTCAGGCAAAAGTTCTCAGGTTGATGAAAAAGGAGCTTGTCAAACGTGGGATGTCTCTGGTCTTTATAACACATGATCTCAGTGTAGTCGCGGGGCTTTGTGACCGGGTTGTAGTAATGTATCAAGGCAAAGTTGTGGAGTCAGCTACTGTAAAAAAACTGTTTGCTGAACCGGAGCATGAATATACAAAAAAACTCCTCTCTGCGGTTCCCCGCGTTGATAAGAAAGTTGACCTTCCGGTTGCAAATGAACAGAACAATAATAGAGAAGAGAATGATGTAAGCATCAAGTCATCATCAATAAATGAAACGATTATATCTATAAAAGATTTGCACGTGGAGTTTGCAAAGCGAAAGGGTATTTTCTCTTCTCATAAAGAGATAACAAAGGCTGTAAATGGAGTAAGCCTTGAGTTATACAAAGGTGAGGTGCTCGGGCTTGTGGGACAGAGCGGCTCAGGCAAGTCGACACTTATCCGGTCTATAGCAGGTCTGGTAAAATCCAAATCCGGAGCAATATATTATGATAACAAGGATATTTTACAGGCTGATCAATATGAGCTTCGTGGCATCCGCAGAAAGATTCAGATGATTTTTCAGGACCCGTACGGAAGTCTCAATCCCCGTTTTGTTGCCGGACGCATTATTGCTGAACCCCTGATTAATTACGGATTGATGTCAAGCAGAGACGCGTTCAAAAAAGTACGGGAGTTGATGGAACTCGTACAGCTTGATCCTGCCTGGATCAACCGCTATCCACATGAATTTTCAGGTGGTCAGCGACAGCGAATAAGCATCGCACGCGCTTTGGCATTGGAACCTGAAATTCTCCTCTGCGATGAACCTGTAAGCGCCCTTGATGTACTAATCCAGGCTGATGTGCTTAACCTATTAAAAGAGATAAGATCGCGAATGGATCTTACTATGCTCTTCGTCTCGCACGACCTTGCTGTCGTTCGCTATATAGCTGACAGAGTAGCTGTGATGAACAAGGGAGAAATTGTCGAACTGAAACCGGCCGCCGACATCTATTCAAAAGCTGAACATCCTTATACTCAGCAACTTCTTGATGCAATCCCAATCCCTGACCCTTCAATAGAGGAAAAGAGAATAAGTTGTTGAATTAAATATGGAGTGCATCATCCGTGATGATGCGTATTAAACAGGCTGTCCGAGAATGCAAAATCCGAAAATTTTGGTATTGATACTAAAGGGCTTATGACTCGAAAATTTGCCAAAATACCTATTCTCGGACAGCCTGTAAAGCAGTAACACCCGCCTAATAGACTGGCGGACAGGCGGTCACTGCACTCCAAAAAAACTTAGCGCCTGAGTACCTTTGTCGCAGGATAACCATAAAATAGCCCTTGAAATAAGTCAAATATTATATAGAATTCGCTACAGTATTGAAGTGATCAGTCTGTTTAGAAAAGTGAATATATGATATACTTCGGTGACTAATCAATTTTATATGGAGGAGTAAGAATGTCTGATTTGCTTAATAAAATGAAGAATGAAGTATTGTCTTTGCCTGAAGACGAGCGCGCTAAATTAGCTCATGAACTAATCATGAGCTTAGATGAGGGTATTGATTCTGATGTTAATAATGCATGGGAAGCAGAAATTAGCAGGAGAGTTCAAGAAATTAAAGATGGCACTGCTAAAGGAAGGCCTGCAGAAGAAGTACTGTCAGAAATCAGGGCAAAATATCAATGAAAAAAATAATTATCCATGAGGATGCTGAGAAAGAACTATGGCATTCAGTGGACTATTATGAAGACAAGGTTACTGGATTAGGTTTAGACTTTGAATATGAAATACAAAAGGCACTTCTTTCAATACAAATACATCCCAATATATACACTCCATCCAAATATGGAGTTAGAAGACATTTACTTCGCAGATTTCCATTTTTTATCTATTACGAGGAATATGAAGAATATATCTGGATAATAGCTTTTGCGCACACAAGTAGAAAACCACATTATTGGAAAAGTAGAATTTCTTAAATATCAATTGTATCGTTAACCGACTGCCGACATCTATTCAAAAGCCGAACACCATTACACGCAGCAACTTCTTGATGCAACCCCAATCCCTGACCCTTCAATAGAGGAAAAGAGAATAAGTTGTTAAAATGAAAAAATCCTGGCAAGTGTTATCTCATTAATTGCGATTTGCATTTTATATTTACTGTTACAGCGTTATTTTGATCTTGGGTCTAAACGAGAACGTGGCGGTTGGAAGTGTGAGTGCCACCGTTTTTATCAGTGGCACTCGTTGGTCTATGTTAAAGGTAATTTATTTGCTGTCATCATCACTTCCATTTTTTTTCTTCTTTTTGTCTGCCTTACGCAATTTCTTTTCAGCTTTTTTTGCAGCCTTCTTCGCTTTGCGTTCAGCCTTACGCAATTCCTTCTCAGACCCTTTTCTCAGCTTTCCTGTTTCACGCTCTATTTCCCGTTCAGCTTTTTTTGCTGCTCGCTCTGTCTTGCTTAATTCTCTCTCTCCCTCTCTTTCAACCTTTTTCACTTCGCGTTTGGCTTCATGTTCAGCCTGTTTTGCTTCAACCCGTTCCGGCTTGCCTGCCCACTCAGGTTTATCGGCTAGCGCAAAACTTGTAATTAGCAAAAGGCATGAAAAGCATGTAATGGCCATTCTTAATATCATCTTGTTCATAATCTCAACATCTCCTATTTTTTTAAAAGGTCAGCAAACGGTTAACTAATAGATGCGCTCATTATCTCACAGGATTATTAATGTTCAATAATTAAACAGCTATTCTTCTTCACGGAGAGCAGTGCCATTATTCAGTAACTCAGGAGCGTTCTCAAAAGTAACATATTCAACTGGCTCATCATACGGATTATTAAGCTGGTGCCATGCCCAGACAGGAACTTCAAAAATGTCGCCTGCTTCATAGTCCAATTTATTACCCTCTATTAAAACATATCCTTTCCCTTTAGTAATAATAGATATTGCATGGTAAGTATGTCGGTGCTTTCTTCCGTGAGAATTGGGTGTTATCCCAGAGAAGGTAACACTATACTTAGTTGATGGTAGGTCAGCCATTGCTATAGGATGCTGCCGCTCAGCAGAAAACGCTTTGTCCACACCAGTTTCTCTTACTTGTCTATGAATGTATTTCTCTATATCATCTGGAACCTGAACTTTCAGGCTCGCCGGAACCTTTGGGAAATCTTTTGACGTAAACATAAAATACCTCCTTTTCTGATTTTGTTTTAAAATAAGCCTATTTCACTTATTAATTCTACTACCCTGAAAATGGCAGAAACTCTCCACCAATGATTACATTTATCTCGGAATGTTTCAACTAAAATTTTGGATCTTCAAAAATGCTCATAATACCTCAATTATAATTTGTCCTTTGTTTTATCATCAGCGTAAATCTGTGTAGATCAGTGTCCATAAATTTTTTCCTCAACAAAAAATATACAACCTCCATCATACAAGTATTCATCGGATAGATTTATAATGTCAAATCCAAGATTTAATAAGTGTTCTTTTAATCTCTGTCCATCTGCATGTAATTCAATGTTTCCATTAAAAAATATTCTTTTACCACATATACCAACAGCTCCTCCAATAAATCCGTTTTTATGATCCTGTATGGTTATCTCTTCGGGATTAAAATAAAAGCAGAATAATCCTCTTTGTAACAGTACTTTTTCTATGCCCCTGTCAGAGGTCAGGTAGTTGTCTTCACACAGATGCACCAGGCTGCACCTTGTATAGGCCTGAGGTAATTGGATAAACTCTTTATCTTTATTAATTTTTAAAATTGCAGAGTCGGTAAAACCTGATCTATGAAAAAGGAATTGAGATGTGCTCAGGCAGTTGTATTGAACGCTGTTATCAAGTTCATGCCCGACATCTCTTTTCCCTTTGAGATAGGCAATGTTATGGTTTTCAAAGAATGCAAACAGCTCAACCGGCGCATTTGGGGCTACAACAAGTTGATTCTTCTCCTGGTATATAAAAATGTCCGGATGGCCCGAAATAGGATTGCCGGTTATCCCGTTTGTCTGAAACGTGTAAACGTCCGTAACATATTTTTTTAGGTTATTGATAGCCTGTTTAGTTGATCTGGAATCAATTATTGCTAACATCTATTTGATATTGAGAAAAACCGGGATCACTTTCAAACCGGATATTGTAGCCTCTAGATTTCAACTGTTCTCTATTGATCTGCCTGTACCCTATCGCGTAATGTATCTGCCTATTGGATACGGTAATTTTAATCTTATTCGAAGTAATATCATTCAGTTCGGTGTCAATTATTTCTTTCCATATTTGAGTCATTACCATCTCTTTGAAAGAGGCGTGAAACGGCCCGTCAATCAACGATTTCCCAATAACCAGTTCGTCGGATGGATGCAATCCCATTCTTATGATAGACACGTTGTTCTTCTCAAATATATGAACAATGCCCTTTGTCCATTCCACCGCCTGTTCAAGTGTTAATGGTGTGTATTTTCCTTCTTGATACAGTTTTTCCAGGGTTGTCTGTTTTACAACAATTGCTGGATAAATCCGCGTACAACCGGCCCCTAATGAAACGATGTCATTGGCAGTCTGAATAGATCTTTCATAATTATCTCCCGGTAAACCGATCATCATTTGAAGTCCCAGTTCGAAACCATTTTTACAAATTAGATTAGATGCATCTATGATATCTTCGACGGTGTGTCCACGTCCCGATTCATTTAATACTTCCTGGCTGGTAGATTGGGCACCCAGCTCAATGGTGGTCACGCCATATTTCTTCAGTAATTCAAGAACTGGTCCATTAATGTAATCCGGTCTTGTTGACAACCTTATACCAGATATTCTTCCGCTTTTAACGAATCTGGAGGCCTCTTTAAGATATTGCTCCTGTAGGTCAACAGACAGTCCGGTAAAACTACCGCCAAAAAAAGCGATATTAATTGTTCTGCTTTCAGGTATTGTTTCAAGATACCGTTCTACAATATCCTTAACATCAGCCGGTTGAGGTATTGAGTGAGTTCCGCTAATTTTTTCCTGGTCGCAGAAAACACACTGATGCGGACAAGCCAACTCCGGGATAAATATTGGTATGTTAGAATGCTTTTTCATATTATCAACATTAAAGTGTCAAATGATGTGTATAGTAACAAAATTTGAAAGGGAATGGGTAGCAAATTTCAATCATGCCGTTACATACCTTGAGTCAAATATAAAAAAACGGAGAGAATGTTTGATGTAAATCTTGAAAAAGTAATAGAAATCGTGTAGTGTTTTGTTTTAATTTCAGTGTCTTATCTGATCAAATCATTCTTAACATGAATAAATGCAAACACAACATTTCCTGGATTATAGCAACGTGGTTTGGTTCAGGACTTTTACCAAAGGCACCAGGAACATGGGGAAGTCTGGCGGCTTTTCCTTTTGCGTATATAATCTCTGTATATACCTGCCCCTATGCCCTGATCTTTGGAATCGTTGCTTTGTTCTTCATTGGAATATGGGCATCAGATAAAATTGAAGAAAGTGCTCAAATAAAAGATCCCGGTTTTATTGTTGTTGATGAAGTCGTAGGTCAATGGATAGCTCTGCTCCCCCTACCGTTTCTCTATAGCTTACTTGACTTAAATTCTTTTTATCTCTATTCTGCTCCCATAGCAGTAGTAGCATTCATTGCTTTCCGTATATTTGATATATGGAAGCCATGGCCTGTTAACTATGCGGACAAAAACGTTCCCGGCGGTTACGGAATAATGCTCGATGATGTTATTGCGGGAATGTACGCTCTTATAGTAACATCTGTACTGACAGCAGGAATGGTCATGGTTTTAGTAAAATAATAAGTTATTGTTTACTGCTAAGTCTCTCCCCTGACAAAAGGCGCCGAGGACAAGAAGATCTCAATGGAAATTAAAAGTGATGAAGGAAGAAGTAATGTAGGATGGGTTAAACGAAGTGAACCCATCATTATTGTTTTGTTGGGTGCGCTTCGCTTCACCCAACCTACTCTTTTTTTAGGGTTTATTTAATTTGTTCATGAATAAAGTGGAGAATGAAATTTAGATGGGTCAATTTGTAAATGATGTGAGTGCCTGTGTAACTGAGGCATTAGAAGGAGTGGCGCTCGGCTCCTTTGGGAATTTAGTTTTAGTGCGCGGTAAGAATGTAATTCTACTCAATCCAAAGAAGAACCAAAATCGAAGTAAAGTTGCAATAGTTTGCGGAGGAGGAAGTGGTCATGAACCGGCACATTCGTCCTTTGTTAAACATGAAATGCTATCTGCCGCAATTTGCGGTGACGTGTTCGCATCTCCAAGTGTCGGTTCCATTGTAGATGGAATTCGTACCCTTGTCAGTAACAACGGAAAATCCCCCAAATCAGTTCTGCTGATTATTAAGAATTACACTGGTGATAGAATAAACTTTGGAATGGCCAGTGAAATTCTCTCCTCTGAAGGTATCTTAATGAAAAAGTTAATTGTCGCGGATGATGTTTCTTTGCCTGATAGTAAAGACCGTAGAGGAGTTGCCGGCACTGTACTGGTTTACAAAATAGCAGGTGCGCTTTCCATTCAACAACAGAATAGTGATTTTAACATGCAACAACAGTTAAACGAAGTATATAAAGTAGCTGAGAAAGTAAACAAGAATATTCATTCAATGGGTTGCGCATTAAGCTCATGTCACAGACCTGATGGATCCACGATATTTACCTTGCCGGAAGGTGAAATGGAGATCGGAGTCGGGATACACGGAGAACGGGGAGTGTTGCGGACACCGGTACAGTCCAGCGATGAGATTGTTACTACCCTCATTGATAATATTCTGGCTGCAAAACAACAACACAAGACTGAAGATAGCAGTAGCAAGAGAATGGTTCTGATGACAAACAATCTGGGTTCCGTATCAGGACTTGAAATGGGTATAGTTCACCGAAAGGCGATCTTGTATCTGCAAGAAAAAGGATATGAGGTATCCAGGGCCTATTGCGGGACATACATGACCTGTCTTGATATGAGAGGGATATCATTAACCTTGCTGACCGTTGTTGATGATACATTCCTGGATTTGCTTGATGTTGGTGGCGCCGACTTTAGCAAAACCAACTGGAAACCAGACAGTGATTTTTCTCCTTCATCTTCGTCCATATACATAGATGCTTCCAGGACCCAGGATAGCGACTTTGATGCTGACAATAGTAAGATTGATGACACGGTGGATCAGGAGTTCATGAGTACCATTGAGAAAGTATGTCATGCCGGAGTTGATGCGAGAGAAGTGCTGAATAATTTGGATAGTGAGTGTGGAGACGGTGACGCCGGTGAAACGTTATTCATAGCCTGTAACGCAATATTGAATAATCTAGAACTCTTTAGTGTAAGTAATGTGAATCTCGCATTCAGAAGAATTGCCGGATGTTTAACGAATGCTGTGGGTGGCACGAGTGGGCCATTATATGCGGTATTCTTCATTCGTGCTGCTGCCGCATTCAGTTCTCATAAAAATAGTAACAATAGGAAAGAATGGAAATTTGTATCAAATTGGTCAGATGCGATTCACAATGGAATTGCCGGAATAGAAGAGTTAGGAGGTTGTTCCAGAGGAGACAGAACTCTATTAGATGTGTTGTATCCTGTTTTAGATGTGTTGAAAAACAGGAGTGTTGAGGGTGCGGTCGGGATGGAATGTTTAGTACAAGCAGCAAAGAATGGTGCTGAGAATACCCGTAATTTAGAAGCACAGGTTGGACGGGCCAGATATGTTGAAGGTAAAGGTGTAGGGAAAGTAGACCCTGGTGCCTTCGCCGTTTACCTGTTGTTAAAAGCGCTTTTATAGTATACGAAGTGCCTAAAGTGAACTAAAGTTTAAAGTGAGCTAAAGTTAAGAGTCGG
>JACKQG010007531.1_pt1 | contig 10913 bp, 12 predicted proteins | sample 8237621 | NCBI WGS metagenome assembly JACKQG01 (sample SAMN15677084, study PRJNA649215) | marine metagenome | biome: marine; feature: Black Sea; material: saline water; isolation source: suspended particulate matter (SPM) from the Black Sea western gyre | collected 2013-06-09/2013-06-10 | depth... | reverse complement strand
TTTAATGTTGAATTCAGGCGCTTCTAGATGTGGATATGCTTTTTTGTCAGATGCAACATCAATTCCGCAGTCTAAGAGAACTCTTGATTCAGGTGTTTGTAGTAGAATACATGATCTTCCAACTTGTCTTGCTCCACCAAGCATACTAATCCTGACCCATTCCTCTTTTCTACCTCTCAACCAGCCATTGTATATTCTTTCGCCTGTTTTGTGTAAAAACTTTTTTCTGTAATCAGAATTTTGATATAATACGGATCGTACGTTTTCTATTAATTGGCTTCTAATGGCAGGTTTTCTCTTAATCAAAGGGACCCAAAGGGTTTTTTCCTTGATTTGTTGTAAGATATCGCCTTGTTTGCCAATCGCACTACCTGGTTTTTCGACTTCAATGATAACTATTGATCTTTGTGGATCAAAAATTATCTTGTCGATACCGGCTTCTTCGCCAATTAGTGCTTTTAGTTTTTTCTCAGCTTTTTCCTGTTCCATACAAATGGTCGGGTCTGGTCTGAGTTCTATTCTTTTTTTAATCTTATTTACTATTTCCTTAATCATGCCGCTATTGCTCAAGAAGAAATCTTTGTCCTTTGTATATAGAACTATATTTGCTCCTTCAAAACTAGCGTCACTAATTTTACCATCAGGTAAATCTTTTAATATTTCTTTTAAAATGTCAGTCATGTTCAAAAACCTCCAGTTTTTGGATTAACAGAACTTGGTTCTGTGTTCTGAGAAACTTTGTTTCTCATAAAATCAAAAATATAAATTATTTTTGACATTATTATTAAACCTCATTAAAGTTTAGAATTTTACTTTTTTAATCGATTCTTGTGTTAATTATCTTCTGTAAAGCTTTTCTAACTCCTTTTTTATCAATTACGAATATATCCACTCCTTCTCCAGAAGCAGAATCTCTTTGTATTGCAGCGTTTAAAGCTTTAACAACGAGATTAATTCCTTCTTCTTGATTTAATCCTTCTTTATACATAGATTCAAGCACACCATAAGCCATTACACTACCAGATCCGCTGGAAACAAAATCCTTTATATCAGATATTGATCCATCAGGGTAAATATCCAACAAGTGTTTGTCAGAGTCGTAACCGCCTACAATAAAGTGGCTGATACCTGGAATCATTGACATTTTTCTAATATTGGCATATACCATTCCTGCTAGAAGATTAGCGCCTTCTTTCACACTAGGCTTTTTATTAGTTCTAATCTGCTTTAACTTTAACTCTGCTTTGATTAACTTAAGCATTAATTGTATATCAGAAACGGTTCCTGCTGTTGTTATAGCCATGTATTCATTTATTGGTTGAACTTTGTCAACGTCTTTGCTGGCGATGAAATGCCCTGCTGTAGCTCTTTTATCTGCTCCAAGAACAATACAGTCCTTGCAAACAATACCTACTGTTGTAGTGCCAGTTTTCAAAACTTCATCCATTATTTTTTCACCCGTTTAGAACTTATAAAGAATTAATTATCATTTGTTAATGGTGGATTATTTAAAAAGTTTACGATTTTTTTTACTGTACGACTGCAAAAATGGATCCGTATGAAACATGTGTTTCTGCACTATTAACTCCTGAAAAGTTCAGAAAATATAATATTTCTTCCTTTGAGCCTGGTACAACATTCTTAAAGCAATTATTGAATGATACCTTGCACACCCTTGTTGGTGTCCACTCACCTGGACGCATCCTAATAAAATCATGGTTCATTCCTGTCGTAGCATAAAAATCTGTTTCATTATACCTGCAATAAATATTTTTTATCTGACAAGTTATCTCTGATTCATTCTTTTCAAATAATCGTGCGTTTTGAATCCAGACATCATCATTCATATTATTCTGTAAATAAATATTGATTGTGAATGAATTTCCACCTGCAATCGCAAGTAAATTAAAATCGCTGCAAACAAAATTTGCATCTGTTCTACAGTACGCACTTGAGTAACGTTCCATGTTGAACATGTCGAAATACATCATAACCCCTATAAACAACAAGAAAAGCATGAATGCCCACATATAGTTCGTTAGGTATTCCAGACTTGATTGTCCCTTCTTCATCATTGCACCGCCGAGAAAACCCTTCCAATGATTGTGTGAGTGTTAGAGCCGCCAAATCTTTGAAACTCTAAACTAACTTTAAGTGTTTCTTTTGAACCAGAATTCAAATCTAATTCACATCCTGTTGCTTGAAACCTGCATAGCCTACCAGGAGTCCATTTCCCACCATCTCCAACTACGGGTGTGAAAATACCTGTAAGGTCAGCACTCCAATTTGCGACTGGATTCAAATTTGGACAGTATAAAAAGTATTCTTCGCAAGTAGCTGATGCAAATTGATCATCATACATAGTTGCACTAACTGGTACAATAGATTTTTCCAAATTGTTTCTAAGATATAAATTCATCTCGAACGTAAGTGGAGTTGACTTGATGACATTATGCTCAGTGCAAAGAATATTTTGTCCGAATTCACATTCCTGTTGTAAGTATTTATCAACATTAAATACATCAAAGTAAATCAAGGCTCCTGCTGTGACTGCTATAACCATTAGTATCCATGCATATGTAGATAAGAATTCAAAGCTAGCCTGTCCTTTCCTTGTTCGCATACAACACCTCTTTACGTTAAAATAATAGTTGTCGACTTATTTAAATTTTGTGCTTAAAAAGATTTAATCTTTTTTAATTCAAAATTATGTTTTAATTTTGTACATAAAGAAAATCAAAAACTATTAAGTGGTTTTTAGTCATTTATTTTAGTCTAAAATAAAAGAAAAAGGAATAAAAAAATAAAAAAAATTAGGTTTATCCTTGTACTGTTGCTGTGATTGATCCGTCAATTCTTTGTTGCAAGCCAGTTGCACCTTTAGTATACAAGATGTCTATGTCTAATCTGACTTTATCACCAATAGTTAAAGGAGTAACAAATCCAGCTATACTAACACCAATATTTTCTGTTGCTGTTGCAGCTAAAACTCCATCTGCACCACCATCAGTTAAAGCAACACCTAAAATATTTACTGTGTTAACTGCAGCGTCTCTAGGATCAGTTATGTTTATAGATACAAAATTTATTGGATCTGTTTGGCTGTTCACTAGTCTTAGAGTGACTACATTGTTAACGATGTTTGCTTCTTCACATCTATAGTGTGCTCCTCCTAAACTACAGCTGTCACTGACAAAGTTTTCTGGGTTTAAAACTCCAAAGTAAGCCAGGGCTCCTATCATAACTAGAATAACTAAGAATGCCCAACCATAGGTTGTCAGAAATTCTAATGCTGCTTGTCCTTTCTTATACATGTTACAACACCTCTTTTTTACGTTTTTTTAAAGCTTATGAAAGCTATATACATTTATAATCATGATTCATATATATAAAAGTTTCGGTTATCCTCGAGTAATCAAAATCTATAATTGACCAAATAAGCTTCCTAGTACAGCCGATGCAATGAAGAACAATGTAAGAGTTGCGATAATGAACAATGGTATGAATTTCAAACCTCCTTTGACATTGCCTCTGCTGATGATGGAAACTATCATAGCTGAAAAAGTTGAAATAATAATCATCGCTGTTATAGAGAAAGTTCTAAAATCAGATGGCTTAATACTGGCTTCGCCGATTTTAATTGGTAATGCAGTGCTACCCGCGGATCCGCCAAGTTGTTGTGTAACTCCAATTATGATTTCTAATAATTGTTGTGACAATGCAAACAATGCAGGGGTAATAAAAACAACTATTGCAACCATAAATATAGTGTATGTGACTGTGGCAGCTTCCATTTCTTGCTTTAAAATGGTGGATTTCTTCAAATTAGAGATGACTCTGTCAATAACTTCAACGATTCTACCTCCACTTTCAAGCTCTCCAATGATTAAGTTTAAGCTTCTACGCAAAATAGGAGAATTGTACTTGTTTGAGAGCTCTTCAAGAGATTCCTTCACATCATTACCAGTTAAGACTTTCTTAGAAACAAGTGTAACTTCTTTAGCCAGTATTCCAAATTCTGGCTTAATAGCAGCCCACAAAGATTTTTCAAAAGACAATCCTCCTTTCAAGTTTGTAGAAACCAATGTTAAATAGTCTGGCAATGCACCTTCAATAATCTTTGTTCTATTATAGATTTGAACAGTCAAATATACATATACGCCCATAATGATTAAAAATGAAAGAATGGTTTGTATTATGAACCATGCTAAGAATGTGACAACTAATATAATCATACTATTCATATCAGATATTGCTTTGAAAATAACGGAGAAGTATATCAAATAAGTTAGAACAAGTGTAACCCAAAACAATAAACCAAAGTATTTGTATGGTACTTGATCTATACCTGCTTTGAATAAAAAGTTCTTTAATTCTGAACGAAACTTTTTAGGTACAAATGCTTGTCCAAATTTTTCCAAGTATAGTGTGTCGGCCATGTTTATATGTTAACATTTGGTCTAATGGATTTGAAAACTGTCATGAAGATAAACTCTATAATTAACAAAAAGACTGCAAGAGCAGCGAAAAGCGTAAAGTCAACTGCCATGCTCATCATACTAGCTACAACAACGAACATTGTCAGACCAAGTGATGGCATAACAATTGCTCCAAGCATATAGAACATGGTAACACTACTTAGCTTCTTTCCGTATCTCTGGATTTCGACCAATTGCTCTTCAGCCACTTGTTCAAGTGCTGCTCCTAATGATTCGCTTACATCAGTACCAATCTTTAAAGCAGTGGTGATTTGAAACAATATTTTTTTCATCCTATTGGAAGGAGAATAATTAATAGCCTTTTCAAGCGCTTCTTCTAAAGGTGTTCCGGTATCTATTTCATGGATGATGGATTGGAAGTACTTATTGGCGACTCCATAACTCTTGGAGGCATCTACCAATGCGTTAATTAATGGTCTTCCAGAATTTAACTTAACAAGTAAGAACCTACCAGCAAATAAAACTTCTCGGTCAATATCTTTTTGTCTTCTAGTTACTTTTGCATCAACAGTTTTCATCATTGAATAAAACACTAGTAAGAAAAACACGACGAATGTAACAAGAATCCACCAATATGGTTCGTGCGTCTTATCAACCAAGAAGAAAGTCAGAATAGCCATTGCAAAACCTGCAATCAATCCAAGTTTCAATTTTTGGTAAACATATTCTTCAGGTGTTTGTCTAATCTGTGCAATCCAAAGCTTTTTCTTCAGATTAGGAGTCATATGTGCAACTGCTTGAGAAACTGCCACTAATGAAAATTTACCAAACTTTTTATCAACCATTTTAATCCAGTTTTAGTCTTCCAAGATAATATTTAGCCATCACATCTCCAACTTCGTCAACTTCTTCAATGTTCTTTTTAATCATCCATCTGAGAATTTGCATTTTTTGTTTTAAATCAAACTCAATTTCATCTCTATTCATGCCTGTATACAATTCGAGAGTATCCAATGTTTGCTTTGAATCATTTATTCGTTCAAGAACATCTTTCTTTGCATTCATCTGCATAATTACATTTGCATCTCCACTAGTAGTAATCTCAGCGATTTGAAGTGTTCGTCTCTTACCTGTTCGTCTATTTCTATTCTGAACCAATATTAAACCAAGAGCAGTCAACATTTGCTTAGGAATACCAATAGGTGGATTAGACATTCTCATAACGACTTCTTCTGCATTGTTTGCGTGAAAAGTTCCATATACCGAATGACCTGTGATTGCAGCTTCCAACAAAACCTCTGCTTCCTTCTGTCGTCTAATCTCTCCAACTATTATTCTGTCAGGTCTCATTCTCAAGCTATTAATAACTAAGTCAAGCATTGAAACTCCGCCTTTACCTTCAGGGTTTGGCAGCCTTGTTTCCATTGGAACCCAATGTAGATTGCTTGCTAAAGTAAGTTCTCTTGTATCTTCAATTGAAATAATTCTTTGATTAGGAGGGAAGAAATTACTAACAGCGTTCAAAGTAGATGTTTTTCCTGAGCCTGTTCCTCCGGCAACCAAGATTGACAATTCGTTCTGAATACCCACCCATAAAAACGCTGCTGCCTCAAGTGAAATAGTTCCTGCTTTTATGAACTTAGTTATTGTCCATGGATCTGCTGCGAACTTTCTGATTGTAATTGTGTTTCCTTTTGTAGAAATAGGCATAAGAGTTGCGTTTACCCTGTCCCCAGTTGATAAATGTGCATCCATTAAGGGATTTAAAGTTGTGATTTCCTTACCGACATCTCTTCCAATCATAGTTGCATAATGTCTTATCCTTGCTTCTGTTGGAATTTTGACATTTGTTGAACACCATCCGTGCTTTCTATGATAAACCCAAACTGGTTCAACATGATTGTTGATAACTAGCTCTTCAAGGTTTGAGTCTCGCAATAAAATTTCAATCTTTCCCAAGCCCAAATTCTCTTCAATCAAATAATTGATAAGCATGTTCATGGTTTTATCATCAGTTTTTGGGAAATATTTACTGATGAGTTTTCTAATTTCGTTTTGAAATCTGGTTCTTATATCGGTTGAACTTTTATCATCAAATTTTTGCATTTCTTCAACGTCAATCCTAGAAACGAACTCTTGTCGAATCTTCTCCAAAATTAACCTGGTTGTCTCACTTATATTTGTGATTGAAGCAATGTACTGAGGTACAGGTTTATCTTCCTGTGCAACAATTCTTATTTCAACTATTATATCATTTATATTAATAGAATATCTGTCTATTTCATCTTCTTTTATTTCTCGTTTTGGTGGGATTGGTGCTTCAGTCATTTTTTATTTTTGGCGTTTGTTTCAAAAAATTAATTCTATGATTTATCTCCTCAATCAAATGTTCAAATTGTTGTTTTTCGTTGTCTTTGCCTTCAGGGAACCAATGCATTTTTCTTTTGACTTCTAACAAATTCATCTCTGCTTCTTTGATCTTATGATCTTTCATCAAGAGAATTATATCTCTAACCTCTTTTTTAAGATCAACTATGAAGGAATGAGATCTTTTATCCTTGTCTTTCTCTTCAACCTCTTTTTCCTCAATTTGTTTCTCAATTACCTTCTTCTTAATAACTATTTTATTCTTTCCTTTTATTTCTTCTGCTTTTTTCTTGATGTCTTTATACAAATCGAGTAAGTGAGTATACAATGCTTTTCGTTCTTCAGAATATTTTTCAGGGAATTTTTCAAACATTACTTTGGCTTGTTCGTATTCCTCCATGGCTTTTTTCAGCTCTTTTTCTTTCAAGAAGACTTGTATTTTATGTGTGAAAACTAATATGTTTTCCTTTGCATCTGTAAGAATCTTCTCTCGTTTTTCGTCTTTCTTTTTCTGCGTTCTGTTTGATTCGAGTTTTTTGATCTTCTCTAGTTTCTTAATCTGATAATAAGAAGAAATAATATCGTTGAATAACTCTTCTTTTTCATGCTTTGGATTGGCAGGATATTCATTGAATGAACCTCTCATCTTTTTGTATTCAGTCATGGCTGCAGCACCATCAGTGTTCTGCAAGAACTCAGATATCTTTTGCACACTTAGAGCGATTTCATTCTTAATCTTAATCTTTTTTTTCTCTAATCCATTATCATTAACTTCCGTGCCAAATTCTGTTTGTAAAGAATCCATTCCTTTCAAGTTATGGATAAATTCTTTTTCGCTATCTTCTTCTGCTGAGAAACTCATTAAATCAGTGTACATGTTTTCAACCATGTCAGTGTAGTTGTTTTTATCTTCCTCTGATTCAGCATTAGCGGTTAATCGTTGAGTCTGATCAAATATTTTCTTAGCCTTGAACAAGTCTCTCTTATCTAAAGCTTCTTGGAAGTCTTTGTAGAAATCCTGCTCCATTGAGAAATCTTCTACTTTAGGTGCAGTATCCTTTAACTCTTTTTGTCTTCTTTCGAGCTCTTTTTTCTCAAGAAACTCGGTGATATCTTTTTCTAGGTATACGTCTAAGTTCATTTTACATTGCAATCATTTTTTTCTTGTACTCGCTCCAAAGATCTTCTGGGTTAAAGAACCCTCTCTTTCGAGCTTCTCTGAAGAAAAACTGTTTTTTCTTGTCCATTTTTTGTAACAAATGGTTTTTCCATAAATCAGTAGCTTGAAGTTGAGATATTTGTTTGTCAGATGCTTTTTTCTCAAAGTTCTCCTTGAAAGAATCAATAGAAACATCTTCGGTCTCAATAGCACTGGCTTTTTTGATATTTGCTTTGTTCAAATAAATATATGGAGTTGTAAATTTGTATTCTATGCCAATAATTTTTTCCTCGACTAAGAAATCAACCCATGATTGTACAATATTATTGGGTAATCCTAATTTATTTGCAGCCAATTCTAGCTCGATCTTATCGACACTTTTCAAAAGATCTATGAGCGAATCTACACTAGTAGTTATAGTCTCCTCTACCACAGTAATATCTATTCCTTTATTTTTTTATAAACTTTGTTCATTATTGTCGAGTAGTTAGCAAGTATTTGTAACTTCAACTTGGCCGCCGGTTTGATTGAAGTCGACAGATAAGTGATATTTATCAACTATTGGTCTATTCTGAGTGTCAACAACTTTTCGTAGGACAGCTATACAATTGATTTCGTTGAATTGAGTTCCATACATGAAGTCCACGTAACTCTCATTACCCGGTCTAGGTAATCCTTCATCCACAAGTTTTTGAGGATTAATGATTGAAAGAAGTGTTAAACTAGGGTGATTTTTTATGTCCGGCTCATTGGTTAACCTACCAAAGAAACTGAGTGGACGGAAAGTACCAACTCCACTAATAGTCATATTTCGAACAGATGTAACTAAATATTCTCCGTTCTCAACAAATTGTTGAAATGTGTCATTGGTATATGATTCTCTTAATGTAAAGGCTTTTTTGAAAGTTGAATTGTAACCAATATTAAAATAGATTGGATCCTGCAATCCAAGAATACTAATTTTGGAAACCGAGACATTCGTAATATTCCATTGTATGTTTTGAAATCTGAGACTCAAAGACATATTCAAATAGCTTATCACAGAGAATGGATTTGCTTGATCAACCCAAACATCGTTTATACTGTAACTCATATTAACTGCGAATTCACTAGCAAGTTTGTTTTGTAAATTATCCATCAAAACATATATTGTGAAATTTTCCATATAATCACAATCTCCTGAATGTACTGATCGAACGCCAAAACTTCCATCTAACATACAATCTTGAAAAGACTCATTAATATCCACTTCGTCATTGAAGAAATGTCCTTCATCATGGATATGTTTAATCATTGATTGGAAAGCCATGTAACTTGAAATTTTCATACTACTCTCAGCATAAGCGAATGTTGTCATTAAATGTTCATTTGCAATAGTTGTTTTGGCTTTTTCCAATCCTACATTCTGATCAATCGGTGTTATTTGATGTGTAGAATACATTGTCAGTAATAAACCTGCAATAACTACAGAGATGAATGTGAAAAGTATTGCCTTCTTATTCTTCATCATTTCCATAGTTTCAACTCCACAATATCAGGTCCAAAAAAACTTGTTTGATCAACTGCATAGAATACAATTTTTCGTGATGTTAGCATTCTTTTGCTAAGATTTTCTCGTTCCATGGATTGGTTGAAGATAATTGTTGTTTCGTTGCTAGTGCCATTAATTATTGAATAACTTACACCGTATTCCTCAGTTACTAAGGATAACAGAATATTCTTTGTAAGATGATAAGATTGGTTTTGCTTTCCGACATAATGCAATTGAGCAATTTGTTGGAATAATGATTGTTCAGGATTAGTGATTGAACCGTTATCAGCTAAGTACTCAATATATGGATCTCTAAAATCAATAATTTTAGTTGTCTGGATTATACTCATCAAATCCTCTGCTAATAAGTAACTTTGTCTTGTCTCAGGAACATTCATGTAAGATCCGAGGATTAGAATTACACTTACAAGAAAGATTGACCCTCCTATTAGGGCGTCCAAAACGAAAAAATATGCACCTCTTTTATTCATCTTCTAGAATCTGTTTTTTTTGACATTAAAAAAATTTCCTACTTATTCCCAGTAGTATAATCTAATCTTAACAGCTTCTCCTTTGTAGTTTGCGATCCTTGTTATTCTGATAGCATTATCCAAGTCACTGCCGATATCTGGTTGAGGGCAAGGAACTTCAAATGGTATTCCTTCACAGCATCTCACCTTGATACACATATTTGTTCCTGCAAAGTTTGTATATGATCCAATATCTAATACACTGCCTTGTTGAACACCTAGTTGAGTACAAGCTTCTAAAGGTGATGTGATATTCAAAAGTGGAGGTATAATGTCTGTCAGGAATGTTGTATTATCATTGAACCAACAAGTATCTCCTGGCACTCCTTGTCCTTGGCAATTAGCATCACAGTAATTACTTCCTTCTCTTGTACAATCTCCTTGGCAGCTTCCATTTCTTAGAGTAAAATTAACTTCCAAGAAGGTTTCTGGTTCGAGATTGAAGAAAGGGCCTTTGATATCTGCAGTGTATCCCTGTGCTCTTGCGATTATATAAAAATTGTTTCCCGCACCTATATTCATCCAGTAAGTGCCGTTATCAGATTCAATTGGAGAATCAATTGTATATCCAACTTGAGTGAGGTTGATGTATGTTGTGCCATTCCAAACGTCTTGCTCGTAAGTGATTTCTGCGCCTGGAATAGGTTCTTGTGAACCGTCAGAAATAACGTGCCCGGTTATATTTGCTCGGCAATCAGGGTCTAAACATTTTAAGTACCCTTCAAGAAATGGATCATAACTACTACATGTTTGAGGTCCTTCTGGTGGAAAGAAATCTTCTGGACAAACACCGTCGTATACACCGCAAGTAAAGTTTCCATCGCAGAGTGTGACTCCCCAACAACCTAAAACTGGATTGTAACCTGTATCTGCAGGATACCATATTC
>JACKQG010007530.1_pt1 | contig 10914 bp, 7 predicted proteins | sample 8237621 | NCBI WGS metagenome assembly JACKQG01 (sample SAMN15677084, study PRJNA649215) | marine metagenome | biome: marine; feature: Black Sea; material: saline water; isolation source: suspended particulate matter (SPM) from the Black Sea western gyre | collected 2013-06-09/2013-06-10 | depth... | reverse complement strand
ATGATAATTACATAGAAAAAGTATTTGATATAGATGTAATGCATAAAAAAGACCCGGGCCAGCGTAAAGAATGCGGATGTGTGAAAAGTGTTGATATTGGAGTTTATGATACCTGTTTGCATGGGTGCCAATATTGCTATGCTACCAAACAGCATGCATCTGCAAAAAAGAACTACGATGAGCATGATCCAAATTCCCCATCATTACTGGGTTGGTATGATGCAGATCCACCCAAAGAAGATCCACAGGTAAAGCTGTTTTAGAGATACATAATGGCCATTAATCTTTTCAGAACAACCATTATTCCTAAAGAACAGATTGTTTATGTTTATGATTTGGTAAAGAATATTGTTGCCCCGGGTGATAGAGCATTTGTATCTCCTGAAATTCAAAAAATGGTGGATAATGTATTAGACGAAAGATTCCCTGATGGCTGGAGAGATAATCAGAAATTTATTAACGATACAAGAGATTCTTTTCGGACTAAAAACTTTTCTACTTATGGCGGTAAATACTTCCCGGATTATTATGCTGCTTATTATTTGCCCAATAATTTATATAAAATACAACTCATGTTTTTGGAGTTATTCCGATTGGGAAAAATCAGCTTTTCTGAAAAGAAGATAAAAGTATTAGATATTGGTGCTGCGGTGGGGACAACTGCTTGGGCTTTATATGATTTCTATGACATTATGGTGAATGTGCTTCGTCTGTATGGTTTAGAAGGTGAGAAACTGCCCGTGTTGGAAATTGATAGTATAGAAAAATATCAAAGCAATATTGACTTCTTTACTCTTATAAAACGCCAATCAGCAGGAAATAAATCTAAAGTCAAAATAAACGATCCTATTAAAGCCGATGTATTAAAAGGTGGATTGGACTCAATCGATTTGAAAAAGTATGATGTAGTTATTGCTTCAAACATTATTAGTGAATTTCCGTCATTAAAGCATCAAACAAAATTTGCAGAAACAGTTGTGAGCGGGTTAAAAAAGAAAGCATCCTTCGTTTTGGTGGAGACGGCATTTCTTAAGGATACGAGATCTCTTAAAAAAATTCAATATGCACTTTCTAAAGACCCAAATGTTCATGTAATAAGTCCTTGTGGGAAAATAAGCGGCTTTACCGATAGATGCACAAATTGCCATAGCTATCGAAGAGAAAGTTTGAACATTCCCGACACGATGAAATTATTTTTACATAAGATGGATGACAGCGATGAAAATGAAAAGTTAAAGTGGAGTTATGCCATATTTTCAAAGCAAGCTATGGCAAATCAGTTTGAGTTAAATGGCCATAGCAACTTAAACGAACTTGCAGGAAATGGGAAGGAAGATACAGTTTCCATAGATGTGGAAATTGTGTCTGGGAAAATATTTAGTAAACAAAAGAATGATGACCATTACTATTTGAGAGTATGCGACCAAAGTGAAGATGAAGAACAATTTTTACTTAAAGTCCCAAAGTATTTTGAACTACCCCGGTATCATTTTGGAGATGTATTTGAGATAAAGAAAGCAACGATTGAACCTTTAGATTGGCATTGGCCAAAGTCTATCCAATTTGCTGTTGTGATTGATCCAAGGGTAACAACTGTAGAAAATAGATCAGAGTTGTCCGAGCCGAAAGGGCTCGTAGGGTTTACAAATATTTCAGAATCAAATATTAACTACTTTTTACACAGGTTCTTCAGGTTTAATAAGTTCAACGAAGGACAATTTGATATATTAGAAAAAGTATTAAAGAATGAAGATGTTCTTGGTGTCTTGGCAACGGGTGGTGGAAAATCTCTCACCTATCAGTTGCCCGCATTATTAAAACCGGGTATATCTATTATTGTATCTCCGTTAAAGAGTCTGATGGATGACCAAGTAAATGGCCTTAAAAATCGGTTTGGATTTGATTTTATTGATCGCATCCATAGCGGTATGTCTATTCAGGAAAAAGAGGCTGTGTTTCAGAGATTTAAAAATGGAAGGTTAAAAATTTTATACGTTGCTCCTGAACGTCTTATGCAAAAATCCTTCCAACAGGAACTCCTTCGCTTAATAGAAAAAGGGATAAATATCAATTATTTTCCTATTGATGAGGCGCATTGTATTTCTGAATGGGGGCATGACTTTAGACCCGCTTATGCACGTTTAAAGGAGAGGCAGGAAGCATTGCCCCATGTGGATGGGAGCCGTCCATCCATTATTGCTTTAACGGCAACCGCATCCCAAAAGGTTCAGGAAGATGTTCTTGAACAGTTAAATATGAATGAGAAAGATGATCTTATACATAATATTATTGATCGAAAAGAATTAAGTCTTGAAGTATTGCCAATGAGATTAGATGTTGAGAATAACCAATATCAAATCGAATACAGAGATCCTGAAAATAATAATAGATTTATAACGCATACTTTTGAAACAGGAACAAAGCGGCACGGTGTTTTGGAATATGTTTTAAAAGATTTACTCCCTGGTCGGTTCGATACTTTTGATTTAGCAAGTAATGCAGGTCTCATTTTTACCATTTATGCTGACCCAAAACCAGCAGAAGATGAAGAAGAATTTTATTCAGATAAATCGAGAGAAGGTGAAGGGGCAAGGTGGATTTCAAAGCATTTAAACCGACGAGGGATTAAGAGTCATCCTTGGTTTGCTACTCCCGGGTATAGAAAAGGTAGAACCTATGAGAAAAAAGAGCGAATTAGAAAGGCTTGGGAAAAAATAAAGACAAATACCCAAGAGAAATATATAGGGAATGACATAAATCTGTTGGTCTCTACCAAAGGGTTTGGAATGGGAATTGATAAGCCCAATATCAGGTATATTATTCATTATGGTTTCCCTGGATCCCTTGAGTCTTATTTCCAGCAGATTGGACGAGCAGGACGAGACAGGACTCATTCTCATTGTATCTTACTATGGGATTCACCTACAGATGAATGTAGATCTTATATTACTGATAATGCAGTTCCTGAATGTTTTGAATTAAAAGAAGACAACGGGAAATATGAATACAATAAATGTCCTTATGGGCGACCCGTTAAATGCGATTATGCAAAACAAATATTTTTTATTGAAACGGGATACCCGACAGAAGAAGAATTTCAAGCTGCAATCGCATATTTAAAAAATAGGGCAGACGACAAGGGGACGCTACCTTGGGTTTATATTAAGATAGACTATTTAAAAGACCATGTTGCCGGTGCATTGAATTACGAAGGAATGCATCGTTCACAGTTAAATGAAAGACTCATTATTGAAAAGTTATATACCATGAATTATATAGCTGATTATGCCGAAACATATTTGAAAATCAGTATCCAGCGTAAGACAACAATGAGGAAAATATATAATTCGACTAATAGTGAAATTATCCGGGACCATATAAAATATTTAGAGAAAATATATCCCGGATTTCTTGATTTGGAGCCAGGAGCAGGATATAGTGCCTTTCCTATCGATGATTATGTCCAAAAATTAAGGAAACAAGACGGAATTTTATCGGAAATTACTATTGATGAGGTTGTGCAATTTTTTAATGTGTTGAATGAGCGTGATGATATACAGATTAGAAAGAATTATGGTGCGGACTATGGTTATGAAATCAAACTGAATTTAGATATGCTAAACACAGCCGTGGCAAAATCTAAACGATTCAAAAAAGTAGCAGCTTGGAAAGATTCTCAATATTCCATGTTGAAAAATGTGGTTAAGTATGCAGAGTTACAACCATTTGTAGAGCATGCCGAGACAAGCGAAGATGCTATGTGTCGCAGGTCTCATATCATGACAGTTTTCAGCACTGTTGGTGCACAGGTTGGAAAAGAGGTTCGTTGCGACTATTGTGATAATTGTGGCTACCACAATTCTTGGGATACAGGCGCATTGGATATAACGGCAGGACTCTCCGAACAAAAAATCAGGGATGACGTAAGAGCCATTTATTCTAAACAGTCGCAAGATGAATCGTTCTTAAAAAATAATTTTGATTATTTCTTTGGAATGGTTGATAAAATGATAAAAGAAGACCGTGTTAAATTAGTAGAAACCATATCTGATTCGTGGTTGGAGCAAATTGGCGAAAAGGAAAATATAGCGACAAATCTAATGTTAGCAATTGTTCATGGTAAAGATGGCGAATTAGTAAAAAACGGACATTATCTCAATACTGTCTTTAATTCGATTAGAAGTGATATTGATTTGAGTCAAAAAATTATATTGAATCTACAAAGTCGATTATCTGTAGATCTAAAAAATATATACTACAGCCACTTTCATGCCGTTGAGATTGATAGGCAATTGAAAGCATTAACAATATTTTCATCAGATAAAACAGATACCTTTGAAGAAGTAGAAACAGAAATAGGGTTAAACTTGGTAGAAACCCAATTAAACAAATATGATTCTATGCTAACTAAATTTGAAAACATGGAGGCCTAATGGACGAACGTTTTGATAAAGTAATAAATAAAATGGATGAGCAAACTGAAAAAGCAGTTGAAGTTCAAGAAAAAGTATCCGCATTATTTGGCGATGTAAAAAAGACCCAAAAGGATATTGATGGCAAAGTTGACGATATAACACAAGAGTTAGAAAAGACACTCACTAATTTTGAAAAAGAATCCAAAACTGTTTTTGATGACATTAAATCCGAATTCGATAAGCAACAAACCGGTGCTGATGAGGCTGTTTCAGATGCCTTGGGCAAGCTAAAATCTCTCCAAGATGATTATGAAGGGAAAGTGAAGAATCTTATAACTTCCATAGATGAAAAATCTAAAGAGATTTTGAAGATTTATGATGAGTTGGAAAATATCAAAAAAGTTCAACAAGAAGCAGCCACATCATTTGGTGAAATAGCGGACACGCAAAAAGAATTAATTTCAGATTTTAAGGAAAAATCAACAGAACTGTTGAGCAATTCGGATATCGGTAACTTAATGCATATTGTTGAGACCTTTCAATCAAGAGTAACTAAACTAGAAAAACACGCACATAAACACACATTCGGAGGAAATAAAATATGAAAATAGAAAAAATGGAATTAAGAGATTGGAATTATACAAAAGCGACTTTTAATGTGGTAACTCAAGATGAAATTACAATCTATAATTTCAGAATCGTAGATACTGGGAAAGGTCCTTTTATAGGTTTGCCACAGGAAAAAGGGTCCGATGGTGAGTATTATAATAGAGTCGGTATGGCAAGAGAATTAAAGGACGCATTAACAGAAATAGCTTTAAACAAATATAAAGAAATGGGCGGTGACACAGGTGGTGATAGTGGTAATTCTGCCGGGCCATTTTGATGATACGTTTGGTCATAGAAGATATTTTATCAAAAGGATATACAATTGATGGTGAAATGGATGATAATTGGATTACTTTAATTCATGAGTCTCATACACCCATTTTAATACAAGAACAAAATGAATTGATTTTTCTTCTTTCAAAGTACAGACTAAATGAACGTGTAAAAAAAGACGAGATTAGATTACAACGAATGTTGAATAAATTAAATCTTAAATCTGTGTTCGCAAAGTTTTCGCTTAATTTTGATCCAGAGCAAGGTCCAAATGCGATAATAATTACCACTACTTGGTTTGATATTTACAGCAAAGAACTTTTCAATAATTTTCTTCGTATTTGGCAATATGAAAATAGAGAAATGTTATTTGACGTGGATGGTATTGAAGATTTTTTACTCCTTACAAGAAAATCAAAAATTGTAGCATAATGAAGAAAATTGGTAAAAATTATTATAGAGATGAACTTCTTAAGCTAAAGGAAGAGTCTATGAAAAAAGCCTATTGTGTTCACAGGTAAATACAAACATGGAGACTCTGACTTGCAAGTAACAAGAACTACATATTATAACATTACTGATCCTGAAGGGAACCCATATGTTTACTGACCAATTAACCCTACTATGGAAAATAATCAAACGGGGATTTTATATCCTTGGAGGACTCCTTCTATTCATTGTTGTCATAGAAATTATCAGGGCTTTGCAGACACTTGCATCAGTTCATACGTTGTTGGCTTGGGTGGTTGGGATTGCAGGAATCGGTTCCATTGCGTGGGGAGTCTTGAAACTATTAAAACTTCTGAAAGAGTTCCCATCTGCATTAATACCACCAAACCCAAATAATTTGGGCGGGAAAGAAAGCAGCACTTACCTTAAAGCTCACCTTTATTATTTGAAGTCTGTTGTAGAAGGGCTATCCAAGAATAAATATCTTCCTGTCGATGGTCGAAATTCATTGTCCGGGATATTATCAGACGGAAAATCCTTTTCAATATCCGGAAATGGTGATCAGCTAAAACGAAGAATCGTAACGCTGGATGAAGATGTCATTTTCCCGGCACTAAAACAGTTAGACGAACAAGCAGAAAAGAAAGTCCAGGATACAGTTCGTGATACCATGGTCGGTGTCATGCTTTTACCATTCAAAGCAGCGGACATATATCTGGTCATTTACCGAAACGGAGTGATGTTTTTTGAGTTGGTAAAGTTATACAGTCAGCGACCCAGTATTAAGGAAACCTACAACGTTTTCAGGGACGTTTTGAAGATGGTAGCTACGGTAAATATTTTAAGTTATACCGAACGGTTTACCCAAAAGCTGATGGCTTCTGTTCCCATTCTGGATAAAACAACAGATGACATTATTCAGGGAACCGGTGCCGGTATTTTAACGACTGCTGTTGGTAAAGCGACCATTCAACGGTGTAGAGCATACAAAGGTTGGAATACCGAATCTGAAATTGAGAGTTACCGCAAAACGTCATTAGACTTTTTGGGATATGTGAAAGACATTCTGGGCGATGACGTGGTACCGCCCTTGTCTAAACAATGGAAGCAGGCTTGGGGATATATGAAAGGGTTGTTTGTTAAAGATGGTCAGGAATTGGATGATATAGTAGCTGAGAAGAAACCGAAGTGGAAGATTTGGGAAAGGAAATAATGAAAGTTCGTCGCAACTCTCCTTGCCCATGTGGTAGCGGCTTTAAGTCTAAAAAATGCTGTTTTAAATCACAAAATAAAATAAAACAGCATAAACAATTTAAAAAAAATAAGTTGATGAATAATGGGTTTAATACACTTGGTACTAATGTGAAAAATAAAAGTATACATAGTATAACCTTACAACTAGATAGTTTATTGTTAAGAACTAAACAAAAAATAAATAAAATGTCATATCCAAAGACTTTGATTGAAAAGGCTAAAATAGGCAAATTGGATTCTGAAGGAGAAATTGACCTTTATTATAAAAGATACAATTACAAACCTGCAGATTTAAATATAAAATTTGACGATTTCTCTTACCATGATTTGGATCCTTATCATAGTAATATATTATTTATTAAGGATGGAGAGTATCTTGTTATCACTTTGTTAAATAAAAAGAAAAAACTTGTTGCGGTACATTTACAAGTAAAGCAAGGTGGTAATAAAATTGTTAAAAAAATATTTTTTAAATCTGAAAGACGCCCACGGTACTGGGAATGGGTAAAATATGAAAAAATAAAAGGAAAAAATATATATTCTATTTATCATTTTGATGAAATTAACCAAGTTGTAATTAAAACAAGTGTCAACAATTCTACTGAAAATATAATCGAATCATTTTCATCAAATAGAATTATATACAATAAAATGGAATTAAATCGAAAGAAAATGCTTTGTCAAAACTTAATAGATTTAGATGACAACGAAGTGGTAGGCACTGATAAGATAACTATTGTTTTTTACGAAATAGAAATGAAAAAATTATGTGCTATAGATTACACAGAAAAAAAAATATTGTGGGAAAAAACCACACTAGATAGAATGTATAGTACTATATATCGGGGAATGGTCGTTTCATGCAAAGAAGAATATATTGAAGCACGTGATTTAGAGTCAGGGAATTATATTGCAAAAACTGAATTACCATCCGATAATTCTTGGGCTTATTCTCCGCCTGTAGAGTTTGAAGGAGACTTATACGTTACAAGTCAAGATGGGTTTGTATGGAAAATAAATTTTATCAGTAATAAATCTATTGATGAAATTGACATGGATAAAAAGTTGAATACAAAGCTAACACCCAATCACATAAAAAATTCTGAGATAATGTTTGATTTAATGTTATCAACATGGAAATTAAACGAAAATTCTGGCATCCAGATTGAACCAGTTCTACAATATTCTAATCCATTATTTAGGTTTTCTCCGGTTGTCATTCAAAACACCCTTTTATTTATTGGCAAAGATTATATTACCCAGAAATATAAGTTTTTATTCATCACTCTTTCACGCCCTTTAGAGGAAGAAACTCTGAAACTTACTATGTATCGCAGGGATTCTTTCTCTCAAGCTGTCGAGTGGCTATATTCTCATTTGGGCAATAATGATGGTAAATATCTATCGTCTTTAATGAAGAAATATTTCTTTTTAATCAAGAAAAAATATTCTTCAACGGAGAAAGAATTGCCAGGTTCTATTAATAAAATATTTAGAGGCAATCTTGAAACATTCATGGGTACTGCATTATTTAGATGTAGAAAATATTATGAGAAAAATATACTACGTTCATTTTATAATACCTATCCTTTCCCAAAAGAAAGTGAAACCACAAAAGATAGTTTTGATAATTCTTCATTTGATGATATAATAAAAAATACATCTGTGGCGGAATTTTTTTCAATTATTTATAATCTTGTAAAAAATGCCTTTGTTTTTACAAGATTTCCAACTTTTAATGATTACTTCTTTGGCAATAGAAAAGAGATATACAATAAGATAAAAATAGATTATAAAAAATCTAAAATCTCAATTGATGAGAGTGAAATATCAGACAGAGCCAAGTATTTATTAGAAAAAATTAAGAATAAGGGAGGATTAATCAACTTCCCAACCGAAAGGGATACAAATAAAACAGTTTTTAAAAAATTAGGTGGTTTATCCTCGACTGATCGAGCTTTCTTGTATGAAAATAATTATTTTCATTTCGGCCAGATGAATAGAAATTTAGCAAATAACACATTTTGGGCATTTTTCGAATCAGGTAAACCAGGTCGAGCTTTATATTATCTATTATTAACAGATTTATTCCCTGATAAATCCACATCTTCTTCGGAAGATATATATTTTATGAATATAGAATACTTAATTCGAGTAATGTTCCAATATTTGAATTTTGGAGAAAATTCTAGTCCAAAGACTATTAACGAAGTTTGCACAGAAGAAGGAAAATTTTTCAAAAATGGTATAGAACAAAGTTTTGAATTTTATTATGGTGCAGATTTACGTTTGGGTGAAGTACAAATTGAAAGAGATTTAGTTCACTTAGATAAGTACATCAATGATAATGATGTTTCAAAAGCAAATGAATTATTTGATGAACTTCATGAATATATAATAAAATCATATATAACAGAGATTGAAAATGAATCATTACAAGTATCATTTATTGAGAAGATATACCCACATTTTATCGATTTAATTTGTTTAAATATTAGTGAAGAACTATTTCAAAAAGCGTTTGAAATATTTGAAGATTATAAATCCCAAATATTGAAACTGTATTTATCAAGTGAAAACCGTAAGGAACTGTTAAATAGAATAAAGAACGAACCTTTTTATAAAAGCCTTTTGAAAAAAATGGAATTAATGCAAAAAGAGCAAGAACAAAACTCAAGAAATAATATTATGATTCCATCTTTTATTAAAGATAATAATAAAAGCTTAAGATCAAAAATGTATTTTGATAGCTTAATCCCAATAAATACCACACAAACAAGTAATTCAATAAATCCCAATGAAGTTATTATAGAATATTTTATAAGTGAGTTGTCATCAGGAGTATTTATAATAAAAAATGAGAATGATATCGAATTTTTTGATATTCCTATTCTGAAAGATGCTGAAAAAATCATTCATTCTCTAAAAAGAGGCATATTATCAAAAAATACTGCAATGAGTAGTAGTATGCGGAATATTCAGCTTTTAAAACGGTTATATGATATACTTATAAAACCAGTTGAACCAGTAATAAACAATTATGACACATTGGTAATAATCCCAACATCTTTTCTTTATGACGTTCCTTTTAATGCTTTACATACAGGAGAACACTATCTTATTAATCAATATTATATTACTATTAATCCTTCTTTTGGCATTTATCAAATTTGTAAATCAGCTAAAACTAATTCTTCAAAAAATATTAACTTCGTTTGCGGGGATGATAAAGATCTTATTGGAATAAATAATGAAAGAGATTATTTGCTAAAGAAATTCAAAGGGAACATAAAATTAATCAACTCTGTATCAGAGTTTTATCAATCAAAAATAGATGGTATTCTTCATATATCTTCACATGGGGTATTTAACGAAGACGAACCTTTCTTATCTTCGATCGTTCTTAGCAAGAGCCAAAGTTTATCCTTACTAGATATTTATTCATTGGACTTTTCTAAAATAGAGCTGGCGGTCTTAAACACATGTTTTTCTGGCAAATCAAAAACGGAAGCCGGCGATGAGATATTTGGTATTGTTAGAGGGTGTATTACAGCAGGCGTTCCGTCTATTATTAATACTCTATGGAAACTTGATGATTCTTTTGCAAGCGCCTTCACAGAAAAATTGTATGATAGTTTAGATAATATGGACTCATCAATAATTGGGTTTACAAATGCCGTTAGATCTTTTATTGATCATAGAGAGTATAGTAATCCCTATTACTGGGCTTGTTACCAATATTATGGAAAAAAATAAAAAAGGAGCAATTATGTATTACATTTATGAAAATGAAGGCAGTGTGGTTGGATTTAAAAACAACGAATTGTTGAAAACAGAAATCGAAAGGAATGAAAATAGCCCGCATTTATACAAATTTGCTGAAGAAAAATCCGTAAATCATGAAATGAGTGTA
>JACKQG010007529.1_pt1 | contig 10914 bp, 8 predicted proteins | sample 8237621 | NCBI WGS metagenome assembly JACKQG01 (sample SAMN15677084, study PRJNA649215) | marine metagenome | biome: marine; feature: Black Sea; material: saline water; isolation source: suspended particulate matter (SPM) from the Black Sea western gyre | collected 2013-06-09/2013-06-10 | depth... | reverse complement strand
CATGGTCCTAGCCATTACATGATGAATCCCAGGTTTTCCATTTGCAGATGGAGGTCCTTCATAAAAAATAAAAGAGTCAGCCTCTTTTTTATTAAAACTTTTATTAAAGACATCGTTTTTCTTCCAGAGTTTTAAGGTGTCTAGAGAGATATTGTTTAACGATAAACCTTTAACTTCTTTAAATGGCATTAGCATTAGGTATGATAGGCGAAAATAATGATTTTCGCTTAATTAAAAGAATACAAATCCATTAGGATTATAATTTTAAATAAAGTCCTATTTGAAAAGATCGTCCTGGGGCAGATATTCCAGAAGCAAAAGCCCTATAATGGTTATCGAAAATATTAGTTAAAGCAATACGAAGTTTAATATCTTCGGCAATATCATAATTTGTATAGACAGAGAAATCAGACCATTTTGGTGTACCAACATATCTAATTCTCCCACTATTTTCAATTATTACAGGAGTCTCCTCCAGTCCATCCTCTCCGCCTAAACTATAATCCTCAGGACTTTTGCCACCGCTGAATTTATATAGAGCACTTATCTTAATTTTATTTTTAGCGTACTCTCCAGAGATACTCCCAAAAATAGGAGAAATTGAAGGCATAGGGCCATACGTCTCATTTTCATCTCCTTTAAGATAGCTTATGCTTCCATTAAATTTTAAAGATTTTGAGAAATATGAATATCCATCTATCGAGAATCCATGTATAAACCTATTCCCTAAATTTTTATTTGCAATAGTAGTTACCTCTTCACCATTATATAAAATTGTTGACTTATCAGATGTAGTAGTGTCTGAAAAAATAATAAAGTCATCCCTTACGATATGACGAGAAATAACAGTAGCAAATGTTCTGAAAGACACATAAGTTAACTGATTAAGTGACTTATAATTTATCCCCAAATCAAGGTTATAAGCATATTCAGCTTTTAAAAAAGTATTCGGCACAACAAGTATTCCATTATTCTCTCTAATTTTTCCAATATCATCTATGTTGGGATTTCTAAAACCACTTGACAATACTGTCATTACTTGAAACTTTTTAGAAGGCCTTAATGTCATGGATAAGGTTGATGTTAATGCGCTTGAATTAAGTTTAAAATCTGATAGCAGTGCATTTATTGAGGCAGATTCTTTCCAACTGGCACGCAAACCAGTATAAGTTAACCTAGACCCCGCATTAAAAGTGAAAAAATCATTCATGTGCCATGTCCAGTTAACATACATTGCAAAACTTTTATAAGAACTCCCATCGCTAGGATACCTTGTTGGAATATTTGTTTTAGGGCCTAAGTCTGAAATCTCACTACCGTTAACCACAATCTTTTGACTATATGCATTTGAAAGAACATTGTTTAAAGTCCCTTCAATTCCATAGGACAAGTCATGACCTTCATCAAATGATGTGTCAAAATCTCCATTAAGGCTGAGAAGGTTAACTTTTTCAAGCTGTGAGGATCTAACCAGGCTATTAAATTTTCTGTTAATTCTAGACTCCTCAACCATCTGATAAGCAAGTGTCACTCTACCTCTTTTTAAGAGTGGTTTTTGGGAGAAGAATTTAAGACTAGGGGAAATTAACAATCTTTTTTGTGGACCATAATACCATTCACTAAATTTTAATTCATTATTTGTTCCCTCACTTAGTTTATCATATCTGTCAATATCTGAAGACTCAGAATATTGAATGTTTATGTTTAGTAAATTTTGATATGGAAGTTTAAAAAGAAATTTTTGAAAAAAATCAACTTGACTATAGCCAGTGTTTTGTTGAAGATTGGGATTATTATTAGGACTTGAGTTTTCTTTAAATTTATATCTAGAATTTTCAGAATAATAATTATTTAGGCCCCAGTTTTCATATCCGTGTTGTCTTCTTTCTCCCATTTTTATATTACCAAATTTTGATATTGATATTGTACTCAAAACACCCCATGTTTCTTCACTATAATTAGTTGAAAAGCTATTTGAAAGTCTAGAATTTGCAGTATTAAAATTAGACGAGAAAGAACTTTTAACTTTAACGGAATCTTTAATAGTAGGATTCTTTGTATAATAATGGACCACTCCTCCAAGAGCATCTGATCCATATCCAACAGAGGAAGACCCATAAATTATTTCAACCCGATCAATATTGCTTGGATCAATAGTTATAGAGTTTTGAAGATGACCAGACCTGTATATTGCATTATTCATTCTAACACCATCCACAACAACAAGAACTCTATTTGCTTCAAAACCTCGAATTACTGGGCTCCCGCCACCTCCTTGAGACTTTTGAATTCTAATGCCTGGGCTAAGTTCAAGAATTTCAGCACCAGAGGAAGGAGCAGTCAAGTATAGGTCTTCAGCCTTAATTACAGATACTTTTTCTGCAATTTCATTAACGCTTGACTCAGATCTAGCCACAGAGAGGATTACCTCATCTAAATTTTGACTCGCAATGTCTAAATAAATATCAAATGAATTATTTAAAAACTCAGAAAGTTGTAATTCTAAAAGTTTATAACCAAGAAGTTGAAAATAAACTATTTCATCTGATGAAAAGTTTGATAATGAAGCCTGCCCATCATCATTTGTGATAATGGATTTTGTTTTAGACTCATTATATATATATACGTTGGGTAAAGAAGCTGAAGTTTTAGAATCTCTAACGGTAATTTCTTGAGAGAAAACAGGTTCTATCATTAAAATAAAAAAAAGCGAGAGGGCAGCTATTTTATTTAAATACTTCATTAAAAATATTTATTGATTTAGGGCTTTTGAACATTTGTAAATGTAAAGAATAATAATCAATCATTAATCCTAACATTTTCACTCTTAATAAATTATCAATCTTCATACTATTTAAATCCTCAAAATTCGTGCCTAATAATTCTTTAAATTTTTTTAATTCAGGATCTTTAATATAATTTTCAATTGGCTTTACCTCTGATGATGTTCCTAATCTTAGGTCAAAGAATTTATCAGACTCTTTTTTAATATTTGGATAGAATCCTATAAACTTTGTTAAATCAGCTAATACTTTTAGATGAAAATTTGCTTCTTTAGTTGATTTGTCATACCATATTAGAGCATACTCAAGATATTCAAATAACTTTTTATTTGATCCTGGATTTTCTTTAAATACAGAATTTAATAATTCGCTAATAAAAATAATTACAGAGCTCTTAAATATATCGACATGAAGGGAGGTGAAAATCTGTGCAGGTTTTGCCTCTACTATATATCCAATATCTTTATTGTTCTTTGCAAAGTAGTCTATATATATAATTGATAATGGTAAAAAATAGGATTTGCTAAATTTTTTGTTTTTCGAATTTAGAACTCCCTTAATTATAAATGTTTTAACACCAATGTCATAGAGAAAACAATTAACAATTAGGCTGGTTTCACCATATTTTATTGAATGGAGAACAATAGCTTTAGATTGATTTGGCATAAAGATTTAAACAACACCTTGGGCAAGCATTGCATCAGCTACTTTAACAAAACCAGCAATGTTAGCTCCTTTAAGATAGTCTATATGGGTTTTTTCTTTTCCATACTCTAAACATGAGCTGTGGATATCAGACATAATCTCTTTTAATTTTCCATCAATAAAATCTCTAGACCAAGTGTATCTTAATGAGTTTTGTGCCATTTCTAATCCTGAGACAGCAACACCTCCTGCGTTAGACGCTTTGCCAGGAGCATATAGAACTTTATGATTTTGGAAAACTTTGATAGCATTAGGCGTACAGGGCATATTGGCTCCTTCGCCAATTGTAGTTAAGCCATTTTTTACTAGAGTTTTTGCATCAGATTCATCTAATTCATTTTGAGTTGCACAAGGAATTGCAATATCACAAGGCACTCCCCATGGATTCTTTTTGGAATAGAATTTTGCTTTAGGATATTTCTTGACATACATTGATATCCTCCCTCGGTGGACATTTTTCAACTCCATTATATACTTTAGTTTATCGTTGTTAATACCCGAAGGGTCATGAATAAATCCAGATGAATCAGATAAAGTTATCACCTTAGCTCCCATGTCAATACATTTTTCTGTTGCAAATTGGGCAACATTCCCAGACCCAGAGATTACAACTTTCTTTCCTTTAAGGCTTTTTTTCTTGTTCTTTAACATTTCATCAATGAAATAAACTACACCATAACCAGTTGCCTCTGGTCTAATTAGAGACCCTCCCCAAGAAATACCTTTCCCTGTTAGTACTCCTGAAAATTCATTCTTTAGTCTTTTGTATTGACCAAACAAATATCCAATTTCTCTTCCACCAACACCAATATCGCCTGCGGGAATATCTTTATTGGGACCAATATGACGGAAAAGTTCAGTCATAAAACTTTGACAAAACCTCATTACTTCTGTATCTGATTTTCCTTTAGGGTCAAAATCTGAACCTCCTTTTCCTCCTCCCATTGGAAGTGTAGTCAATGCATTTTTAAATACTTGTTCAAAAGCTAGAAATTTTAAAACACTTAAATTAACAGAAGGGTGAAATCTTAGGCCTCCTTTATAAGGGCCAATAGCAGAGTTCATTTCAATTCTATATCCTCTATTAACTTGTATCTCTTCATTATCGTCTATCCACGCAACTCTAAAAGAAACAACTCTCTCAGGTTCAACCATTCTTAAAAGAATATTTTGACCGTAGTATATATCTTTAGTAACAATATAAGGTATGACAGTCTCAGCGACTTCAGTTACAGCCTGCATGAATTCAGGCTCATTTTGGTTTTTTGCACTGACTTGTGATAAAAATTGTTTTATTATTTTATCCATTTCAATCGCTTGAGTTAAACAAAGGTAGCACAAAAAAAGATAGACCTCCAAAAATTAGAGTAATAATAGCTTGACAAGACCATGCTAACCATCCATATGCTAAGCCTATCTCAGTGTTGATATTAAATTCTAATAAAAAAAGCGAAATTGCTAAAGGGTAAACCCCTAGTCCATGATTTGATACTGAAATGCTAAATACGCTAACTACAAATGTTGGAAAAATTAACTCTGCCGGAATAATTGAAAATTCTACAATAGAGAACTTAATCATATAAAAAGCAGTGAAGTAGGACCCCCAGATTGTTAATGTTGCCAAAATAAATATAGGCAAGTCTTTCCTCAATTTTACTATCGATAAAAACCCTTCAATAATAGAGAGAAAAAAGTTTTTAACTGACCTAATCTTTATAAAAAACAGTAATAACAATATTATTATAACTATTGCTAAACCAATTATATATGAAATATTATCCTCAATAAAAAACAAAAAATCATCGTCAAAAAAAGATTCAACAATTACTTCATATTGAAGAACCCAAATTAATACAAGAATTATAAATGAAATCGTCATGTCAATAACTCTTTCTGCTGCAATTGTGCCAAAAGTTTTTCCTAAAGGAATATTGTTATAACCACTTAAAACAGTTGCCCTTAAGATCTCGCCAGATCTTGTAATTATTAGATTTGAGCTATAACACATAAAAACACTTGCTATGCTTATTAATGGATTGGATGAATGGCCAACAGCCTTAGCAAGGAATCTCCATCGCAGCCCTCTAATAAAATCAGCAAATGCTCCAAACATCATAGCAGCAATTACAAATTCAATTTTAGCAGACTTTATGTACGACCATATTAATGATCTTTCTTCTGGAGTAGTAATCTTAATTGTTAGATAAATAAAGAAGAACCCTAACAAAATTGGAGCAATAATTTTAATATATTTTTTCATATTAATTTGATTCTACTATCATATTATCTATTAGTCTTACCTGTCCAATATTACAAGCTATAAAGGCTCTGTATTTTTCTTTATCATTTACCTTTTTTGACCTAGAAAATGAATGTTCAGTTAATATTTTAAAATACTGTAGGTCGACATTTTCAATATTAGAGAACTTTGCAGTAACAGTTTTTTCTATTTCTAGAGGGTCTGTAGAATGCATTAATTTTTTAGCCTCTAACAAAGAATGATACAACATTATAGCTTTTTTTCTCTCTTCTCTGTTTAGTAACTGATTTCTTGAGCTCATGGCAACCCCGTCATTTTCTCTAACAGTTGGACATGAAATTATTTTTGTTTTAAGCCTTTTTTTCTCAACAAGTGCTTTAATTATAACAAGTTGTTGAAAATCCTTTTCGCCAAAGTAAGCGTAATCCGGATAAAATATATTGAAAAGCTTTTCTACTACAGTAGCAACACCATTAAAGTGATTCATTCGAGATTCCCCCTCCATTATTTTATCTAATTTTCCAAAATTATACTTCTTTGATATAATTGTTTTTGGATACAATTCTTTTATATCAGGAACATATACTAAGATATTATTGAAATTCTTTAATTGGTCTAAGTCATTTTTGAGGCTCTCCGGATAATTGTATAGATCTGTTTTGTTATCAAATTGAGTGGGGTTCACAAAAATTGAAACAATAACATTGGGGTTTTTTATTTTTGCTTTTTCAATTAATGAAAGGTGCCCTTGATGGAGTGATCCCATTGTAGGAACAAGACCGAGACTCCCTTTTCTATTCCTAAGCTCATTATTAAGATCTTTATATGAGTTGAATGTCTTCAATCTAAAATTTTTGTAGGACGTTTAAAGATAATGTTTTTAAATACTTACTCATAATTTTTGTAATTTTGCAGGACCAATAATCAAAAAAAATATTTTGAAAAGATTAAAAGATAAAAGAGTCTTGGTTGTTTCTTCTGAAGTGGTCCCATATATGCCTCAAAGCGAGAAAGCAGTTAACTCTTTTCAATCTTCAAAAAAAATAAATGATAATGGAGGATTAACAAGAATATTTATGCCTAAATATGGACTAATCAACGAAAGAAGGCATCAGCTTCATGAGGTTATTCGCTTATCATGCATGAATATGGTTATTAATGATTTATACATGCCGCTAATCATTAAAGTTGCTTCTATTCCAAAGGAGAGAATGCAAGTATATTTTATAGACAACGAGGACTATTTTAAAAAGAAAGAGCTTTTTCATGATAAAAAAAACAAGCTCTATAAAGACAATGATTTGAGAATGATTTTTTTTGCAAAAGGTGTGCTAGAAACAGTTAAAAAACTTAACTGGTCGCCTGATATAATATATCTACATGGTGCATTTACTTCATTGTTCCCTTTATATTTAAGAGAGCTATATTCTGAAGACCCAATGTTTTTGAACACAAAAATAATATCTTCGATATATGCAAAATCTTTTGATGGTGTATTGTCTAAATCGATGGCTAAAAAAGTTCAGTTTGATGAAATAGATACGGCACTTGATAAACTTTCATCACCTACTTATGACTCTTTGATAGATCTTATGATAGGGTTTTCTGATGGAATAGTGTTGTCTTCAGATAAAATAAATAAATCAACAGAAAAAATCATTAAAAATTCTGGGAAACCAGTATTAAGCTATAAAAAATCATTAGACGAAAGCTTATTTATGAATTTTTTTGCAAAACATTTAGATTAAATAATGAATTTTAAGCAGCATCAAAACATTTTACATTTTTTTTTATTTTCTATTTTATTAATATCATGTAATAAGGAATACTTTAGTGTTGGGTCTGAACTTTATAACCCTCAGTTTGAAGATTTGGAAAGTGTTGTTTTTCCAGTTTACTCCTATCAAGAATCTATGTCAAAGGTGCAGACTAATAATTTGCCAAATGTCCATCTTGGAAAATATAATGATGATGTTTATGGAGCCATAGAGTCAAGTTTTGTTTCCCAATTAGATGTTTCTTTAACAAATATTTTTGGAGACTTCTCTCAAGAGCAAGAAATGCAAGGCAGTGATATTGATATAAGGGTGATTAATGAAGAAGAAGTTTTATCTGCAGTTTATTTAGACATACCATTCTTTAATAACAGGAATGATGCTGATACAGATGGAGTAATAGATTTATATGATGTAGATCCAAATAATAGCAGTAGTGATTCAGATTCTGATGGTATTTCAGATATTGATGAATTACGTGCTGAATTAAACCCTCTTAGTAATGATAGTGATGGAGATGGAATTCTAGATCCTGATGATGATGATAATGCTGAATATGATAGTCAAAGAAAAGTGTATGCAATAGACTCTATATATGGAAATAGAAACGCCTCTTTTGATCTTAAGGTATATGAGTTAACATACTATTTAAATTATTTAGATATAGCGGAAAATTTTGAACAATATGCTATGTATTTTTCAGATCAAGACTTTTATGATGAAGGCTTTTCAGGCCATGTTTTGCATGATGACAATATTAGTCTAAATCTTGAAGAGGTGCCTGTTCTTTATTATCAAGATGATCCTGAAACTACTGTAATTGAAACAGATCAGGTAGAGTATTATGAATCCCCTCGAATAAGGGTTCCTCTTAATGTGGAGTTTTTCCAAAGACGAGTAATGAATTTTGAAGGATTAGATCAGCTTAAAAACAGTGATAATTTTAACCATCATCTTAGGGGGTTAATTGTTAAAGCTGAGAATTTTTCAGATGACTTATATATGTTGCTAGACATATCAAATACTCAGGTTGTTCTTGAGTATAACTATAATTATTATAATAGTCAGGGTACTGAGACTCTGGATGATGATGTAATTGAGAGAAGAAAAAAAAGCAGCTCTATACCATTGGGCGGAGTGTCTGCAAATCATTATAGTTATGAAGACTCTAATGAAGAGGTCAAGCAAGTTATTGCTAGCTCATCGGAAGGGGCGCCTTCAAATAAGATTTTTCTGCAAGGCTCTAGACTAACTTCTAAGATTAAATTGTTTGCTGAGAACAACTTTGATCTTGATGATGTGATTTATAATCTTGCGTCCCAAGATATAATTATTAATGAAGCTAATCTTGTTTTTAATATTGATCAATCTGCACATGGTGTATCCCATGACCTTTTGCCTAATAGGATTTACTTATACTCTTATGGAAATGGACAAACGATAGAAGATTATAATAAGGACTTTACAATTGACTATAATGCGGGGAGCGTTAATTCCGATAAATATATTTTTGGAGGTTTATTGGAATATGATTCAAACAATATGCCTGAGAGGTATAAGTTCAATATAACGAACCATGTAAATAATATTATAAATAAAGATTCTTTAAATATTGATTTAGGGCTTGTTGTTAATTCTGATATAGGGGACATTACCTTAAGACGCGCATTTAGCAATCCACAAAATACTAAAACGCTTCTCCCAGCTTCAGCGTTAACTTCTCCTCATTCTGTTGTGCTTTATGGCTCACACCCTAAAGATTCTGTAAATACATCAAAAAGACTGCTGCTAGAGGTTCTATACACTAAGTATTAGAATATATTATTATAATTATATTTTATATAAATAAAATTTATTAATATAGATATTTTATTATCTTAGAATCAAAAAATTAAATCTTTTGATTATTTATATTGATAAAATTTATAGAATTTTAATTTTATATAAAAAATAACTATGATTATCCTCTTTTCTTAAGTTTTTCAATTAGTTCAGGAACTACTTCAAATGCATCTCCAACAATACCATAGTCTGCAGCCTTGAAAAATGGTGCTTCAGGATCATTGTTTATTACAACTTTTACTTTAGAAGCATTTATCCCAGCTAAATGTTGAATCGCGCCTGAAATTCCGATTGCTATATAAAGATTTGATGCAACTGGCTTACCTGTTTGACCAACATGTTCACTATGAGGTCTCCACCCGAGATCTGATACTGGTTTTGAGCAAGCAGTAGCAGCCCCCAATACATTTGCAAGATTTTCAATTAAATGCCAGTTTTCCGGTCCTTTTAGTCCTCTACCTCCTGATACAACAATATCTGCATCAGCAATTGTTACTGCTCCAGTTTGCTTATCAATTTTCTTAATCGTAAGATCACTACTTTCAATCTCTATATTTATTTGTTTAATATCTGACTCTGTAGGACTTTCAAAAATTCCAAATGAGTTGGATGATACACTAATTATTTTTGTTTCACTTTTTATTTCTGTAGTTGAAAAAGCCTTATTAGTATAACAAGTTCTTTTAACTAAAAAAGGACTTAATCCGCTAGGGAGTTCAACTACATTAGACACAAAGGCTGACTCAAGTTTTCCTGATAAATCTGCTCCTAAATATTTTGAGTTAGTAGATGAGCTTAATATAATTATTTTAATATTTTCTTCTTTTACAATTTGATGAATTGCTGCAGCATAATTTTTTGATGTAAATTTTTCTAAGGATGGATTCTGCACATCAATTATTTTGTCAGAACCATGTTGTTTTAATTCATTAAGATCAGCACAGTTGATTGAAAGACATGTAACACTTTCATTCATCTTCTTCCCTAATGCTTTGCCATATGATAGAGCTTCAAGAGCAGACTTTTTAAATTTGTTGTTTTCAGATTCTGTGTAAACTAATATTGCCATTCTACTATAACTTAAATTACTTTAGCTTCATTCTCTAGAAGATCAATTAGCTTATCAATCTCATCAGCTTTAACAAGCTTAACCTCTTTTTTGGCAGCTGGTTTATGATAAGTTTTATTTTCACTTGCAGCTTCAAAATTTTGAGCTTCAATAGTTTCTAATGGTTTCTGTCGAGCCATCATTATTCCTCTCATATTGGGAATTATTAGATCACTTTCTTCAACTAAACCTTTTTGAACCCCTAGAACTATAGGTAAATTACATTCAAGGGTTTCAATACCACCATCAATTTCTCTTGATGCCTCAACATTATTTCCTTTAATATCTAGATTTACGCAATTTGTAATAAAGTTATAATCTAGTATTCCAGCAATTACACCTGCTACTAGTCCTCCATTATAATCGATAGATTCTCTACCACAAATTATTAAATCAAATTTTTCTTTTTGGCAGAACTGGGCAATTTCTTTTGCAACTGAA
>JACKQG010007528.1_pt1 | contig 10917 bp, 8 predicted proteins | sample 8237621 | NCBI WGS metagenome assembly JACKQG01 (sample SAMN15677084, study PRJNA649215) | marine metagenome | biome: marine; feature: Black Sea; material: saline water; isolation source: suspended particulate matter (SPM) from the Black Sea western gyre | collected 2013-06-09/2013-06-10 | depth... | reverse complement strand
TGGACAAAGCAAGATTTGACAAACAACAGTCAACAGCAGACCTGACCCCTTTTTTTAAGTTGGCGGAAGACGATAACGGCCACGTTGATTGGGGTGATTTGGAAACAGACGATGTTTTGGGTACTAATTCTGAAATCTCTGGGTACCTCAGTTCAGGGACATATACTATTGGGGTTACGACTAAGAGATTTACAAGTGGGAACTATTACTTGGTTGTTAGGGATATTGGAAATTGGAATAACATCGAAACAATTTGCGAAAAGAGGTGGAAAAAATACCCCGCAGTTTTTCCGGGACCAAGCTATGCTTATGGTACGCCAAATGACTGGGTTGCGGAGTTGCATCTAGTAGGTGGTGATGATTGTGTTGGCCGGTGTGGAAAAGGAAACCTTGATGGCTTTATTGATTGTTGGAATACCTACAGATATACTCGAGACTGTTTTAACCATGATGTATGTGTTGGTCGGTATGGCCAAACGCATTGCGCGCGGATATTGGATAGCTGTATCGATGATTGTTTCTATGCAGCTAACTGCGGTCCTGATTTGAATGTAGGTAAATCCGACTCATGCGATTATTCTAAAATTCAATTCGCCATTGATGCTGCAAATTCTGGAACAGCCATTACAATTGAATCAGGGATCTATTCCGAGCATCTCACAAGTACTCCCGAGACCGTGATCTTACGGGGAGGCTGGGATCACACTTTCTCAACTAATTCATCAACATCAACCTCAACTAATTCGTCAACATCAACAGTAAACTCCCTCACAATTACTGATGGCGAAATTATCGTAGACAATTTGGTGATACAATAACTCATCGGTTTAGGCCCAAAAATCATAGAAGGTTTGGCTGAAAAGACTGACAGGAGGCAACAATTGAATATTTCAAAAGGTGTATACTAAATGTTAGCCACGGATAAAGAATAAATCTTAACGAGAAAGGAGATGATGAAATGAAAACATTATTAATGTTGTGTTCTATTGCTTTTTTGTTTCTTGCTGGCTGTGCAAGTAACATTGAAAGTTTGCAACGAGAATCAGCGCGCAATATGGGCAGCAACCTTAGACCCAGCGACATAACAATTACCGATGTAAAAAGAGGTGCATCGAACGTATATTGGAAAGCAACAACACCAGATGGAACCATATATGACTGCAATGCAGATGACATGGTTCGTCGAGTCAATTGCGTCAAAGTCAAATAAATATCACGAAATTCATGGCTAACACTTGACCCTGCCAACAGGCAGGGTCAGCGCAGTTTTTATCCGCTCCCGCATTTGAGCCTTTAAGCTGGGGAAAGAATCAAAGGCATTTTCGTTCCCACGCAGGAGCGTGGAAACAAGAGGGGGAAATACAGAGGGAAGCTCTTTCGAAGGGATAAATCAGGCGCTATAGATCTATTGCGAAACTTAAACCAATAAGTAAGGAGGATGTGTAATGGAGTTTGTCAATCGAATGTTGCGGGTTGTTGTCGCTCTCGGATTAATCGGATTCACTTATTTTGGATGCAGCAGCGCGGAAAAGGTACCGGCGGCGAATAACGAGGTATCGCAAACAACAACCGATGAAGCACCGCCAGCGACTGATGAGGCATCGCTAAAGACACCGACTAAACATATCTTGGTCACGTCAGGTGACTTCACCAAGCCATATGACATCCTCGGCGAGGTGGAGTGTACGGTCACCGGGCAGGATGCGACTGTAGCCGTGGCCGGCGGCGCTCCACAAGTCACCAAGGACATTAAGGACTTGCTCCGTAAAGTCGCTTTTACGAAGTACAGCGAGGAGGTAGATGCCATTATTAATACCAAGACCACCGGCGGTGTTCAGGGTGGGATTTGGGCCTTGTTAGGAAGTGTCTATGGTGCCAGGACAGGCACGGTGACTGCAAACGGGATCGCGGTGCACTTCAAGTGACCGTGGCGCTGGGCCAAGCTGCCAATTTAGATTGATGGATGGAAGAGTATTTCGATAATAGGCGTCGCAGCTGAGATGACAAATTGTCAGCGAACATTGCGGTCAACAGTAAAGGATTTATTGAAAAAATATAGTTTTTATTGGGCGTAATGGCGAAAAGAAGAAAAAGCCGGGAAGCAGCGGAAGACTATTAGCTGTGAAACCCTTTTGCACCCTATAGTGCTCATTTTGACGTCAAAAACGAAGATATAGGGCAAATAACGCCTGCTATTTGGATATAAATGATGAGCATTCAATAAGATGGTGTGGCGACCCCGAGGCCGACCCGCTGAAAGATAGTTATCGAACCAGATGGCGTATCGAACAGCCGTTGTCACTGCCCAGGGGCTGTCGGTGACTTTGTCGTTAGGCCTCTATAAATGCCGCACAAGAGAGGCCTTCCATTAAAACATCGGGCGGTATTAAATTTCTAAGGAGGAAGACGATGAACAAGAAACAAATTGTTGGTATCGCTATAATGTTAATTGTTTCGGTGTTTTCAATGATGTGCTTGTGCAGTTGTAAAACAGCGGACGGGAAAACTATTAGGTGGACACCTTACGCATCAAATAAGTCCTCGTCAAAAGCAACATCTTCAAAAGCAACAGAAACTAAAATAACGCAAAATAACAGCAAGGGCTGCGAGGGGATTGTGATTACTGATACTGGAAGAGGCATGTTTAGAGGTGCAGTTCCTTATGTTTATGTGTCGGTTAAGAATAATTCCGAAATTCGAAAGGAAATAACCTTGGATATTAAATGGCGTAGCAAAGGGAAAAATTATTTTGGCGCGTATAATGATAGTACTTGGACAGTATTCGGGCCTCAGCCATTACGTCCTGGTGAGGAAGCAAATTTCGTGGTAAAAAAAGCACCTAAGGGGAATTTAACCTTGGAAGAGGTTGCTCTTGCTAAATGTGAATAATCAGCATTGTTAAAATAGTGAAATAGTTGAAATAGGGCCATGCCAAGCTAACAACCTGTAATGATTGATAATAGAATAAAAACGAGGCCCGATTTTTTCTTGTGTCAATCGAGTTCGGCGAATTCTTTTAAGAGTTCATCGTGGATTGATTTTGGATCTTGATCACAAGCGCGGCAGACCCAATAGAACTCAACTAGGTCTAACCGACGTTCTCCCAGCTCAATACGGCTGACAAAAGAATGTTCCCGCTTCAGTCTTTTAGCCAACTGCCTTTGCGTCAGTCCTGCAACTTTACGCATGGTCACCAGTTTGGTCTTGAGTATGTCGTAATGTGGGGAAAATGTCGATTTCTGCATATTCCCATTTTACGGAAGAAAATGCTTGACCGCAAAATGCGGGCAATATATGAATGTGAATATGCGAAAGGGATGGCAAACCCCGGCTCCATGATTACGAAGTGAAGGAGGAAACAGGATGCGGAGCGTAACGGTGCAAAAATGTAGAGTTTTTAGATCATTCCCTGGCATAGACCCCAGGGCTGAACGTACCATGACAAGCTTCAGTGCAGAGTAGGCAGGGCAGATGTCCCTCTATTCCCGCTGGCAGGCGAAGCCATGAATTAATGGAAGTTCATGGGGAGCTAAGTTTACAAAGTAAGATGTCCCCTGATTGCGCGGTGGGATTTGGCATTTATGGTAAGATTTGCGGTGCCTAAACTAGTGGAACCAGCAACGTCCCCCATTACGCACTTTATTATGCAAGGTGATTTACAGGGTAACCATTTGAGCTAATTAAATAAATCGCTTTTTAGAAGGAGAAAAAAATGCAGAAACGGATGATGCCTTTGATGGTTGCAAGCCGCCTTATTGTTTGGCAATGCGGTGAGTGTTCTTGCCGGCAATGACAGGAGTCTTTCAAACAGGGAGATTCTGAAACAACAGGACATACAAAGAGCCCTTCTCTATGAGCAGTTGGCGGAGAATCAAAATGAATAAAAGCTTAGCAAGTATAGTGATTTCAATTTGTTTCGTTGTGTCTGGATGTGGTATGGCCGCAGTTGTGGCAATGACAGCAGCAAGCGGCGGCCTTCTTGCTTGGCAGGTAAGTGACGCAATGCAAGGGGTAGATTATAGTACAACAATTCAGGCCGGATTTAAACAAGTATGGAAACAAGCTTTAATTACTGCGGAAGATATGAACATTCAAATTTTGGACAACAAACTTGATAATAAAAAAACGGGAGGTGTAATTACTGGAAAAACAGATAGGCATGAAAAGATTGAAATTGTAGTTGAAACTGTCACATCGAATACTACCAATGTTGGAATCAAAGCTCGGAAAAGAGAGGCAATGGGTTTGCCACTTACATCGCGGGACGTTGACATTCCTTTTGCATCAACTATTTTGAATAATATGAGAGCAAAATTAAACACAGGTTGTGGAACCGGAGGGGCAATAGGGATTAAAGAAATCCCTTCATCACCCTCAACTGAAAAGCTATCAGGAATTTACCTAATCACTATAAAAAACAGCAATATTCGAGCGACGTCTACAACCAAAAGCCAGATACTTACTACCATTAAAAAAGGAACAAAAGTTGAAAAGATAGGCGAATCACGAGACTGGTTCAAAGTTAGGCTTCCTTCAGGTGAAACCGGGCATATTTTTAAGCCCTTAGTGGTTATAATCCCATAGCGTTTCGGATGGGGTTTTCCTGGTGTTGCTTCTCTTTTCTCTATAGCGCGTTCAACACACAGAGGAAAAGGGCACGTAAAAGAATCTAACCTTGCCTTTTACTGATTTCGGACAAGAGCCAAACGTAACCTCATGATTCCATAATTTTTTATGGATGCACGGGAGGTTTCCCTCATGAAAAGCTTTAGAAATTCGCGGTCTTTTGGTTTTCTCGCCCTTTGCTTTCTTGCGCTCGCCCTTCTCGTACCAGATATTGTTTCCGCCGCTTCTTACATATCTATAGCGAAAACCATTAGGTCCGATTTCGACAACAGCATTGACCTGACCACCGCTGACCCTAATGACGGCTCCCGTGATGTCGTATTTAGAGTTACCATCACCAATACCGGAACTAGCGGGGTATACGTTCATTCGACTGATGATCTTGGTAATGGCCAATTTTACAGTGCCGATCCAGGAGCACCATATGATCGTGACAATATATGGGTGCCAGCTCATAGCAATTATGTTTATGATTTCCGAGCTAGATATCAGGGATCCAACACCACCCACGGAGCTGCCATAACCAGCACGGCACGGATCATATGGATTGATGGCTGTTATAACTACCCTTTGGGAATAGACTGTGGCGTTCACGGTAATCTAACATCAAGCAGGACAGCGTACATACATAACCCTAATCAATCCCCAACTGCCCGTGTCACAATGACTTCTGGCGGTCAAACGGCTTATGAAAACCAAACCCTTAATCTAAGCGTATCAGCTGGGGGAACGGCTCAGGTGAGTTTTTCTGCTTCCAGGAGCAGTGACCCTGACGGCTCTATCTCCAGCTATGTTTGGAAAATCAGCGGTACCCAAGTCAGCACCTCAAGGGACTTCAGCTTTTCTTTAGGGAAAGGGACTCATCAGATCTACCTTACTGTAACGGATAATCAAGGAGCTCAGGGTTCGGTGGGGGCAAGTATCATTGTCACAGAACAAATCAATCCATCCCCAACTGCCGGTATCACAATGACTTCTGGCGGTCAAACGGCTTATGAAAACCAAACCCTTAATCTAAGCGTATCAGCTGGGGGAACGGCTCAGGTGAGTTTTTCTGCTTCCAGGAGCAGTGACCCTGACGGCTCTATCTCCAGCTATGTTTGGAAAATTAGTGGCACCCAAGTCAGCACCTCAAGGGACTTCAGCTTTTCTTTAGGGAAAGGGACCCATCAGATCTACCTTACTGTAACGGATAATCAAGGAGCTCAGGGTTCGGTGAGGGCAAGTATTGTAATTGAAGAAACAACGATTACGACATCTACCACTACGCCGACTACGACTACCTCAGCAACGACCTCAACAACAGCAACTACAACCATATCTTCGACTACCTCCACCTCAACCACGTCAACACTGACCTCAACAACCTCAACGACCACTACGACACTCCCAATACCTTCCAGAATAACAACAATAGATATTCCTGACATAATGGAAGAGGGGGAGCTTAGCAGTTCCAATGCCTGGGATCTTTACCGGTTTACGCTTCTATCTCAATCTGACACAACGGTAACGCTTATTTCTACTGACTTCGATACCTGTCTCTTTCTCTACACCAAAGACGGAGTAACACTTTTGGGGGAGAACGATAACGCCAAAGAAGTGTTTGGAAATTTTAGCACAAATTCTCAAATTTCGATGCGACTTCCCGAGGGCACATATTTTATTTGGGTTGAAAGTCGGAGCGGAAGCGGAAAGTATACATTGGTTCTTAGGGACATTGGGGATAATGACACCGAAAGCATCTGTGGTTGGCGGGAGCAGATGTACCCTGCTGTTTATCCCCGACCCTCTTGGGATGTTACTCAAAATGATTGGGCTGCAGAGTGGAAGCGGTTAGGTGGCGATGATACTATTGGACGGTGTGGGAAAGGAAACCTTGATGGATTTGTTGATTGTTTGGATACGTACAAATATACTCGAGACTGCCTTAACCATGATGCATGTGTTAAACAGCATGGTCACGTGCATTGCCGGGTGTTACTTACGAACTGCGTTGATGATTGCTTGCATGCCGACGACTGTGGTGGGCCATATCATATCGATCCTTACTTGGGTTCATGCGGTGGCGAAACCCCTTGTTATTCTACGATTCGAGAAGGCGTTAACGCAGCGGATTCTGGTACAACCATTAAAGTACTTCGTGGTAGCTATGATGAAGATGTCAGACTAAGCACATCCAGAAACCTAATCCTCAAAGGAGGATGGGATGCCACATACTCATCTCAAACATCAACATCAACAATAAATTCCATGACAATTACTGATGGCACTATTATCGTTGACAGAGTGGTAATAAAATAAAAAAATCCATTAAAGCTTCGACCAACACTGTGAATTGGGTGTGAAGATAGCGAAAGCCATGCACCTAAATAAAGACGACGCCTCAAAATCTTGATTCAAATGGTGAAAACTATGAAACCGACATTTTTCTTTTCAGTTGCCTTCCTTGCATTGAACATAATTTTCATCTCTCTTAAGCCTGCCAACTGCATGGATCTCTCATATGAACTCAGGCTGTCAGGTGATGGAACTTCCAGACCGCATGTAATATTGACGGTCCAAAATGTCAGTTCAGCAACGCTAGACATGGTTTTCAATTGGCCAGTTCTTGATGGTCTCGGAAACCTTTATCCTAATTTCCTTAACTTCATAGAGGACGTTTCAGTCACAGACGCCGATGGCCGAGTTCTGTCAATACGTTGGTCAGACAGGACGGTGGTCGATACAAATTGGTACTGGGGGTTTGTCCATCCCATTTATTATAAATGCGGTTCAGTAGAAACCTTAGGCAGCAATAATATAACTATCCAGTATGATGTCTCGAGCAACGCCGAAATTCTCTCCGCTATGGGTGCCACAGATGAGGCCTTTTTAGACAACACAAGGCCAAAGGACTTCTGGCACGGCTTCTTAGAAAATATTCTGCTCAGACCCTGGGTGCACGGGGACGTATCCTCTGCCACTCTTCGAATTGCTCTGCCTGAGGGTTGGAATTACGCCACAATTTACCCGAATACCAGTAATGATGTAGTGACCCTCGGCACGATGGACTACATGTATGGGGACAACATCAGATGGAAGAACTACCAGAGGTCTCCATTTATCCTCTATAACGCAAGCAAATTCGTGGCCCAATCACGAGTGGTCAGCGGGATTAAAGTTATAGACATTTGCTCAATCGAACTTGACAAAGATCGAAACCAGGAAGCCTTTTACCAATATTTTGAATATATGAATAATGTAATAGGGATACTTCCTATATACGCGTATTTAACTTTCAATATGTACATAAGTGGTGACATTGAGTTTCAGAAGGTTTTCTCAGCCCTGCCATATGGCTACGAGCATGGAGTGACGGGTGAGTTTTATAGTGCTGCCGGTGGAGACATCGGTGCATGGGGTAGTTCTTTGGCAGAAGTACCTTTGTGGGCTTTTGACGGCTGGGGTCCTGAAGAACAACCCCATTTATTTCATGCTAATATGATCCGGCCTTGGATATTACTATTTATTCAATTTGATCCGTTCGCTCCTTGGTTTAAAAGCGGATTCTGGACTTATTATGAGAATATGACGGCCGCTCAAAGATATGGACTGGATAACATTATCGACAGACGATTCAAACCCATGTACAAATATTATATAGATAACATAGCTGGCCCTCCTGAGGTGGACGCAAAAAACAGTTGGAACCATACATTTCTGGAGTACTATAAACCGTGCCTGACAGCCTATTATATAGATCAGCTTCTGAAGGAAAATAGCAATGGGACCAAAACAATCAATGACCTGATGAAGCTTCTTTTCCAGAAAGCTGAACAAGGAATAGCCATCAACCGGGAGATATTCACGGAAGCCTTGAACAGCCTAACGAATTACGATTTCACTTCGGTGATTGAAAACTATTTATATGGGACCGGGAAGTTACCACTCGATGGTTATTTGACTAATGCTCCAAAAGTCATCACTGGTTCTGCCACTTCGGTGACTTCAACATCTGCTACGCTGAACGGCACCGTCAACCCTAAAGGAGAAGCCGCTACATACTATTTTGAATACGGCACCAGTACAAATTATGGGTCCACTACATCATCTGCAAGTGCTGGCTCAGGCTCAAGCGCTGTTTCAGTAAGTGCCCCTATTTCTGGCCTCATATCCGATACAACTTACCATTATAGACTTGCGGCTACCAATAGCGAAGGGACCTCTTACGGTGATGATAAGACTTTCAACATCGTCATCCTCTATGTAGAGTCCTCCGGCTCATGTAGGGGCAATACACCTTGCTATACCACAATACAAGAGGCCATTGATCTTGGAAGCTCGGGCGCTATCATAAAGATAGCAGTAGGGGTCTATGATGAGGGCCTTATTATAGATACATCTAATGATTTAATTCTACAGGGAGGATGGGATGCCACATTTTCAACCCAATCATCCAGCACGGTCATCAACTCATTAACCATTAACGGTACGGGCGGAACTGTTGAAATTGATAATATAGTTTTGCAAGAGTCTGACTAAATGTATTCAATGATTAACCAATATTGAGGGATTAACAACCAAGAGGAGGGGACATCATGAAAAAAGCAAGAGAGAGTTTGTTGACCATTTTACTGGCGGTTTTTGTTTGTATCACCATACCCATTTCTGCACTGGGTGCCGACAAGCTGTTAATAAAAGATGGGGCAGGAACAACTGTTTTCAAAGTGACAGATACTGGTGGTACCACAATTGCTTCCAGACTTTATACCAATGGTGCATCAGGGGTGGGTTCTGCACCGTATGTCCTCGGACAGGATGTTCTTAACCGGGGAATTGTCATTACGGACAAGGCAGCGACTAATCCCAAAAGAATCTATTTCGGTTGGAATGTGGGGGCAACTCACGAGTATGCTGAGATATTTGGACTTCAAGAAGGTGTGGGATATAAGAATCTGATTCTAAATCCAGCTGCTGGGAACGTCGGCATCGGCACCACGAGCCCTTCCTATCCCTTGCAGATGGGAAGCGGAGCTTATGTCTCATCAGGCGGTGTGTGGACAAACGCATCCAGTCGGGAATACAAAACGGACATAAGAAAACTTTCCACACAGAAAGCCATTGATACCTTAAAGCAACTTAATCCAGTCGAATTTGCCTATAAGACTGACGCACAGGAAAAACATGTGGGATTTATCGCTGAAGATGCACCTGAACTTGTGGCCTCGAAGGATAGAAAAGGGATGAGTTCAATGGATGTTGTTGCCGTATTGACTAAGGTGGTTCAACAACAGCAGAAAACTATAGCTGAGTTGTCTAAAAAAGTGATTGAACTTGAGAGAAGGGATTGAACTGTCAGGCAGAGATGCCCGGACAGGAAAAGACAGGCGGGTTACTTCCCCTGTTTGTCCCATAGGTCCGGCAAATCGTATCGGGGTCGAACATATAATGCCAGCAACAATGTATTGGCGGAGATGCAAAAAAAAGGACTCTCACAAATAACACGGACATCGGTTAACGCCCTATTAAACCGGGGCCGAGCGCTACATTAATGTGGCAAGAGTGCGGCCCGCTTTTTGTCCCGCAGACCCTGCACACAGTATGCGAACGATGTGTGAGCATCAGGATGCATTGAAGCTTGGGGCAAATAACGAAGATGACTACCGGAGAAATACCAGAAGGAGGGTGTAAAATGTATCGTAGATCAATTTTCCTTTCCACCATTGTTATGTTTTTGATTGGTTTGGGTTATGTTACAGCCATATTTTTTGCCTCAAGTGTGTATGCAGACCCCTTTACATCGGTGGGGGTGTTTTCAGATGTAAGGGAATATAACCAAAATGATTTTCCTGGCCAGAGTAGAATTCCAAGCATGATGGTATATGCTGACGCAACTGGAGATGTAGTTACCGTAGATTCAACTCCAACCGGAGATGGTAAAACGTTAGGCTGGGATTCAGGTAATAAACTGTGGGTCAGGACGTTTTATAGTCCTGCAATCGGTGCCGACTGGCAAACGACATACATTTTTCACAGTGGTTCCAGCACTTTCAATTTAGACCTTTCCGGTTGCACGATACAGGAGCTTACTGTCCCCAACGTGACTATCTCCGCTGACGGTCGTACAATTTCTTGGGACTCTGTCGATAATGCAACTTATTATAGTCTATATTGGTACGCTTTGAAGGATGGTTTGCCGGACGAATCGGGAGGGCCTTTGGTGCGGATCGATAGGCTTTATGATACTTCTTCGTAAAGTGTAAAGTGGGACGTTGGTTCCAAAACAACTTGACGAATGAGAATAATAGA
>JACKQG010007527.1_pt1 | contig 10919 bp, 15 predicted proteins | sample 8237621 | NCBI WGS metagenome assembly JACKQG01 (sample SAMN15677084, study PRJNA649215) | marine metagenome | biome: marine; feature: Black Sea; material: saline water; isolation source: suspended particulate matter (SPM) from the Black Sea western gyre | collected 2013-06-09/2013-06-10 | depth... | reverse complement strand
TCATGGCAATGCCATATTCATCACAAGCATCGATTATTTCTTGATCACGGATAGACCCGAGTGTGTCTATGTATTGGCTTTACCATCCACCCCACAAACAAAAAAACACGAATGCGATGCTCTGTTTAGGCCTTTATTTGAGATTCTAATACAGGCCCCAATCACCACGGCGTATGACCATTATAATCACCACCACCACCCATCGAAAAAGTTTTATTGAATGAATACATCCACACTGAAAAGGCGACTGCTCCAGTAACAACAGTAGAACCTACAATATATTTAATCTTTCTTTGCTTAAGTTTATTAGAATAAACTTGCTTGTAGTATAATTTATCATCCTCATTTGTCAATGATGTAGGATAAGTAAATTTTTCTTCTTTGTTTAAAACAAAATGGGGTATTGTCAAACTGGCCACTGAAGAACCCCCTAAAAATATAGAGCTGTCCCCCCACCATTCGCTTTCATCATACAATCGGTATAATAACACACAACCCCCAAAAGTAAGACCACTTAATGGTCCATAAAGAGCCCACTTAACCAAGTTTTTGGACTTTGCATCATATATTGCTTTTTCTTTTGTGCTTGGATTGAATAGGAAACCGCTACCACCAAGGAGAATTTGACCATCTTTTAGCTCTAATCTTCGGATTCGTTTTACAGAAATAGGTTGAAAGCCGAATGCTTCCTGTGGTTTAAAAAAGACTATCTTTCCTTCGGTTTTTGAATATTCGCCAACATATTCAGTACCATCTTTCAAAACTAATTTATCTAAATCAGCTTGCCCCCAGACAAGCCCAATAACTAAAAACATAAGTATGTGTTTTATCATTTTGTAAACCCTCTTTTGGCTAGGTTAGTAAAAATATACAGGTGGCGGCAGTTATAAACAACTAGATTAAATAAGTGTTCAAGTGTTCAGGGGCAAGGGTGTTAACGTGAAAACGCACACTTTAAATATTATTAATGTTTAAAACAACGAGTCCCAGTAAAGACCATGGCTATGCCAAATTCATCGCAGGCATCAATTATTTCTTGGTCGCGAATAGAACCGCCAGGCTGAATCACCACTTTAATTCCCGAATCTTTAATGGCGTCAATGCTGTCTCGAAAAGGGAAAAAAGCATCTGATGCCAACACGCCGCCCTTCACATTTTCACCGCCTTTTCGTAATGCCATGTGAACTGCATCTACGCGACTCACTTGTCCCGCCCCCAAGCCAACCGTGGTATTGTTTTTGGCAATTAGGATACCGTTGGATTTTGCATGACGTAAAACTTTCCATGTAAATAGAGCTGTTTCGATATCTTGTTCCGAAGGAAATACCTTCGTCACAGTGTTTAGGTGTTCATGTGTTAAGGTGTTAGTGTCGTTATCTTGGACGAGAAGGCCGCCATTTATATTTCTGACTTCTAATTTGGATTGGCGTTTTCCAAATTCACCAATTTCCAATACACGTAGATTTCTTTTCTTTTTAAAAACTTCTAATGCTTCAGGCTCAAAATTTGGCGCCAAAACAATTTCTACAAAGACCTTGCTAATTTCTTCGGCAACTTCTTTTGTGCAGGTTCTGTTAAACGCAATTATTCCACCAAATGCAGAAAGAGAATCGGCATTGAACGCGCGAGTGTACACATCGAGTAAATCATCTCCAATAGCTACACCGCAAGGATTTGAATGTTTTACTACCACGCAAGCTGGTTTATCAAATTCTCTAACGCAAGCCAAGGCGCCGTCCGCATCCATAATATTATTGTAAGATAATTTTTTCCCTTGATGGACGGTGGCATTCAAAATATTGGCTTCGTTATTTCCGGGGATTTTATAGGAAGCAGCGGACTGGTGGGGATTTTCACCATAACGCATTTCAGAATGTTTTTCAAATGTTAGCGAAAGGTCGTCCGATAGTTTTTCATCCTTTAAAAAATTATGAATAATGGTATCGTATTGTGCGGTATGTCCGAATGCTTTAGCAGAAAGTTTTCGCCGAGTTTCAAATGAAATTTCTTCAGATTGCAATTCTTCGGTGATGATGGAATAGTCTGCTGGATCCACTACCGCGCATACCCAGCCCACATTTTTTGCTGCGGAGCGAATCATGGTGGGGCCGCCGATATCTACATTTTCCAGCGCCAGCGCCAAATTGCAACCTTCCCGAGAAATGGTTTCTGAAAAGGGATACAGATTACATACCACAAGGTCAATCCATTGTACGTTATTGGCGTTTGCATCATCAGCATGTTTATCTCGAAGTCCGAGAATACCACCTTCTATGAGCGGATTAATCGTCTTCACACGACCATCCATGATTTCGGGAAATTTTGTATAATCGCTCACATCGGTTACAGAAATATTTGCATCTCGCAATGCTTTGGCCGTTCCACCGGTTGATAGAATTTTTACACCGAGTTCGATTAAAGATTGAGCAAATTCCACCACACCTGTTTTGTCAAAGACAGAAATAAGGGCTCGATTAATTTTGATTGGATTTTGATTTAAGTTTGGATTATCAATCATATGTTTAAGTTTTCAAATGTTAGGGTGTTTGAGTATTAAAAGTGTTCATGTGTTAATGAAGAATATGTTACGAACACTTTAACACCCCAACACTTTCGGACTTTGAATAAATTTTATTGCCTCAATAAAGGCTTCACCTTCTAATTGTTGCACTTTTGTTTTTAATGTATCTACTGTTTCGTTTGAATCAATATTACATTTTTTCTGAACTAAAATCGGCCCGCCGTCTACTTCATCTGTAACAAAATGGATGGTGCACCCTGTTTCTGTTTCACCGTTCTTTATTACTTCTTCATGAACATTCGTATCCATTCCGCCGGCATATTTTGGCAAAAGAGATGGATGAACATTTAACAACTTATCACGCCATTCTTGGCAAAATTTCGTAGACAAAATTCGCATAAAACCAATAAGCAATACCAGATCAACATTGTGATTTTTTAAAACCGTCGTCATTTCATCGTCAAATGTTTCTCGCGATTTATCCTTATGAGAGACAAACACAGCCGACACATTGTGATTTTCTGCGCGTTCTAATATATAAGCATTTTTACGATTGGATAGAACCACAGAAATTTTAGCATCTAATTCGCCGGAAGAAATGGCATCTAATATTGCTTGTAAGTCGGTTCCGTTGGTGGAACCTAAAATTCCTAATTTTAGTGTATTCATGTTTTAGCGTGTTAATGTGTTAAAGAAAAATGAACAGCGAACACCCGAAGACATAAACACTTTAGCACTTTATTTCTCTCATATGATTAATACGCTTCTGAATCACTTTATCCGTTCCAATATCTTTCCGATGGAAGAGCGGTCCAGTTATAGACGACACGTCTTTTTCTGCGATTTTTTCCGCGTCTGAAATTGAATCGGCTATTCCAACAACAGCAACTGTGCGGCTTCCAGCTTCCACCAAACTTGTACCTTTAAAATCAACAGATGCATAAAATAATCCATCGGGATTTTCGATTTTGGAAACGTCAATCGGTTTGTCTTTTACAGGATTATCCGGGTAACCTTCCGGCACGGCATATTTGCAAACGGTGGCTTTATTGGAGAATCGCACATCAATTTTATCCAATGCGCCATTAGAGATTCCATTGCAAATATCAATAAAGTCTGATTCGAGTAAAGATAAAACATTCATGGCTTCCGGATCACCAAATCGAGCATTGTATTCAATAAGTTTCACGCCATTTGCCGTTGCCATAAATCCGCCATAAAGAATGCCTTTATACCCAACTCCGAATTTATCTTTTACCGCCTTGGCGGTTTGAAGATTGATATCGTGTGCTTGAGCAATATCATCGTCCGTCAAAAATGGGAGTGAATGATTTGCATCAGAATAGGTTCCCATGCCACCGGTATTTGGTCCCGAATCTCCTTCGTAAGCTCGTTTATGATCTTGAACGGCAGGCATGTGTTTCAGCGTTTCTCCATCACAAAAGCTCATGAGTGAAAATTCTTCACCTATGAATTTTTCTTCAATCACAAATTCACCATCATTGTTTACCAATTCTTGGCAATAAGCCAAAGCTTCATCATGGGAATGCAAATGATCTCCCGATACTTTTACGCCTTTGCCACCAGCGAGGCCATCATACTTTACTACATAATTTTCACCCAATATATTTAAGAAATCCGCCACACCATTCATGGAATTAAAGTTCTGATATTTCGGTCCGCCGGGAATTTTATATTCATTCAATAAATCTCGCGTGAATGCTTTGGATGTTTCCAATTGTGCTAAATCTTTTTTGGGTCCCACGACTTTCACATTTGTATTCAACAATGCATCTGCAACACCATTCGCCAATGGGTTTTCCGGTCCAATGATAGCAAGTGTTGCTCCAACTTCTTTGGCATAACTCACCACAAATTCTGGGTCGTTGAAATTGCCTATTAATATTTCATCGCAGAGTTCTGCAATACCGGGATTCATATTAGAAGCGAGACAATAAATTTCTTTTTCTTGGGACGAGCGGTCTAATGCGCGGACAATGGCATGTTCTCGTGCGCCGGAACCAATAACTAATATATTATTTTTCATTTGTTTTGGACACAGAGATCACAGAGAGACACAGAGATTAAAAATATATTATTTTGCATTTTTTACAATCATCGCAATCGTCATTCCAATTGCTGGGCCAAGCGCAACGCCAATACTCACCCAAAAGGGAACATTCCCAGTTATGGCGCCAACGATCGCACCAACGGTAACACCAAACGAAGCTCCAAATACAAGCCCAAGCCCAACTGATTTATTTTTCCCTTTATTCATTATATCTCTGTATGGCTACTTACCATTCCGATCATTAACTCGCATGGTTTTCATTTCGTTAATTTTGGCTTCGTCAATATCATTGGCCACATAATTCCCATCCAAGCAAGCCATACAGGGCGTATCAATATGGTGGTCTCCTTTTCGCGTAACCGCTTCTACCAAATCATCAATTTTTTGATAAAGAAGCGCATCCACTTCTAAATATTTCTCAATCTCTTTTTCATTCATATTCCCAGCGATGAGTTCGCTTTTAGTCGGCATATCGACACCATAAAAACAAGGCGATTTCACTGGCGGGCACGCTACGGCAAAATAGACTTCCTTTGCGCCGAAGTCTTTTAACATTCGCACAATTTCACGACTCGTATTTCCCCGGACAATACTGTCATCCATGATCATAACTTTTTTATCACGGATTTCAGTCTCTTGTGGAACCAGTTTATATTTCACAGATTTTTTCCGCTCCGCTTGTCCCGGCATAATAAAGGTGCGACCAATGAAGGGATTTTTATACAGGCCTTCCGAATATCGCACGCCCAACTCATGAGCAAACGAAAGGGCAGATGTGTTTGCAGTGCTTGGCGCAGGAATCACAATATCTGGAACAATATCCGGATATTGTTTCTTCCATGCGTCTGCCAAATTTTGTCCCATCCGCAATCGAGATCGATAGACGCTTACATCGTTCAGTGTGGCATCTGGGCGGGCGAAATACACATATTCAAAAATACAGGGATTAAAAGATTTTTTAACCAAACGCTTGCTGAACACTTTCCCATCTTCGTCCACATAAATTAGTTCGCCAGGAAGGACCGTTCCTTTCGGTTCAAACCCCATGGAATAAAACATGGTATTTTCAGATGCAAAAATATAATCTTTGCCGCCGTTCCCATTGGATCGTTCACCTTTTACCAATGGACGAATTCCCTGTGGATCGCGAAAAACCACCAGCCCTTTTCCAATGACAAGACTGGTAACGGAATAAGCGCCCTTCACTCGTTTAAAAATTTTGGTAACCGCATTACATAAGAGATAGAAAAATTCTTCGCTATCTTCAGGCGGATTGCTGGTGTGAAGTAAGTCCGCAAAAAAATGAAGCAATACCTCTGTATCGCTATTCGTGTTTAAGTATCGGGAATCCTTGGTTTTTATTCCTTCAGCTAACTCTGCATAATTAGTAAGGTTTCCATTATGTGCCAGAGCGATGCCATAAGGAACGGATGTCCAGAATGGCTGCACTTCGCCATGAGAAAATCCGCCATGCGTTGGATATCGATTATGAGAAATGCCAATATTGCCCGTGAGTAATTTCATGTTGGATTTGTTAAAGACTTCCTTGGCGAGACCCACCCCTTTTTCTTTATGCATGCGGTCATCATAAGTCATAATCCCCGCAGCATCCTGCCCGCGATGTTGCAAATGAATGATACTGTCGTAGAGTTCCGCCGCGACAGGTTTATGAGAATAAATTCCGGCTATACCACACATGAGAGTTTTTTCAATGGTTTGAGTATTTTAGGTGACACAGAGAACGCAGAGAAACACAGAGTTTGATATTTAGAATATGAATCGTTTAAGTCCATTGACAAGTTTTTTATGATGAAAGTTAATGAGTAATCCAACTTTAAGTTTAGAAAGTCGTGTGTTATTTAATGTTTGAGCCTTAAAGATATCATGGCGGTCTTCTTGTGCTTTAATCTCAACGAGCACTCTTTTTTCCACAATAACATCAGCTCGAAAGGCTTTTTTTAGTGTTATCGTTTTATACGGAATTCTTAAAACAACTTCTTCTTCCACAAAAAATCCCCGCAATCGCAATTCATAAACCAATGCTTCTTGATAGGCAGATTCAAGTAATCCGGGACCAAGTATTCTGTGGACTTCAATTGCAGCACCAATAATTTCTTCTGTGAGCTTATTTATCTCAATATTTTTATTAATTTTTTTCTCTGTGGCTCTCTGTGAACTCTGTGTCATAATAAGCCCACCAGTTTTGATGAAAGCCCAGTATATGATTCAGGTGTGAGACTCATGAGTGTTTGTTTGTCTTCGTCCGAAATGTTCAAACCCGCCACAAATTCCGCCATGGATTCAGCGTTGATAGATTGTCCCCGAGTTAATACTTTGAGTTGTTCGTAAGCATCTTGTTTCCCATTTTTTCGCAGGATGGTTTGCACCGCTTCTGCCAGCACTTCCCAGTGATTATCTAACTCATTCGCCATTTGAATTTTGTTAATGGTGATCCGACTTAATCCTTTTGAAATATTTTGCACGGCCAAATAGGAATGGCCTAACGCCACACCTTGGTTTCGCAATGTGGTGGAATCGGTTAAGTCTCTTTGCATCCGCGAAATGGGAAGTTTGGTTGCCAAATGATTCAAAAGCGCACTGGCGATTCCCATATTGCCTTCCGCATTTTCGAATTGAATCGGATTAATCTTATGGGGCATCGTGGATGAACCCACTTCACCGGCCACTTTCTTTTGTCCAAGAATTCCACGGCTAATATAAGACCACATATCTCGACATAAATCCGTTAAGATTGAATTCACTCGCACCACTTGGTGAAAACTTTCTGCTAAAGAATCGTGGGGCTCGATTTGGGTCGTGATTAAGTTTGGTTCAAGTCCAAGTTTTTTGATAAATCGATCGGCGAATTTTAACCAATTCACTTTTGGATAAGCCACCAGGTGCGCTGACCAAGTTCCCGTTGCGCCGCCAAACTTTCCCAATAATGTGTGAGATTTTATTTGAGAAATTTGTCTATCTAATCTTGCGCAGAAAACAGCCAATTCTTTTCCGAGCGTGGTAGGCGTTGCAGGCTGACCGTGGGTCAAAGCAAGCATAGATGAATTCTTATATTTCCGAGCTAATTTTTTTAATTCTTTATTCAGCGATTGAAGCGATTGCAGGTAAACCTGCTTCAATCCATCTTGCCACATGAGCGAATAAGATAAATTATTCACATCTTCCGATGTGAGCGAAAAGTGAATCCATGGATGAAGGGCTTTTTTCACTTTTCCTTGAATGTAATATTCGATTGCTTTTACATCATGATTCGTAGTGGCTTCAATTTCTTTAACCTTTTGCGCAGAAGTCAAATTGAAGTTTTCATGTATTTTTCGCAGACGTGTTTGTTCATCTTTAGAAAAGGGTGGAAGTTCTTTGATGGACCGTTCGTTTCCCAATGCGATGAGATATTCGATCTCCACCTTCAGGCGATAACGCATGAGCGCTGATTCTGAAAAATAGGCGGACAGGTTTTTTATGCTGTTTGCATAGCGACCGTCAAGGGGTGAAATCTTGCTTAAAGAATTAGCCACAGAGTTCACAGAGAAAAACCTTTATTAAGCTTCCAAGAAACTCTGTGTGCTCTGTGGCTATTATTATTCTGTAATAGCATCGAACTCTTTTCTCTTATTCTCAAACCACGCGCCCATTGCTTTTGGGTCTTGCATCAACTCTTGCATTTCACCCATAGCTTTGAGATGATCTGCATCGCTCGCTTGATACATTTCCATTCCATGCGCTTTGCTCATTTCGGCAATTTTGTCAAACGCTTCAGCCGTGAATTCTTTATCACAAGCACCGCCTAATTGTTTACATGTCATTGTTTTCATTTTAACTCCTTATTGTTGTTTGGTGTAGATTATATTAAAAAGACCTGTTAGGGTTTATGCCTTTTTCCAGTTTTGAAGAGAATCTAAATCCTTAAAAAATCCCATTTTAAAAAGAACCCCTGGTGGCGTTTGATCCGAAACTCCCGGCGCCTTTGGATCTCCTGTAACATATCCAAAAATTTCAATTCCCGCTTTGTTATAGATTGGAACAATTTCTTCCATCCACCATTCTTGAACATTAAAATCTAAATCAGCCTTAAATTCCCTAACATCAATTGCGGCAATTTTCGGTTTGTATTCAAGACAATAATTGGCATATTTCGTTACATAATTTTTGAAATCATTATTTGAAATTTCGATTATGTTTTTCCAATTAAAAATTAAAGTGGTGTCTTTTTCTGAATAAACGAAACTATAAAAATTATTTTCTTCAATTATTTTATTACTCATACTATGCTCCTTTTTTGTTTTTGTTAGTGAATAAAATTCGACCAATTAGCAATGTTTCCATTCCATGCGCTTTGCTCATTTCGGCAATTTCGTCAAACGTTTCAGCCGTGAATTCTTTATCACAAGCGCCACCCAATTGTTTGCATGTCATTGTTTTCATTTTTGTTTCCTTTATTCTTCCCCTTCAAAATAATCATATGATTCTTTACCTTTTGCAATATTCCATAATTCTGAATTTTTTTCAGAAGTTCCCCGAGTTAATATTTTACCAGAATCCGGATATTCACAAATATCAAAATCATTTTTTGTGCCCAAGGCTAAATATTTTAATTCAGTATCGCTATCGTTTATAATTTGATGAGCTGACGATTGATCTCCAGTAGGGCAAGCAATAATATCATTCTTTTTTAATGGATAATTATTTTCCCCATACCTTAAAATGCCTGTCCCTTCTAAAATAAGGAACATTTCTTCACTTACATGATGATTATGGAATGGCCAAGATTTTTTACCAGGCGGAATTATGGAAATATTATATCCTAATTGATTTGCGCCTATTTTGCCACCCACATCTGCGTATTGAGCCTTAAATCCACCATGCTCATGGCCTTTGAATTCAGTAATGTCCTCAATATTTATTAGTGGTTTCATATTTCTCTCCTCATTTATTAATTAAAAACCGCGGTCAGGTTAATGATTCTATACCAACGCTATACATTCTATGGAAATGTGTATTCCTTTAATTGGCATACCTACAATAGGCGTGGATCGCGCGGGTGGATTTTTAGGAAAAAACTCAACAAAAAGATCATTTAGTTTCGCGAAATTATTTGCATCACAAAGCCAAACTGTTGTTTTAACAACCTTACTCATATTGCTATCGCAATTCTCAAGTAATGTTGAAAGATTTTTGAATGCTTGTCGTGCTTGGGATTCAAAGTCATCTCCAACAAGCTCACCCGAATTATAATCGACGCCCGCTTGCCCAGATATGTATAATACATCTCCAGCCCGCACAACATGCGAATAAGTATTTGCTATTTGAACATTGATATTTGATAGGTCAGGTATTTCATGATTTGTTTTCATATTTCTCTCCTTATTTATTAAACATAGTATTCATGTGTTCGTAGTATTTGTGTGTCAGAGTCCGCCCAGGCGGATGAATGTCCAGCGGGACTTGAACACATTAAAACTTAAACACCCGAACACTTCCCACTACGCTTTTAGTATTCGCTTCACCGCTAACGCACAATTCCCTGGATCAAGAATTGTCAACACCGGTGTGTTGCTTGGCATTTGTAATGTGGAATGAACATTAACAAGCATATCTGCTTTATCGGAAAAGGGCGGACATCCAATGGTTGGGAATTCACAATTTGCCGCTACAAATCCGGATAATGCATTGGACCGGCCAGCGATGGTGATATACACGATATCTTTTCCACCTTTGTTGGCTTCAAGAATTTCTAACACCTTCAACGGTTGTTTGTGAGCGGACGCTGCATGCTGTTCCCAGCCAATGCCGTATTCATCTAATTTATCTGTAATTTTTTTTGCGTGTGGTTCGTCTGATGTGGAACCCATTATGATGATTGTTTTCATAAAAGTTCAGCTTTCCTTTTCCAGGTGACAAATCCGGATAATAAAAATAAAATGGTTGGCGGTAATATCTGCGTCGCTTCACCAATCACAATATGAGTTCCTATTGCTCCAAGCATTAATAGCGATAATCCCGCCCCAGCATATACTGTTAATTGGCTTGGGATGGGCTTTATGACCATAGGAAGAATTAATCCCATCGCACCCAACGCTTGCGCAAATCCAATGGCTCGAATCATCCACGGTTGAAAGTAATTTACCCAATTCATTTGTTCGGCTATTTGCTCAATTGGTTGAGTCATTTTCATAGTTCCCGCACCCAAAAAAGCGAAAATAATTATGCCCTGTATTATCCACGTTAGTTTTTTCATTTTATTCCTTATTTAGCCACAGAGTTCACAGAGAAAAGTATATAAACTCTATGTCCCTGTGGCTATTTATTATC
>JACKQG010007526.1_pt1 | contig 10920 bp, 10 predicted proteins | sample 8237621 | NCBI WGS metagenome assembly JACKQG01 (sample SAMN15677084, study PRJNA649215) | marine metagenome | biome: marine; feature: Black Sea; material: saline water; isolation source: suspended particulate matter (SPM) from the Black Sea western gyre | collected 2013-06-09/2013-06-10 | depth... | reverse complement strand
AGCAACCATAACGAGAATCATAGCAGCAACGATAACGAGAATCATAGCAGCAACCATGACGACAGAGATGACCATGACGACAGAGATGACCATGACGACAAGGATGACGACTAAATGTAGTTGGTTTTTAATGCCTAATTAGCCACTACCCCCTCTTTTTTTGTACTCTTGCACTTTAAAGGTACGAGAGAGAGAGGGGGGACTCATTGAACTCGGCTAACTATTAATAATACCTCCCTCACACAAAAAACGAAGTTTGGACTTTAGTTCAAGTTGATATACAATCATAGTATGAAGAAACTACTCCTACTTTTAATCCTATCCTTCTTCTCAGCTCAAAGTTTTACGGGGTCGTGTCCTGATGGCAGTGACCCAGTAAAGAATGTTCCTGCTGACGGCACTTATTTTGTATTCAACTGTGGTGGTGGCAGTGAACAAGCATCTTCATCTACTGCCAGCTCATCTACAGAAAACTTTTCGAATGCCAATTCAAACTTCACCAATGATTAGCAATATTAAGAATACCCCACAAGTCATCTCTCTGGCAATCCTTTATTTCTTATTGGGTAAATTATCATTTTCGTATGTCGTTTCGTTCGGGGTGGTAACCAGCTCTATTTTCTTACCCGAAGGTATTGCACTTGCGTTTGTTCTGATCTATGGTGCCAGGATTATTCCTGGTGTGTTTATCGGCCAACTTGCGTTAGCATTAACATCGGATTTATCTTTATCATCTGCGATACTTATCTCGTTGAGTAATTCTGTTGAGATATTGATCGCCTATTGGATTTTTCATAAAATTAAATTTGATATCACTGAGTACACGATACAAAACTACCTAATATTTATTAGTGTTATCGCATTAGTCTTGCAACCATTTAGCGCAGCAATGGGTTTGGTAGCCCTCAGCAACTTTGAGGGTCTCAGTAGTGAGAATTATTTAACCGTATTTTCTTATTGGTGGGCGGGTAATACCATTGCACAAATATTGTTAACACCACTTATTCTAGTTTTATGGTCGTCTTCAACAGTAAAACAACAATTACAAGTATTGCTGGCAATATTCATTTTGAGTATTGTTTATTACTTAGCATTAGTCAATTTATCAGCTTATCCTTTCTTCATCATTCCGTTATTAATTATTATTAATGTATCTATAATTATTGCATTCAATATTGTTGGTGCAGCAATCACATCTTTTGTGCTGTCTGTTGTTGCGCAATTTCTCGTATCAACTGGCACTCATATTTTTATGTCTGACAATATCCACCAGGAATTGTTTCAACTTAATTCATTCATTATTGCTTCAAGCATATCTTTTATGATGATTGGTGTTTTTATTAGACATCTGCAGGTATTAAATTTAAAGCTTGAACATTCTAAAAATGAGGCAAAAAAGGCACTTAGTTTAATGCAAGAAATGCAAAAGAATCAGCTTAGTTTTTTTGATATGATCACCCACGAGTACCGCACACCACTGTCCATCATTCGAGGAGAGGCAGAGCTCATTAGAATAAAATCAGGAGGATCAAAAGACAAATTGCTAAAGCGTGCAAGCTCTATTATCAATGCCAGTGATCGATTAGAATCAATCCTTAACACAGGCAAATCAAAAGTTGATATAGAAACAGCCATGCTTAAGCCTAATGTTGAGAATTTTAACTTACATGACGTCATTGAAAAATCCATTGATGAGCAAAGAGCACTTAACCCAAAAAGAGACATTGAGTTCGTTACAAATGTAAAAACGTCACAACGACCTGCGTCAAAAGTGGGTGTAGAATTATCAGGCGATAAAGGACTGATAAAAATTGCTGTGACTAATTTAATCAGCAACGCCATTAAGTATTCTAAAGATCACAACGAAGTAATAGTAGAGCTCAATGATTACGAGCTCACCATTACCGACCAAGGTATTGGCATTAGCAAATTTGAGCAAGCGCAAATCTTTACAAAGCATTTTAGACCGGACACCAGTAATAAAATTAAAGGCGGTGGGGTGGGGCTGCATATTGTTGACAAAATTCTTAAGCAACATCAAGCCAGCATTCGGGTAAATAGTGAGTTAAATAAAGGCACTCAAGTAGTAGTGCAGTTTAACGCCGCCCCTCCGATTGTTCAAAATACCTAATCAATTATTGGACATTTTTAACTAACTTAGCCCCTGTACAATTAAAAACCATGCATATGCCGTCAAATACTCTTAAAGTTTTAATCGTAGAAGATGATCTAACATTGCAATCTATTGTAATTGAATGTTTAGAGCATCATCATTTTTTGCCAACCGCGGTGAGCAATATTCTAGATTTTTATAAAGCCTTTGGTAGCGATTCATTTGATATAGTTATTATCGATTTAGGCCTGCCAGATGGTGATGGCATGGATTTGGTTGACTACATCAAAAACATAAATAACGATATTGGCGTTGTTATTATGAGTGCGAAAACCTCCCCAGAGCAACGCGCACTTGGCTACCAACACAGATGTGATATCTACATCACTAAACCGTTTGACTGTATTGAATTGGGTATGTCAATTAACAATTTAGCGCAGCATCTAAACCCTGCAAGCGTCACTGATCAAACGCAAAAACCACTGTGGACTTACAACCACGATGAACAAACTCTCACTGCCCCCAATGGCCGGCATGTAGCTTTAACAACTAAAGAAGATATCTTTATTAATAAAATTTTTAAAGCGAATAGTGCTACTGTATATCGATCTGATTTGATGAAATCACTTGGCTATGAAGATGTTCCGTTGTCAAACTCATTAGATGCCATTGTACAAAGAGTTCGTAAAAAAATATCTTATCTACAGCTAGACATTAGCTCACCCATACGCACCGTGCATGGATCAGGCTTTAAGTTTCTAAGCACTCCCTATAAGCTCTAGATACAGATTTGTAAAATATCATAAATATTGCAAACCTGTCTTCTAATCGAATAACAAATCTCTAAAAACCATTAAGAATACCTTTTTGTAGTTCATAAACCAGTGTTTTGTAGCTTTTATAATGAAATATCATAAAATATTATAAAGTGATGATTGAATAATTCTAAATATGAATGTAAAGTAAAGTAGTTAATATTTGGTTAGTATTTAATTACTAATAAAATTCATTTTTGATTTATCAGCATTAGGTTTAACTCAAATAAACTAACAGGAGGAATAGATTGTAAGGTGATAATAATTATTAACAATTAACATGACAGTATTCATCGAGTCATGGAAAATAAAATTAATAAAAGGAGAATTACTATGAAAAAAAATATAAAACTTTTACCAGTAGTCGCTTTTTTACTGAGTATTTGTACGAGTGTGTTAGCTGTAAATCCAGTTTTGGACATTGGCTTTGTCGGCGTAACTAGTGGACCTGCAGCATCCTGGGGGATTTCAAATCAACGTTCAATGGAAGCAGGAGCGTCGTTAATAAATGATGCTGGCGGCGTTAAAATAGGTGATACAACCTATGACATTAATATTGTGTCATTTGATGATCAGAAAGATCCTAAGCGAGCAATTGCAGGAATGGAAAAGATGGCTCAACAAGGAATTCATTATGTTGTTGGCCCTAATGTTGACGATGGTGCTGCAGCTGTTCGGCCTGTTGCAGAACAGCAAAACATTATGTATTTTCCGTACGCTTTTCCTAAATCACTTTATACAAAACCAGCCTCAAATGCAATTCTTGGCATGGTTGCTAATTACCAATCAGGACCAGCGATTTATAAATACTTAAAAGACAATAAAGGTGTTAAAACAGTAGCATTTATTGCTGCAAATGAATCTGATCCACTTAGTCAACGTGAAGGTGGTGTTGCTGCTGCAGAATTATTAGGCTTAAACGTTGTTTCAAAAACAGTAACTTACCAGGTAGACACTACTGACTTTATGCCTGTTATTGTTCCTATTGTTAAGTTGCAACCAGACCTTTTGGTATTATCAGGTGTAGCGCCTGCAAATGCCCCACAACTTATCCGTTCTGCGAGAGAGCTTGGGTTTAAAGGTTTGATTTCTACTGAAACAGGTCAAGATGCTCAAGTTTTGATGGACGGTGCTGGAGATTTGGCAAATGGATTTATTTCAGTTGGTGGTGCTTCAACGCCTGAAATTAAAAGTGCTGAAATGGACGAGTTTGTTACGCGTTATATAGAAATGTTTGGTGAATATAATGATGAGTCAAACACAAAAGTTTACGCACTTGAATATATCATTGCAACTTTGAAAGCTAATCCGGCAGCAATTAATAATGTTGACGAATTCAAAAATACAATGGAAACATTTACAGCTCCAAATCCTTACTTAAAGGGTGACAGAGTGTTGAGATATGTCGGAATGTCTTCGTTTGGACAAAAGCGTCAAATTTCTATTCCACTTGTGGTAAATGTTTACAATAATGGTAAATTTGAAACATTATTTGTTGCAGAGGTTGATTAGTTTTTAAACAAATAATACATTTATAATAATTAGACCAGTAACGTTGTTGCTGGTCTTTTTTTATTTACTTGTAAAGGAAAATGGTTGCCTTTATAGTTTTAATTTGACGGAAAAAATATGGAACAAGTATTAACTAATGGAGTTTATTTAGGAGCGCAATACGCGTTAATTGCACTTGGCTTAACATTAATTTTTGCCTTAATGAATGTACTTAACTTTGCCCATGGGCAAATGTATGTTTTAGGTGGTTTTGTCACGTATACAGTTTACGGGCAATTTGAAATGCCTTTTGTTGTTGCTATTTTAGCTTCGGCTGTAACACTTGCAATCGTAGGAGCTTTAGTAGAAAAATTTCTTTTTCGACCAGTTCTTAAAAATTCTGAACGAGAAGAAAGTAGTATGCTTCTTGCAGCTGGGCTAGCGTTTTTTTTAGATGCGGTTATTTTGTTATTATTTGGAGAAAAGCAGCGTGGAGTCCCAAAAATTATTGACGGTGTTATGAATTGGGATTTTTTAATTATTATTCCGTACGATAGAATTTTAATTGGTGTCTTGGCAATTACTTTTATTGTTACTTTTATTCTTTTTATGCAATATTCGAAGCCGGGTCGAGCTATGAGAGCTTTAGCGCAGGATAAAGTAGCCGCCCAACTAATGGGCGTAAATGTGACGCGATACTCAATGCTTGGCTTTGCGTTAGGAGCAATGCTTGCTGGTATTGCTGGCGGTTTACTTGTTTCTATCGTTGGTGTTAATTCAGGAATAGGTGGTCCGATCTCTATTAAGGCATTTATGATGGTTATGATCGGCGGCGCTGGTGTTATTTCAGGTGCTATTGCAGGAGGATTTATTTTAGGAATGCTTGAGTCTATTGGACTTACTGTGCTTGTTGCCTATGGAGATATGACTTACTTGTTGATTTTTGTTTCATTGATGATTTTCTTATCTATTAGACCTCAAGGCTTGATGGGAAAACCATGGGGTTAATATTTTGAATAAAGCGTCAAAACTCATCTATTTTTTTATTTTCCTTTTAACTATACTAGGCATAGTACCATGGTTGATTGAAATATCGGGTCGTTGGGATTATTATTACACGTTAACTTCCGTTGCCCTACTTTCTATCGCTAGTTCTGGAGTGTGGCTAACATTTTATATTGGACGAATAAATATTGGCCAAGGTGCTTATGCATTGGCGGGTGGTTATGTAGTTGCAATATTAGTTACAAAATATGACGTTTCTTTTTGGTTGAGCGTACCCATTGCTGGATTGTTTTGTTCTTTTGTTAGTATGTTAATTGGAGCTTCAATTTTACGCTTACGTGGTGTTTACTTTGCCATGATAACATTGGTTCTGACTGAAGTTGCAAAATTAACAGCAATGTCTTTACCTATTACAAATGGTGCCAAAGGGATTTCTTCTATAGCCCTACCTGGTGAGCTATCAATATTTGGAATTATTATCATTCCTGACTTCTCTACATTGGCTAATGTAAAGCTGGCTTTTTACTATGTGGCTGTTATTTTAATGATTTTTGTTTTTGCAGGCATGTATCGATTAGTTAACTCAAGAATTGGTCATTTGTGTAGATCACTGCAGCAAAATGAAGAATTGGCTTCTTCTATAGGGGTTAATATCACAATACTTCGTATTATTGCTTATTCTATCTCATCATTTCTAGGTGGAATTGGTGGTGCCATCTTTGTTTCTATCTCACAATCTGTATACCCAACAACTTTCCAGGTAGCAGACTCAATTAACTTTATGCTAAATGTTTTCGTAGGCGGGATGGGTTATGTTTTTGGTCCAATGATAGGTACTTTATTTATTTATTTTGGTTGGGATTTACTTTTTACTACTGGAAAGTACCAATTACTCATATACTCTTCAATTATTATCGCCTTAATTTTAGTACTTCCAAATGGTTTACTAAGTCTTCGAATATTTAATAAAAGTAACAAAAGAGAAATAAAGTGAGCACTATATTAGAAATTAACAATGTGACCAAGAAATTTGGTGGTTTAATAGCAAACAACGATATTTCGTTTAAAGTAAATAAACAAGAAATATTATCTGTTATTGGGCCAAATGGTGCAGGTAAATCCACCTTGTTTAAAATGATTTCCTCTTTCATGAAAACCACTTCAGGAGAAGTTTTATTTGAAGGTAAACGTATTTCGAATCTTGCACCTCATATAGTTGCAAGAATGGGAGTAGTTCGAACTTTTCAAGAAACGACTATATTTAAAACAATGACAGTGCGAGATAATATAATTATATCTCACCACCTTCGTTCTAATTCAAATCTCTTCGGTTTTTTTATAGGCTCTTCAACTGCAAGAAATGATGAGCGTGAATTTGCTCGTTCTGCAGATGAGCTCTTAGAATTTTTAAGTATAACTGATATTGGTAACGAGTTAGCTAGCACCCTGCCACAAGGGCACTTGAGAACTTTGGGTATTGCAATTGGCTTGGCTACAAACCCAAAAATATTATTACTGGATGAGCCATTTGCTGGTATGAATCACGATGAAACAATGCACATGGTTGATCTTGTAAGTAACGTTCGAGATCGTAACGTTACTGTTCTATTGGTTGAGCACGATATGTCAGCTGTTATGAAAATTTCAGACAGAATCGTAGTCCTTAATTTTGGTGAATTAATAGCAGAAGGAACACCTAAAGAAATTCAGGAAAATAAAATTGTTATCGAGGCGTATCTCGGTAGTGAAGATGACTCTATTGGATTATAAGAATCTAAAATGACGACACAAATATTAAATTTTGAAGACGTAAAACTTTATTATGATCATGTTTATGCACTTAAAGGCGTATCTCTTCATATTAACGAGGGTGAGACAGTTGCTTTAATTGGTGCAAATGGAGCGGGTAAATCTTCAATTTTACGAGTTATTACAGGACTAAATTCACTTACTGAAGGTCAAATTTATTATCAAGGACAGCGTTTAGATGGAGCTAGTCCGGATGAAATTGTGAAAAAAGGTATTGTCATGGTGCCTGAAGGTAGACGTGTTTTTCCATTTTTGTCGGTTAAAGATAATTTAATGATGGGCGCCTTTAGTCGCACAGATAAAGCGGGAATTAAACAAACACTAGAGAAGGTGTTAGTTCGTTTTCCTCGCCTTAAAGAACGGTATTACCAAAGTGCAGGAACATTAAGCGGTGGAGAACAACAAATGCTTGTCATTGGTCGCGCTTTAATGGCGAAACCAAAACTTTTACTACTTGATGAACCTTCTCTTGGCATTGCACCAAAATTGGTTCAAGACATTGCGCGATCAATAGTTGAAATTAATCGTGATGAAAAAGTCTCAGTTTTATTGGTAGAACAAAATTCACGAATGGCATTAAGTATTTCACATCGTGCTTATGCAATGGCGACTGGATCTATTGCGCTAAGTGGCCTTTCAGCTGAATTGCTTGAAGATGATCGTGTAAAAAAACTTTATCTTGGTGGGTAGGTGAAATGAGTATTCGTATTTTAATTATTAATCCAAACACTACTCAATCAATGACACAGAAAATCGGCGATGCAGGAAAATCTGTTGCTTCACCCGATGTTGAGATTGTTGTTAGAAATCCTATCTATGGTCCAGCTTCTATCCAAGGGAGGGAAGACGGTCTTGCTGCCTTACCTGGCTTGTTTGAAGAAATAATAAAAGGTAATGATGAAGGTTTTGATGCTATTATTATTGCTTGTTTTGATGATACCGGGCTAGCAGAGGCAAGAAAAATGATTGATATTCCAATCATTGGTATTGGGGAAGCAGCTTTTCATGCTGCAATGATGCTTGGTGAAAAATTTTCTGTAGTTACAACACTCTCAATTTCTATTCCTATAATTGAAGAAAATCTAATTAACTATGGCTTAAACTCTATGTGTTGTAAGGTTAGAGCTAGTGAAGTGCCTGTTTTGGACTTAGAAATAAAGGGTAGTAATGCCCAACAAAAGATATCGAACGAAATATCAAAATCATTACTGGAAGACAAGCCAGGAGCTATTGTGCTTGGTTGTGCGGGCATGACCAATCTTAGCGCCCAACTAACAAAATTCCATCAAATTCCTATTATTGATGGTGTTTCAGCAGCGGTTGGATTTGCAGCAACTCTTGTTCGCTTATCTCTACTAAAATGAATTTTGCACTTTAATTAACTGTTATAAAGAGATAGCCAAATACACCTACCCTCGTCTTAAGTTACAAGAGTTATGTGTTAGTCCACCTGAGAATTCTGCTCCAACAGTGATTAAGTTAGTAGCCGGAACTGGCACAAGTACTTAACTGTTCTCAGGTTCACCTCGACATCGTAGATAGATATATACACTCTCCCTCACACATCAAACGAAATTTGGACTTTAGTTCAAGTTGATATACAATCATAGTATGAAGAAACTCTTTCTACTTTTAATACTATCCTTTTTCTCAACTCAAGGTCTCGCAGCAGGGTGTCCTGATGGCAGTGAGCCAGTAAAGAGTGTTTCTGCTGACGGAAGTTATTTTGTCTTCAACTGTAGTGGTTCTTCGTCTGTTGATAATTCTGTTACTACTATTAATACAACAGAGTCTGGAACTGTATCATTAGCATCAGCAGTACAAAAGTCTACTTCAAGTGGAAACTGGTTTCCTGACAATCATATATCCAAAAAATTGTACAGTCCGCATTATCTTTCAGAGCAAGGGTCAGCATTGAAGCAAAAATCTCACTGGTCAACTCAGTTTGCATTTGCAGATTTTAATAATGATGGGTCGGTAGATATGTTCAGTATAACCAATCCAAGACAAGACGGATTTGATTATGAGGCTTCGGGACCTAATTGCAAACCTGAATTGGGAGCGTGTTTTTCACATCAAGGTGCAATAACCGCCCTCAAAGTTAAAAGTTATCCATACGTAGGAACTGATGTAAGCCATTTGTTAATTGATAATAATCCTATAGAGATGAAAGGGACAGATTGCACTGACTTACATGTTGCTGACTTTAATGGCGATGGTAAGGTAGATTTATTTTGTTCTGAAAATAGCAATATTAACCAGAACTTTGGTGGCAAGAACGACCTATACTTCTTATCACAAGCAGATGATACTTGGTTAGAATCCACTGTCACTCACGTTACTGGAAAAGGTGTTCGAAACGGTAAAGGTTTGATTAACTTCTCACACGGCGGTACGATTGGCGACATCGATGGTGATGGTGACATTGATATTATCGTAACAAGTATTAAGTGGAGTAACTCGGGTAATGGTGGTGGTGGCGAGATATGGTGTTATGTTAATCAAGGTGATGGACATATGATAGTTCGTCAATGTGGTAATCAATGGGGATTTACTGGTGAACTTGGTGACATTGATAACGATGGCGACTTAGACCTTGTATGGAGCTCAAACACTCAAGCCTGGATTAGAGAATGGAATATGTGGGATTGGACGCCAGGTTGTTGGAAAAAGAGTGGTAATGATAAGTGTTCGGGTTCATTCAATGGTATTCTGTTAAACGATGGAACTGGTAATTTTTATGAGAGAGGATTTGAGTTTCCTGAAGTCGAGAATAGCAATGGCTTCTCATATCAACTTGTTCCAGCGATTGGACTTGCAGATTTAGATGGCGATGATGATTTAGATGTTATTCGAATGCATACTGGTCAGATGTATGCAGGCGCAGGGATGACTATTGAAGAAAATATTGGTAATGGTAAGTTTAGGACAGTCTTATATTCTGAGTTTTGTGCGTCACCAAAGACTAAAGAAGCATGGCCTACAAAAGAAGGCACCAGATGGAACTGTTGGGTTAGTGACTTTAAGTTTGGTGATTTTAACAAAGATGGACTAGTTGATATTTACTTAGACGGACACGATGCTAATAACAGTAATGTTGTCCAAGATGGTGCGATTTTTATGAGTACTGATAAATTCAAATATAATATTGTTACGCCATGGGATAAGGATTATCCATTACAAAGAATAAAAGTAAAATAACGTTATTAAACACAACTACATATAGAAGCCCACTTAATCGTGGGCTTTTTATTATGCATAAATAGTTATATACAGAGTTAATAACAGGTACATATATTATGCATATTCGTAAGTTAGACCCAGAAATTAATCCAATCACACTCAAAGATGGCACAGTATTGCTCAATAATGGTAACTTCAATTTTGACATAGTAAGACCTGATGAAGCACTCGCGTTATACACTGATAGGACTGACAGCAAAATCAATATCGGTTATAAAAAACATACTCTAACTGATGAAGCACAATCTGTAGAAGATGAACTTGCGGCGTTTGAAGCAGAACTGGCAGCCGAACTTGGTCAGTAATTAACCTCCCTCACACATCAAACGAAATTTGAACTTTACCGTTGTTTTCTCATTGCTAAAGCAACAGAGACTCTCTTTCTACTACGCCTCACTTCGTTCGTTGCTGAGCTAAATGCTCTTTTTTTTGTTTTAATCAAAC
>JACKQG010007525.1_pt1 | contig 10922 bp, 13 predicted proteins | sample 8237621 | NCBI WGS metagenome assembly JACKQG01 (sample SAMN15677084, study PRJNA649215) | marine metagenome | biome: marine; feature: Black Sea; material: saline water; isolation source: suspended particulate matter (SPM) from the Black Sea western gyre | collected 2013-06-09/2013-06-10 | depth... | reverse complement strand
GCATAATCAAAACAGTTATCTGATGTGGATGCAGCAATCACGATGACCGGGCACTCTCCGTTTCGTCCGTAAAGAGCTTGCATCAGATCGGATTGTTCTGATTTGGTTGGCAGGCCGGTAGAGGGGCCACCGCGCTGGACATTGACGATCACTAATGGGAGCTCGGTGATGACCGCCAGACCGATCGCTTCACCCTTCAGTGACAGTCCGGGACCAGATGTAGTGGTACAGGCCATCAGTCCTGCATAGCTGGCTCCGATGGCTGAGCAGATTCCGGCAATCTCATCTTCAGCCTGAAATACTTTTGCTCCAAGTGATTTATGCTTTGCCAGTTCCATTAAAATTTCTGTAGCGGGCGTGATTGGATAGGATCCCAGAAAAAGTTGTCTCTTGGATTTTTCCGCAGCGGCAAGCAGGCCCCAGGCTGTGGCGACATTGCCGGTGATATTTCGGTACCTACCTGGTTGAAGCTTTGCGGCGGAGACATGGATAACCGATTCGATCATCTCAATTGTATCGGCAAAGTTGTAACCAGCTAGCAGAACGATTTTATTGATCTCGGCCAGCTTCTTACTTTTCCTGAATTTCTTCCCAAAAAATTTAAACGTTGGCTCCAATGGTCGCCCGAAGATAAAATAGAGTATTCCCAGGGCAAACATGTTTTTGCTACGGGATGCGGTTTTGTTATCCACATCTGAATCTTTCAGGCTCTCCCGGGTAAGTGATGTAATGGGAGCTTTGATCAGGTTATATTTTATAAGACTATCATCTTCAAGGGGATTTGTTTCATATCCTGCCTTTTCGATCGCTTTTAGATCAAATGCATCTGTATCAACCAACAGGGTAGCTCCTATTTTAGCCCATTTCAGATTTGCTTTCAGAGAGGCAGGATTCATCGCAACAATCACATCGCAAAGATCCCCCGTGGTGTAGATCTTTGCACTACCTATATGAACCTGAAAGCCGGATACTCCAGGAATGGTATTGTGAGGTGCACGGATTTCAGCTGGAAAATCAGGGAAGGTAGCAAGATCATTGCCTGCTTCTGCAGCAGATTCAGAGAAGAGACTTCCGGTTAGCTGCATGCCGTCTCCGGAATCGCCAACGAACTTAACAACGACAGATTCACGCTCTTCAACTGGTCGATTTTTTTTAGTCATGATGGGAGTGGTTTTAAGCATACAAATTTACAGCTTTCATGCTATCAATTAAAGAAAAACGAGAAAACTTTTGTGTATTGTAAAAAATCATATATTTTTGCCGCCAGAACCCAATTTATTTAACAAATCCCCGCGCTGCGGGTCTATAAAATTCCTGAATCATGGCTTATATTATTAATGACGATTGCACCGCTTGCGGTTCTTGCATCGACGAATGTCCTGTGGAAGCAATTGCAGAAGGAGATATCTATGTGATTGATCCTGATGAGTGTACAGATTGTGGCGCTTGTGCCGATGTTTGCCCGGTAGAAGCGATTCATCCTGAATAGGACAAACTACACAAAAAGAAGAGAGGCTGTCTAATAGTTGAGACAGCCTCTCTTTTTTATTCAAACGTCTTTACTTTTAGCTCTTCCCCATCGAATTCGGCATAGGTAAAATGGGTCAGCCAGTCACCCAGCACAATCTGACGCGTATGATCGGTCAGATAGATATCCAGCGGATAATGGTAATGTCCGTAAATCAGGAAATCTAAATCAGGATTTTTTTTCAGGATCTCTTTCGAATGAGTTGTGATTCGTTCTTCGATCAAACGAAGGGTTCGTTCTTCATCTTTTTTCTCTCTTACCTCAGCGATATATCGACTGCGCCGTGACCAGAAGAGTGCCATCCGGATACCGATGTCGGGGTGAAGCCACCGAAAGAGCCATTGGTTGAACCGACAGGCAAAGATCTTTTTAATTAATTTATACCCACGATCTCCGGGGCCTAAGCCATCTCCATGAGCCAGGTAAAACAGTTTTGCTCCGAGCCGTTTGATTTCCGGCTCCCTGTGAAGCTGGATGTGGAGCTCATCCTGAAGGTAATGGAACGCCCACATATCGTGGTTTCCGCGGAAGAGATGAATCGGGATTCCTCCATCAGTGATCTCTGCGAGTTTGCCCAATAAACGGGCATATCCTTTTGGAATCGTGTTCTGGTACTCGAACCAGAAATCGAAGATATCCCCCATCAGATATATTTCAGTAGCATCTTTGCTTATCTCATCCAGCCATCTCACAAGCTTGATTTCACGTTTCAGACTACTCTTGTAATCGGGAATGCCGAGATGAAAATCGGATGCGAAATAGATTTTATTGCTCATGGAGTTTACTTGACCCAAACTTACAATTTTTTATTTTATCTCCTTCAACCAATGGTGAAAGAGTTGTGTATGTTTATTTTGAGGATAGTTCGCCATCAACCCGCTGTCGACTTTCTTGAAATCAGAATAATCGGTATCCGGGGAGAGGACCGGTCTGACACCGAAGTGATAGTTTATCACCAGCAGAGCAGCCAGTGTACCCGGATGATCCCGGATGAAAGTTTTTTCATAAACTCGCTGCTCTTCCCATATTGAAGCAAATACCGAATCCAACTGACGGGTTAATTGATAAAAACCGGGATCATTCTTGTGTTGTTCCACAATTGATTGAAGAGAGTCTACCTTCCTGTGGTTTTTGTTCGAATAGGAATAGAATGTTTGAAGAAGAGCAGACTCCTCATTTCCTTCGACCTGAATTGAACCGGTAAAGTTATTCTGATCCGCAATAATGTCTATGGTGTCGCCCGGGGAGGCGATGAAAACCACCTGTTGTCCGGGATCGAACCTGAGTGCATAAATACCAGGTTCAACAGGGTGGATGATGAAGTGAAATGTTCCATCAGATTCCACGTTAACAGAGTCAATCTTTTCAAGCTCCGATGTTCGTTGTTCAAATAAGAAAACCATATCGTCAGTTTGCGGGATTTGTCCTAAAACATAGATTTCCTGCTTCATATCCGTTTGATTACAGGATGGGAAATTTGTAAGGCAAGAAACTGTGACAACCAAAATAGAGGATATTTGTCTTAGAATCCTATAGACATCCGAAAAAAACTGTGTCATGCTTATTCTATTATCTGAATTTTATCCTTTTCAACCAATGATTGGCCTTTAAACTTTAGCAACAAATTTACGATGGTTATTACATCTTTCTGGCAATAGTTGACGATCCGTGGAAGGTCATGGTCCTGCCAGTAGACCCGTCCTACATCACTTCCTTCAATATCATCTTTAGGTGTGGGGATGTTGAAGAGTGTTGCCAGTAATTCCAGTGATGTGTAACTTTTGAAGTCTCCAAACTTCCATAGTTCCATGGTGTCAAGGTGGTTCACCTCCCACGGCTTTTTGCCTGAAAGATCGAGAATTGGTGGAACGGGGATGTCGTTGATCAGCATCCGGCGGATGATGTAAGGATAATCAAACTCTTTCCCATTGTGAGCACAGAGATAGATGTATTTTTTCTCCTGGGCTTTTGATAGCTGGTATGCAAAATCGGTAAGGATCACCGCTTCATCCTCTCCGGAAAAGGATTTGATCCACAGGGTATTATTCCGAAATATCCCGGTTGAAATGCAGATAATCTTTCCAAATTCAGCGTATATCCCAGCTCGTTCATAAAGTTGTTCCGGAGTCTTCAATTCCTGATCCGGACCCTTTACGAACCGATTCAGTTGCTCTGCTTTTTTACTCCAGAGCTTTTTAAAAGGCTCCGGAAGCTCTTCATATTCGCTGAACATTGGGACAGTCTCAACGTCGAGGAAAAGAATGGATTCAATGTTGATTTTCTTTAACATGTTATTGGTTATTAAGTCATACAGTCATATGGTCATATAGTCATTAGGGGAATTGAGTAGCATGCCTACTACTTTTTTATCAATCGGAAATGTCACATCATCTTCAGATAGGTTGGAAAGTGACAGCCATCGAAAGCTCTGGGCTCCTTCTACTTTTTCGGGGAAGTCGAATTTTTTATGGGAAGTGATAAATCGAAACGGATGAGTTGCCTTTACCAGGTAGTAGATGCTTATCAACTGCATAGTTGAAGGTAGGAGTTTGGTAAGTTGGTAGTAATCAGTAGTATAGAAGTGGCTAACTATCTCTGTCTCCGTATCAAGCTCTTCTTTGAATTCCCGTTGAAGGCATTCGATGGTTCCTTCACCAAATTCCAATGCTCCACCGGGGAATTTTGTCATGAGGGTATCCAACCGGAACTCATCGGACACAAGTATTTTGCCGTTGTGAACCAGCAAACCATATACTCTGATATTAAATTGTTTTTCACTCATTGTTGTGGTTCAACCTGTCAAACTTACATAAAATCTTTCAACTTTTCCGGGCGCGAAGGATCTCTCTTTTACCCGGAGGGCCGGGCAGTTTTTCAATCTCAAAGCCTGCTGCTTTCAGATTTCGTTTCACTTCCCCTTTGCAGGAATATGTGATGAAGATCCCTCCTGGTTCAAGCAGCCGGTTCATATTTTGGAATATTTCTTCACTCCAAAGATCAGGTTGTACATCCGGGCCAAATGCATCAAAATAGATGATATTAAAATCTTCTTTCAGTTGAATGGGTTTAAGGATATCTGCCCGGATCTTGGTAAGAATAAATCCATCGTCGATCTCTGCGGGAACTCCCCAGGGAGATTCATGAATTTTTCGGAACTCTTTTGACGAATCTTGTTTTTGCGCCAGTTGGGGATAATTCAACTGGCCCCATACCTCTTTTTCCAGAGGATATTTCTCAATAGCTGTATAGCGCACTTCGCGTCTCAGTGCCTTAGCGGTCAAGTCGGTCAAGAGTGCGTTCAGCCCCGTTCCAAACCCCACTTCAAAAATAAAAACCGGAACTTTATCCGGTTCAATAGCTTTGAATGCATGCTCGATGAAAATATACCGTGACTCGTGGATCGCTCCGAATGTAGAGTGATAATGTTCGTTTAATTCAGGCAAAAACAGGGTATCCGAACCATCTGCTGTTTGAACAATTTTCACTATCTCACTACATTATTATGTCGCTGAGATTCTAATAGTTCGTGGCTTTGATCTCAAAGTAGCCTAAGGGGTGATTGCACACAGGACACTTATTCAGGCCTTTGTTGCCATAATGAACGTGTCCGCATTTGCGACATATCCATGACTGCTTCTCTTCACGGGTGAATACCTGGTTATTCTCAATGTTGTTCAATAGCTTCAGGTATCTCGCTTCATGATCGGCTTCGATCGTGGCAATCAGGTTAAATGCCGTTGCAATCTTCAGGAATCCTTCTTTTGTGGCAATGCTGGCAAATTCGGGATAGAGGTCTGCCCACTCTTCATGTTCGCCCATGGCGGCGGCTTTCAGATTCTCTTTGGTTTTCCCAATCACGCAGGCAGGATAGGCTGCCGTAATCTCCACAGCTCCTCCTTCAAGAAATCGAAAAAAGATCTTGGCATGCTGCTCCTCATTCAGGGCTGTCTCTTCAAAGATTGCTGCAATCTGCTCGTACCCGTCCTTTTTAGCCTGACTGGCAAAAAACTGATATCGATTTTTGGCTTGTGACTCTCCTGCAAAGGCTTTCAACACGTTCTGCTCGGTTTTAGTTCCTTTGATGCTTTTTTCCATGATGGTTTTGCTAAAAGGTTCATTCTATCATTTACCCTCAAAGATATAAAAATCCCCTGAAGGTATCAGCTAATGAGAGAAAAACCTTATTCCATCGGCTCATATTCATCTTTCGATACCTGGCATACCGGGCACTCCCAGTCGTCAGGAAGATCCTCGAATGCTGTCCCTGAGGCTATCCCCGAATCGGGATCTCCTTCCGCCGGATCATAAACATGACCACAGACAGTACACTTATATTTTTTCATACTATTTGTTTTTTTACATCAGATTTACAATTCTTCCATGATGCAAATTAGGACTCCAGTACCTGTATAGGCTGGATTAACTCCATTCCGATCCCAATTGCTTTTTCGTTATCGGGAATTAATTTATGGTGTCTGGACGGAAGAGATTTTTCAAGTCCTTTATGAATATTCTCCAGGTTAACGATTGGTTTCAGCTTAAGGAAGCCACCCAGAACCATCATATTGAAAACTATTGACAATCCCAGTTTACCTGCTTCGTCAGAAGCGGCAATTGAGTAAATATTGATATCTTTCCGTTTGGGAAAGCGCGTGATTCCATTCGGGTCAAAAATCAACAATCCCCCCGGTTTGACCGAGTCTTCAAACTTATCCATTGATTGCTGATTCAGGATGATAGCGGTATCAAATTTATTGAGAATCGGGGAACTGATCCGTTCATCTGAAACGATGACTGTAACGTTTGCTGTTCCACCCCGCATTTCCGGTCCATATGATGGCATCCAACTAACTTCCTGATCTTGCATCACACCGGAGTATGCCAGGATTTTTCCCATCGACAGAACCCCTTGTCCACCAAAACCGGCTATAATGATCTCTTCAGTCATAACGTATAATTCTTTATTGACAATTATTTCTTCTATTTTTCAACCAGCGTTCCTTCCACTTTAATGTCTCCAAGAGGATAATACGGAAACATGTTTTCTTCCATCCATATATTGGACTGAACGGGAGTCATTTTCCATCCTGAGTTGCAGTTTGAAACGACTTCAACCAGGGAGACACCTTTGTTTAGGTCTTGGTTGTCAAACGCTTTTCTCAGGGCTTTCTTTGTTTTCCTGACTGCGCCCGGTGTTTGAACAGATTGCCGTGTCACATAATAGGTTCCTGGCAGATTGGCGACCAGTTCAGTAATCTTAAGGGGGTGCCCCATGATATCAACATCCCTACCGTAGGGAGATGTAGAGGAGCGCATGCCGGGTAGTGTAGTGGGTGCCATCTGGCCGCCTGTCATCCCATAGATGCCATTGTTGATAAAGATGATTGTGAAGTTTTCCCCCCGGTTACACGCATGAATGGTTTCCGCTGTCCCGATAGCAGCCAGGTCGCCATCGCCCTGATAAGTAAAGACATACCTGTCGGGCCACAACCGGGTAATGGCCGTGGCTAAAGCTGGTGCTCGTCCGTGAGCGGCTCCTTGCATATCGACATCGAGGAAATCATAAGCCAGGACAGAGCATCCTACCGGAGAGATACCGATCGTTTTTGAGACGATGTCTTTCTCTTCAATAACTTCCATAAGCAAACGATGGACAACACCGTGTCCGCAGCCCGGGCAGTAACTTAGGGGACGGTCAACCAGGAGATCGGTTCGCTTGTAGACGATATTCTCCGGTTTTCTGATTTCCGGTCGTGCAAATTTCTCTTCCACGTCAGTCTCCTATAATTTTGTTCTCCAATACGTTAACTATTTCATCGGGTGTAGGAATGATGCCTCCGAACCGTCCATAATGTTCAATCGGGATATCAGAATCAACCGATAACCTGACATCTTCAATCATCTGGCCTGCATTCATCTCTACAACCATTATTCCTTTTACTTTCCTGCCTAATTCTCTGATCTCTTTTTTCGGGAAGGGGAAGAGGGTAATAGGACGGAAAAGGCCAACGTTGATCCCTTTTTCCCTGGCCAGTTCAATTGCTTTCTGACAAATCCTTGCAGAAAGCCCAAAGGCGGTAAAAATATATTCAGCATCTTCACATTCGATCTCTTCATACATGACCTCATTCTCTTCAATCTTCCTGTACTTTTCCTGAAGGACCAGGTTTAGCCTTTCCTGTCCGGCCGGGTCAAGATCAAGGGAGGTGATGATGTTGTGGTCCCTGGTGGGAGGTCGTCCGGTAGTAGCCCAGGGGCACTGGCTGATGATCTCCTCTTCGGTACGCCGGGGGACCGGATCCGAGAGATAAACTTTCTCCATCATTTGGCCGATAGCGCCATCAGAAAGAATCATGACAGGCGTTCGGTATTTGAAGGCTGCCTTGAAACCTGTTGCTACAAAATCGGCCATCTCCTGAACAGAAGCCGGAGCATAAACAATCATGTGGTAATCGCCATGGCCACCGCCTTTCACTGCCTGGTTGTAGTCGGCCTGAGAGGGCTGAATTGTTCCGAGTCCGGGGCCCCCGCGTACGATGTTCACAATTAGTGCAGGGAGCTGAGTCCCGGCTAGATAGCTGATCCCTTCCTGCATCAGGCTGATGCCAGGACTGGAGGAAGATGTCATCACAATTTTTCCGGTGCCGGCACCTCCATATAACATATTGATGGAAGCGACCTCACTTTCAGCCTGGAGGACCACCATGCCGGTCGATTCATATGGCTTTTCTGCCATCAAGTATTCCATAACCTCTGACTGGGGTGTGATCGGATACCCGAAATAGCCGTCACAACCAGCGCGGATGGCTGCTTCAGCAATCGCTTCATTCCCCTTCATTAATCTTAATTCACCCATTCGTTATTTTGTTTAGTATTTTATTCTGCAGCAACTTTTACCCGGTATACGGTAATCACACCATCCGGACAAACGATTGCGCAGTTTGTGCATCCAGTACACTTATCATTAACTTTGGTAGCAAAACGATACCCTTTGCTGTTCACATCTTCTGACATTGCAATCACCTCAAAAGGGCATGCGGCTATACACACCTCACAGCCCTTGCACCGTTCGATATCAATTACAATGTCTCCTATCATTTTAGCCATAATATGAGAGATTATTAGTTCTGAAAAGGTGACACGAAATTATGGAAATTTATCCGAACGATTTAGTGGATTGGATAGATTTTTTGGGGAAAACCGGTTAATTTAGAATTGATATAATTTATTGAGAATATGCAAGGGAACGGAAGTACTCTTCTGTAAAGTTGGAATTGATTTTATGGTAAAATTCGATGATCAATTCCGCTTTTATGTTGATGTTTTCGAAGGTGTCGACAATGAACCAAAACTGCTCTCCTCCCGAGAAAAGATTCTGGGCGAAGACGTTGAAATCTTCTTCAAATGCTGATTGTGAATATTTATTCAGAAAACCAATGGCAAGCAGATTATAGTCGAATTCCATTGAAGCTTCACCCTGTTTAATTGCTTCCACGCCTCCTTCGCCATATTCAAACGATATCGGATTAATGTTGAGCCACTCCTTTTTATTAAACTTTTTATGAAACTTCCGGAAAAGGACACTGGAGAACTCATGGTGGAAGACTCCTTCCACATATGGAGCAGTTCGTTCCGGGTTGATGTTGTCATAGGTCAGGTAGACGACATTCTTGGTATTTGTCCCTCCATATGGCACATCGAAAAAGGTAAGCGATTGTAGTATGTATATCTTTCTCAGATGAATAAAGAGAACATCTTCGGGATATTTTGCAATGGCCTTATTGATGATATCCATGGCTTCATTTCGATATTCACTGGAGAGAGAGACAGCCTCAGCTCCGATTCGTTTACAATACCATGAATGGGGGAACATCCTGGGCTCTGCATCAAACAGAATATCAATACCTTCCAGGATAGAAGGTTGATCGGGAGCATTTGCAGGGATGACAGAAGTAAAGAGGAGTAAGGGAAGAAACATAAGCAGGGCCAGTCTACTCTTTTTCGTGGGAAGTTTTCTTTTATATAGTTGGATGTTGTTCATAAAATTTCTTCAATCGCTCTTCAAGTGCAGGGAATTGGTTTCTGTTAACCAGGGAAACACAGGCACGAACTCCTTCATGTCTGGTGCTACCTGTTATAGAGAGGGCAATAGCGCTTATGCCATAATAAAGCAATTCTTCCAGTAACTCTTCCCCGGTAAATCCGGGATAACTTATCGTGAAATAGAAGCCATCCGCAATCGGATTATCTTCGTCTTTGTCGTAAACAATTTGAAAGCCATTATCGGTAAACAATTTCTTCATGATCTTCGCTTTGTGACCATATTCTTTGACAACTTCCACAAAGTTATAGTCTCCGTCGTTGGATGCCTTCAACATAGCAGCCAGTCCGTATTGAACTGAATGTGTGGTTCCTGCACTGAGTGCGTAAAGCGTACCGAAAATGATGGCCCGGCCGAGTGTGTCGGTAGTAAAGTACCGCAACAGGTCTTCCGATTGGATGTTGAAAAGATAATCGGAAATCAGCATCATGCCAATCCGTTGACCGGCATAGCTGAATGCTTTCGAACTACTGATCAACAGGATGTAGTTATCAGTGTATTTGGCAACAGTAGGTTGGTATGGCGGAACGCCTGGTTGAGAGTAATCTTTTCTGAAATCCATTGCAAAATAGGCGAGATCTTCCAGGATCACGACATTATATTTGGTCGCAAGTTCACCGATAATTTTCAGCTCCCGATCGGTAAAACAAATCCATGAGGGATTATTCGGATTTGAATAAAGAACGGAATGGATATTTCCATTAGAAAAGTAGGACTCGAGTTTCTCTCTCAGCTTCTCACCGCGGTAATCGTAGATGTCGAACGATTCGAATTTTTGCCCCAGGATGATATTCTGCTGGCGATGAACAGGGAATCCGGGATCGATAAACAGTGTTGTGTCTTTGTCTTTGTGTAATCTAGCCAGGGTAAGGAAAGCAGCAAATCCTCCCTGCATCGATCCGACTGTTGGCACGCAATGATCCGGATCAATATCGATATCGAGAAATAATTTGGCAAACCTGGATGCCTCCTTTTTTAATTCAGGGATGCCTTCAATCTCAGTATAGATTGCTGCAATCCCTGTTTTTAATGCTGCAATCTCTGCTTGTACGCCAATCTCAGTTGCTTTGAGACCAGGAACACCCATCTCCATTCGAACATATTTTTGTCCGGTTTCACATTCAATATCGTTGATTAATCGCTTGATTTCCCGGATAGAAGCTTTTCCGATATTCCGGATCTTACTTTTTTTAATATGCCTGCTGACAATGTCGTAAGGGATAGGTGTCTCTTTTTTCATCAGGTAAAATTGGAAAAATATTCCGAAAGATCCAATGTTTTTCGGCTCTCCGG
>JACKQG010007524.1_pt1 | contig 10922 bp, 6 predicted proteins | sample 8237621 | NCBI WGS metagenome assembly JACKQG01 (sample SAMN15677084, study PRJNA649215) | marine metagenome | biome: marine; feature: Black Sea; material: saline water; isolation source: suspended particulate matter (SPM) from the Black Sea western gyre | collected 2013-06-09/2013-06-10 | depth... | reverse complement strand
AAGGTCACCTCGCGAGCATGGAAAAGCGGAGCCCCCGTCTTCATGCCAAACGGGCCCGGGACGAGATAGAACAGGAAGTGCCACGCCAATGCCGCCGCTATCAGCGCCAGAAAGCCTCCCAGAAGTCCCTGCGCCACCGTCCCGCCGGCGAAAGTGCTTACCGGCCCGCCGCCCGCCCGGTCTCCCACCGGCACGGCGCTCCAGAACACGAACCACAGCATTATCCCCGCGTAAGTCTGAGCGGTGTTCTTGTACCACGGGGCGCGGTTTTTTTGCGGAATCGGGGTGGCCGATGCGACGTAGTCGGGAAGTCCGGAAGCCATGTGATTTCTCCTAACTCAGCAGGTTGACACGTCTGAATCGAATATTCCATCTCGGATGACACGTCCGCGACGGCGGATTATAGCGGACTCGCACCGCCGTTTTCCAGTCTCAAGCCGCGGTGCATCGCGGTCAATCCGCCGACCGGCCGATACCGGTGGAATATAGTCTTGGATTGACTGGGGGCGATCAGTTAGGATAATCCCGACGGTCGCAAGTGCCGCCATTCCTTCCAAGGTGATTTACCAAAGACGTCAGGAGTGTTTAATGAACAGCACTAAGATGACGATTGCAACCGTTCTGGTTCTGATGGTCACCGGTTCGGCGGCATTGGCTGCCGGCGACGGATGGGTGACCGATTTTGAGGCCGCCAAGGCCTCCGCCAAGGCTCAGGGCAAGTACATGCTGGTCGACTTCACCGGTTCGGACTGGTGCGGTTGGTGCATCAGGCTCAAGAAGGAAGTTTTCAGCAAGGAGCACTTCAAGACCGAGGCGCCGAAGAACTTCATCCTGGTCGAGTTGGATTTCCCAAGGTCAAAAAAGAAGATGACGCCCAAGCTGATCGAGCAGAACAACAAGCTGCGCGACAAGTACGGCGTTCGCGGATACCCGACGATTTTCCTGATGGACGCCGAGGGCAAGATCTTCGCCAAGACCGGATATCGCGCAGGCGGGCCCGAGAAGTATATCGAGCACCTCAATTCACTGGAATTTATTGAATCGAGCACCTCAATTCACTGGTTGAAGGAAGGAAGGCGTTTGATAAGCTGATCGCCCAGGCCGACAAGGCCAAGGGACTCGAAAAGGCCAAACTGCTCGACAAGGCCATCAGCGCCATGCCCGACTCGGTCCGCAGAACCCGCACCGACCTGGTCAAGCAAATTGTCGAACTGGACAAGGACGACAAGGCCGGCCTGAAAACCAAATATGACTTTCTGACCGCGATGGACAAACTGTCCGACATCCGACCTCCTCGTACGCGCGAGCCTGCGAAAATCAAGGCCTTCGGCGTCGAATGCCTCGCCAAAGTCGTCGCGATCGAAAAGCAGTATCCCGTGACCGGTCAGTCCAGGCAGAAGCTGCTCAGCATGAAGGCGATGTACACGTTCTATTCCGGCGATTTGCCCGGCGCCAGGAAGACCCTTGAACAAGGCATCGCCATAGACGATAAATCCGAAATCGCCCAGAGCATGAAACGGTCGTTGGCCTACGTCACCAAGCGTCTTGCCGCCGAGAAGCCGAAGTAAAAGACGTGAGGCGCGCAGTAGGTTGCAATCTTCGTGCATTCGCCTTGTCCCGGCGGGCGCTGAGAGATACAATGCATACCCGGTCACATGGCGTGGCCGCCGCACCACGAGAGGCGTTGAAAGGGAACTATTAAGAAACTCCTGAAAGGTCAGAAAAATGGAAAAGAAAACACAGTCTTCGTCCAATAGTATAGCACGTCGTACTTTCCTGAAAGGTACGCTTGCGGCCGCTGCCGTCAGCGTCGTGCCAAGCCACGTGGTGGCGAAATCGAAAAACTCGAAAGACAAGGGTCCGGCCCCCAGCGACAAGATTAATCTAGCCATAGTGGGCTGCGCCAACCAGGGGGGCGGTATTGGGACGCAGCATTCCCGTACGGGCCTGTGCAACGTCACGGCGCTGTGCGATGTCGACGGTAAATCGCTTGAGCGGATGGGCGGAAAGTTCAAGGGCGCCGCCAAGTTCCAGGACTTCCGCAAGATGTTCGACAAGGCGGGCAAAACCTTCGACGCCCTGACTATCGGCATTCCGGACCACGCTCACTTCCCGATCTCGATGCTGGCGATGTCGCAGGGCAAGCACATTTACGTTGAGAAGCCCCTGGCACACACGTTCAATGAATGCGATCTGATGATGGCCGCGAGGAAGAAGTACAAGGTCGCCACGCAGATGGGCAACCAGGGGCACTCCGGAAACAACCCGATGCAGTTTGAAGCCTGGGTCAAAGCCGGAATCATCAAAGGCGTCACCAAGGTCGACGCCTGCATGAACAAGGGGCGGCGGTGGCATCCGTGGAAGTTCGACGAATGGCAGAGCGAGCCGAAGCCCGACACGATGGATTGGGACACCTGGCTGGGCACGGCCCCGGAGCACCCCTACAGCAAGTATCTGCATCCGGGCAACTGGCGGAGCTGGTTCGAGTACGGTGACGGCGCGTTCGGCGACTGGGGCCCCCACACGCTGGACACCATCCACCGCTACCTGGAATGCGGACTTCCGACCAAGATCACCGCGGTCAAAATCATAGGCCCCCGCAAACTCATCTTCCCGATGGGTTCGACGATCCGCTTCGATTTCCCGGCCCGCGGAGTTCATCCGGCGCTGGAGATCAACTGGTACGATGGTACGAAGAACAAACCCCCGCGTCCGGCGGATATGGACAAGGGAAGAAACGTGCCCGCCTGCGGAAAAGTCATTTACGGTAAGGATTTGAACTTCGTCGGCGGTACACATGGTTCTACGCTGTCGATCTTCCCCGAGACCAGGATGCAGGAAGTCAAGAGCACGCTGCCCCGGATCACCGGTAAGCAGTCCAACCACTACCAGAACTTCCTGCTGTCGGCGATGGGCAAAGAGAAGTGTCATTCGTCGTTCGACATCTCCGGCGTGTTGACGCAGGTGTTCTGCCTCGGATGCATCGCCCAGCGGCTCGGCGGCGAACTGGAGTTCGATCTCAAGACCAGGCAGATAACCAATAACAAGGTCGCCAATCAACTGCTCGCGGGCCCGCCCCCGCGAAAGGGATGGGAGCAGTACTACAAGATGGCGTAACCGATCGATTCAGACGATCAATCAACCGCGGGCTGCGGCATAGAAAACCGCAGCCCGCGGTTTTCTATGCCTGCTGATATTGACCGCAATTCAGTGATTCTATCCTTGGGCAAAGCGCGCAATTATGATAGTATATGCTTCGTCCCAGCCCGCTAATAAAGAGAATCTTGAAAGGTCATAAACATGGAAAAGAAAACACAGTCTTCATCCACTGGAATAGCGCGTCGTACCCTCCTGAAAGGCACGGTAGCCGCCGCCGCGGTCAGTATCGTGCCGAGCCACGTGGGGGCGAAATCGAAAAACTCCGCCGACAAACCCGCCGCGCCAAGCGACAAGGTAAACCTGGCGATAGTCGGTTGCGCCGCGCGCGGCGGCAGCATCGGGAACTGGCACGCCAGCACGGGCCTGTGCAACGTCACGGCGCTTTGCGACGTCGACGGGCGATCGCTCGAGCGAATGGGCGGGAAGTTCAAGAACGCCGCGAAGTTCCAGGACTTCCGCAAGATGTTCGACCAGGCCGCCAAGACCTTCGACGCGATGACCATCGGCGTTCCGGACCACGCGCACTTCCCGATCTCGATGCTGGCGATGTCGCAGGGCAAGCACATTTACGTCGAGAAGCCCCTGGCCCACACGTTCCAGGAATGCGAACTGATGATCGCGGCGATGAAGAAGTACAAAGTCGCCACGCAGATGGGCAACCAGGGACACTCCGGCAGTAACCCGATGCAGTTCGAGACGTGGGTAAAAGCCGGAATCATCAAGGACATCACCAAAGTCGACGCCTGCATGAACAGCGGACGCCGCTGGCATCCGTGGAAGTTTGACGAATGGCAAAGCGAGACAAAGCCCGAGACTATGGACTGGGACACCTGGCTCGGTACGGCTCCGGAGCATCCCTACAGCAAGTATCTCCATCCGGGCAACTGGCGAAGCTGGTTCGACTACGGCGACGGAGCGTTCGGCGACTGGGGTCCGCATACGCTGGACACCATTCACCGCTACCTGGAATGCGGACTGCCCACCAAGACCACCGCCGTCAAGCTCGAAGGGCGCAGAAAGCTCATCTTCCCGATGGGTTCGACGATCCGCTTCGACTTCCCCGCCCGGGGCAAGCATCCGGCGCTGGAGATCAACTGGTACGACGGCACGAAGAACAAGCCCCCGAGACCGGCGGATCTCGACAAGGGCAGAAATATTCCCAGATGCGGTAAGGTTATGTACGGTAAGGAATTGAACTTCATCGGCGGTACGCACTCGGCGACGCTGTCGATCTTCCCGGACTCCAAGAGGAAGGACCTTGGCGACAAACTGCCCCGGATCACCGGCAAGCAGTCCAACCACGCACAGAACTTCCTGCTGTCGGCGATGGGCAAGGAGAAGACTCGTTCATCGTTCGATATCTCCGGCGTGCTGACGCAGGTCTTCTGCCTCGGCTGCATCGCCCAGCGGCTTGGCGGCGAACTCGAGTTCGACCTCAAGACCAGGCAGATAACCAACAACAAGATCGCCAACCAACTGCTCGTCGGACCGCCCCCGCGCAAAGGCTGGGAGCAGTACTACAAGATGGCGTAAGGAATCGACTCAGACGATCGATCAACCACGGGCTGCGGCGAAAACCGCAGCCCGTGGTTTTTGTATATCCTTGCCCGAATAGGGCGACAGGCGGTATTCTGGCGCACTTCTGAATCTGCTGAATTGAAGGGATTGTCATGAGTGTTAGATGTCGTCTGATCGCGGTGTTGGTTGTCTTGTGTTTGACCCTGACCGCCCGCGGGGCTTCGGTTACTGTCGAGACGGTTGGTGAGAAGACTTATCGTATCGCTAACGATTCTCTTGAGCGGGTGCTGAGCGTTGAAGGGGGACGCCTCAGGACTACGTCGATCGTAAACAAACTCGCCGATACCAAAGCTGCGCCGCTTTCATGCAATGAGTTCGAGCTGCGGATATCCGATGGCGCGCATACTACCGGAACTGATGTTGCCCTGACGTCGGCGGACTTCAAGTTCAAGGCGTCCAAACAATACGTACTCAATGGCGGTAAGGGGATTTCGTTTGTCCTGGAAAACGCGAAACACAAGCTCACCGTCGATGTCCGCTACGAGCTTGGCGCCGACGATTTCTACCTGCGCAAACAGTTGATCGTTACGTCGGGCAAACCGGTGACGCTCGAGCGGATCGACGTTGACTCGATTGCCATGGAAGACGCATCCCAGCCGTACAAGATCAAAGCCATCTACGCGCGCGGAAAATGGAGCCCCGGGCTCGGCCAACCGCTCTACACCACAAAGAGCGGGACGTTCTGGGGCGTCGAGTTCCCCGCGTCGTACAACTTCGTAAAAGACAAGACGCTGCGGTGCGGGTATCTCTGGGGACGCCGGATCGAGGCCGGCACGCCATACAAAACCTACCGGGCGGTCATGGGCGTATCGGACGATCCTAAGTTCAACACCGACGCATTCTTCGCCTACATCGACCGCATCCGCATTCGCCCGCTGCGCCTCCAGACGCAGTACAACACCTGGTTCGACACCGGGCGGGGCGTCAGGAAGGAATCCTTCCGCGACAGCGTCAACCTGATCCACAAGAAGCTCGTTACCGAGCGCGGAACCAAACCGCTGAGGGCGTACGTTATCGACGATGGCTGGCAGGATGCGCGCAAGGACTGGACGGTAAAGGCATGGCAGGGCAACTCCAAGTTCGACACCGATTTCGCCACCAGCCGCGCCACAGTCAAAGCCGCCGATTCCCGCCTGGGATTGTGGTTAAGCCCGGGCTGCCTGTTCGGGGCATCCCGCGCGGTCGGCGGGTATCGGGCCAAGGGGTTCGAGGCCCTGGACAACTGGATGTCGCTGGCGGGACCGAAATACATGAAACTGCTGGAAGCCCGCATGGTGGAGCTGGCGAGACTGGGCGTTTCGTACTTCAAGCTCGACGGTCTGTTCGGGCACCTCAACACCCGCAACTTCGAGCTGCACGGCGACAAGTATGGTATCCCGCACATGCCGCAGTTGAAGCTGGGTGACATGAAGTCCGGCGATGCGGCGCTCAACGACGCCAAATACGATGAGTTGAAGACCTATTACCTGGTGGCCGGGACCGAGCGGTTGATGCGGATATTCAGCGAGATGGCCCGCGTGAATCCGGACGTGTATATCGTTATCTCTAACGGGGCGTACCTGAGTTCGTGGTGGTTGATGTACATCGATTCGGTCTGGATGATTAACGCCGGCGACGCGGCCGGCGGGTCCAGCAGGACCAGGGAACTGGTCTATCGCGACGGCAGGTACTACGAGATATGGAACAAGGAGAACACCCAGTTCCCGATGCACGCGATCTTCAACCACGAGCCGAAGAAGCGGAGGACCGGTGAGACCAAGGACGTATTCCGCAAGTATCTCTACATGAACATGTCGCGCGGTACGGGGTTCATCGAGCTTTACATCAAGCCGGCCGCACTGAAGGATTACGACTGGGACGTGCTGGCTGAAGGCCTGCACTGGGCACACGACGTGTTCCCGACATTCAAGCGATCCCGCATGCACGGCGGCGATCCCGCAAGGGAGGTCTACGGATATACCGCCTGGGGCGCCGAACGGGGGTATGTCTCCATTCACAATCCAACGTCCGAGGTTAAGAAATACAGCTTCACTCTCGACCGGGCATTTGGCCTGCTCCCCGGCGGCGGGACGTTTAATCTCACATCACCCCTGGCCGACAGCCTCGAAGGGCTTGAAAAGAAGTACAAGTATGGCGACAAGGTCTCCATCGAGCTTAAACCGAGTGAGATCAGGATCCTGAACTTCGACAAGGGCATCAAGGACTGGTCGGTTCTAAAGGCGCTGCAGACCAGGACCGAAGGTCCCAAACCGCTGCCTCCCGCCAAGGCGGTTCCCATAGGCAAACACGCAATCCTGGGCGTATGGGAATACAAACTCGGTAAAAACATCTGGACTCGCCAGTTCACCAAAGACGGATACTGCCTTCTCAAACGGAACGGTAATGACCACTGGAAGAAATCTTTTACGGTTGTCAACGAGAAGATCGTGGACATCCCCGGCGCGGGTCGCCACGTTCTCAAGGACGCCAACACGCTGGACATCGAAGGCAAGTATACCGCCAAAAGAAAATAGAAGGAGCACGAATATGATCGATCGGTGGCGAGGCTTGCGGATCACTGTCGCCTTGCTGGGGCTTACGATGATGGGCGCAACGGCTGCTGCAGCCGACAGGAACCGCGTGCTCCGGTACTCCGCGCCGGCAAAAAGATGGGTCGAGGCCCTGCCGATCGGCAACGGGCGGCTGGGCGGTATGGTGTTCGGCGGGGCGGATGTCGCCCGGATCCAGGTCAACGAGGATTCTCTCTGGACCGGCCGGCCGATGGACTACCAGCACGCCGGGGCGTCCGGATACCTGCCGCAGATCCGCAAGCTCCTTCTGGACGGCAAACAGAAAGAGGCCGATAAACTCGCCTCTCAGCACTTCATGAGCGTCCCTCTCCGCCAGGAAGACTACCAGCCGCTTGGCGACCTGGTGCTGACCTTCGACGGGCACGATAAGTACGAAACAAAGAGCTATCGCCGCGAGTTGGACATCTCCCAGGCCGTCGCGAGCGTCAGCTATCGCGTCGGTGACGCGACATTCACGCGGGAAGTAATCGCCAGCCATCCCGACCAGATCATCGCAGTTCGGATCACCTGCGACAAACCGGGACGCATCACGTTCGGCGCCAAACTCACCACGCTCCATACCGAAAGCAAGACCATCCGCAGCGACGATACCACCCTCTCGCTGCAAGGGCGCATCACCCAGCGAAGCCGGATGAAAGTCCCGAGCGTCATGAAGTTCGAGGCGCGCCTCAAAGCGGCCGCGACGGGCGGGAAACTTACCGTCACCGACGAAGGCGTCAGCATCGCCGCCGCGGATTCAGCCGTGCTGATCCTGGCCGGTGCGACGAACTACAAGAATTACAAAGACGTATCAGCCGATCCCTCCGTACGGACGAAAGCATGCCTGACGATCGTCGGCGACAAGTCGTACGACGCGATACGAAAAGCCCACATCGCCGATTACCGCAAGCTCTTCGACCGCGTAACGATCGACCTGGGGCCTGCCAAAACCGTCGACAAGACAACTCCGCAGCGCATCGCCGACTTCAAAGAAAGCGGCGATCCGGACCTGGCCGCTTTGTTCTTCCAGTACGGGCGATATCTGCTGATCGCATCGAGCCGTTCGCCGGGCCAGCCTGCAAACCTGCAGGGACTCTGGAGCCATACACTCAAACCGCCCTGGGGCAGCAAGTACACGGTCAACATAAACACCGAGATGAACTACTGGCCGGCTGAGACCACGGGCCTTGGCGAATGCGCCGAGCCGCTGTTCAAGATGCTCGAAGACGTTTCCGCAACCGGCGCCAAGACCGCCAAAACCTTCTACAACTGCCGCGGTTGGGTCCTGCACCACAACACGGACATCTGGCGGGGCAGCGCGCCGATCAACGCTTCGAACCACGGTATCTGGCCGACTGGAGGGGCGTGGTTGTGTCAGCATTTGTGGTGGCGATACCAGTTCAGCGGCGACAGGGAGTTTCTCGCAAAGCGGGCCTATCCGCTGATGAAGGGCGCCGCGATCTTCTTCGCCGACTACCTGATGACCGACCCGCGCGGCGGGAAGAAGTGGCTGATCTCGGGCCCGTCGAACTCGCCGGAGAACGGCGGGCTGGTGATGGGCCCGACGATGGACCACCAGATCATCCGCTCGCTGTTTGGATGGGTGATCGAGTCGGGGAAGATCCTGGGCGTTGACGAGGACCTCCGCCGCAAGTTGACGGATATGCGCGCCCGTATCGCACCGAACAGGATCGGCAAACACGGGCAGCTCCAGGAGTGGCTGGAGGACGTTGACGATCCGAAGAACCATCACCGCCACCTGTCGCACATGTGGGGCCTTCATCCCGGCAGCGAGATCACGCCCGGGACGCCGAAACTCGCGGACGCCTGCCGCACGAGCCTGCTCCATCGCGGGATGGGCAACGTCGGATGGTCGCTTGGCTGGCAGGTGAATCTCTGGGCCCGCCTGGGCGACGGCGAGAGTTCATACCAGGCGCTGGCGAAGCTGCTGGGCGACAACATGAACCCCAACATGTTCGACCAGTGCTGGTCGAGGCGCCCGCTGCCTTTCGAGATCGACGCGAACTTCGGCGGACCGGCCGGTATCGCCGAAATGCTCCTGCAAAGCCACGCCGGCGCCATCCAACTGCTTCCGGCGCTTCCGAAAGCCTGGCCGGACGGTAAGGTGACCGGGCTGCGGGCCCGCGGCGGCCTGGAGGTCGACATCGCGTGGGAGAACGGCCGGGCCTCCGGCGCCAGGCTTAAAGCTATAATAGACGGAACGCACAAACTGCGTCCGCCTGAAGGACAGCAGATAGACGGGCCCGCAACGGTTAAACTGAAAGCCGGACAAACACACGACGTGAAGTTCAAGTAACTCATCTGCAATTTGAAAGGATTCCTTCGATGGCTGGACTGAGCTTAAGGCCCGCTGAAGACTGCATGTGGGACGAGGTGTCGCTGGGCGAGATAATGATTCGCCTGGACCCCGGCGACGGGCGGATACGCACCGCCCGCAACTTTCGTGTTTGGGAAGGCGGGGGCGAGTACAACGTCGCCCGCGGGCTGCGCAAGTGTTTTGGTATGCGGACGGCCGTCGTCACCGCCTTCGTCGACAATCCCGTCGGGCGCCTGCTGGAAGACCTGATCGACCAGGGCGGTGTGGATACTTCGCACGTCAAGTGGGTCGGGTTTGACGGTCTGGGGCGGGCGGCGCGCAACGGTTTGAACTTCACCGAGAAGGGATTCGGCGTTCGCGGGGCGGTGGGCTGTTCGGATCGCGGTCACACCGCCGTGTCGCAGCTCAAGCCCGGCGACATCGACTGGGACGCGATTTTCCTGAGGCAGGGCGCCAGGTGGTTCCACTGCGGGGGGATATTCGCGGCGCTGGGTGAGCATACTCCGGAGGTGGCGATCGAGGCCATGCAGACCGCCCGCGCCAACGGGACGATCGTCAGCTACGACCTGAACTACCGAGCGAGCCTGTGGGAAGCTTACGGAGGCTCGGAGCGGGCGATAGAAGTCAACCGCCGGATCGCACCGCTCGTCGACGTGATGATCGGCAACGAGGAGGACTTCACCAAGGCCCTTGGCTTCACCGTCGAAGGCCTCGACGAGAACTGCTCGAAGCTCGATCCGACGAATTTCATGAAGATGATAGCCCGCGCCGCCGGCGAATACCCCAACTTCAAGATGGTGGCCACCACGCTGCGAGGGGTAAAGACCGCGGGCGTAAACGACTGGGGCGCCGTCTGCTGGGCCGATGGCGGATTCCACCAGGCCGACGTGCGAGTGAACCTGGAGATCTACGACCGCGTCGGCGGGGGAGACTCATTCGCCTCGGGCCTGATATACGCGTTGCTGGCCGACAAGGACCCCGTCGAGGCCGTCCAGTACGGCGCCGCCCACGGCGCCCTGGCGATGACCACGCCCGGCGATACGACGATGGCCACGCTGGCCGAGGTCGAAAACCTGATCGCGGGCGGCGGCGCCCGCGTGAAGAGGTAGTGTCAGGAGATATGCAATGATCAAGCTTGTTAGCATTATCGCGGCGGTGCTGCTGGTGTCGCAAGCAGCCCGGGCTGTGGAAGTTGATCTGGCCTCCGATAAGGCCTGGACTTTGAGCGTTGACGGACGAACTCCCCGCGCGATCAAGGTCCCCGGCGGGGGATGGAATTCCGACTTGCAGTCGCCCCG
>JACKQG010007523.1_pt1 | contig 10922 bp, 11 predicted proteins | sample 8237621 | NCBI WGS metagenome assembly JACKQG01 (sample SAMN15677084, study PRJNA649215) | marine metagenome | biome: marine; feature: Black Sea; material: saline water; isolation source: suspended particulate matter (SPM) from the Black Sea western gyre | collected 2013-06-09/2013-06-10 | depth... | reverse complement strand
TTTGACACTGTACCTCCTCAAATGTTAAACTTTTTAACCCAATTTCCAGACTGGTTCTAAAATATTATGGATAAGAAAAAAATCGAAAAAGGTGTACGGCTAATACTTGAAGGTATCGGAGAAGATACTGAGAGGCCCGGGATTAAAAATACTCCTAAACGTATAGGAGAGCTATATGAGGAGATTTTCTCGGGGCTTCATACATCTACTGATGAAATACTTATACCTATAGAAGGCGAGAGTCATGATGAGATGGTTATGCTGAAGGATATACCGTTTCACTCTATCTGTGAGCATCACCTGCTGCCATTTATCGGCACTGCTCATATTGCCTATGTTCCTTCTAAGGGAAATATTGTAGGTCTCAGCAAGCTTGCTCAGGCACTTGAGATTTATGCCAAGAGACCTCAAGTACAGGAAAGACTTACAGCACAGCTTGCGGATCTTATAATGGATAAACTGAAACCCAAGGGGGCTATGGTCATTATTGATGCTGAACACCTCTGTCTTTCAATGCGGGGTATAAAAAAACCCGGAGCAAGAACGGTTACCTCGGCGGTTCGCGGTATTTTCCGAACAAAAGAATCAACAAGGGCAGAATTTCTTGAGCTGATCAAGAGAGATTATTAGGTAATTACAAATTATTATTGGATTAAATCCAGCTTCACATTTAAAATATACATCTGACCTGATACTAATTATCGCCGGACAGACTCAATAAATAAAATAACAGATCCTGGTTGCCCGCAAATTGGCATATCAAGTTTAAAAGGAGATATCATGATCATCACACAAAAAAGAAACCTTGACGATCTGATGGAAAACATCAAAAGGTACAAAAGTTTTTTCCTCGTCGGCTGTTCAGAGTGCGCATCGCTCTGCGGCACAGGCGGAACACCTGAACTGGCAGCAATGAAAGAAAAGCTTGAGGGAGATGGTAAAAAAGTCACCGGAACCTTTCTGGCTAAAACAGGTTGCCAGGTTCTGGGCACAAAGGTCGAGCTAAAGCCATACAAAGATGCGCTTGCAGAGACCGAATGCATTTTAGTCATGTCCTGCGGTGCCGGAACTCAGACCGCTGTTGACCTCTTTAAGGATAAACCAGTATATGCAACGAACGATTCACTGTTTCTGGGCAATATGACCAGGATGCAGATATTCGATGAACGCTGCTCCCTGTGCGGAGAATGCATACTGGATAAGACCGGCGGTGTCTGCCCCGTAACCGCCTGCCCAAAGGGCATTATGAATGGTCCCTGCGGTGGAACAAATAACGGAAAATGCGAGGTCAGTTCTGATATAGACTGCGCATGGGTAAAGATTTACACAAGAATGAAAGATACAGACCAGCTTGAGGATATGAAAAAAATCAACAAGCCGAAAAACTGGGCTGCACATAAAAAACCTATGACACTGAATGTTCGCGAGAAGAAAGAGGAGGGGACAAAGTGAGTTTAAAAGAGGCACTTAAATCAGGAAAGTTTACTGTTACCGCAGAAGTCGGCCCTCCAAAGGGAACCGATATAAAGAAGATCCTTCATGAGTCAATAGAATTAAAGGGCAAGATAGATGCACTGAATGTCACAGACAACCAGTCTGCCGTGATGCGTATTAATTCAATGTCATTTTGCAGACTCCTGCTTGATATGGGGATTGACCCAATCTTACAGATGACCTGCCGTGACCGTAACCGTATCGGACTGCAGTCAGACCTGCTTGGTGCGAGCATTCTCGGCATCAAAAATGTGCTATGTATGACAGGAGATCATCCTAATGCAGGCGACCATAAAGAAGCTAAACCGGTATACGATATCGAGTCAGTACAGCTTCTAGGCGTCGTGGACGGCCTTAATAACGGCAAGGACATGATGGGCAATGAACTTCAGGGCGCTACTGATTTTTATCAGGGAGCAGTCGTAACACCTGAATCAAACCCCATCGAACCCCAGCTTATGAAATTCGGAAAAAAAGTTGATGCCGGGGCCAAGTTTTTTCAGACCCAGGCGATCTACGATATTGACAATTTCAAGACCTTCATGGGCACCGCCCGAGAGTATCCTGTTAAAGTTCTTGCGGGTCTCGTACTTCTGAAAAGTGCCGGCATGGCTAATTTCATGAATAAATTTGTTCCCGGTATAAATGTACCGCAGAACCTGATTGATGAACTGAAGGAAGCCGGCAAGGAAAAGGCCATGGACGCCGGTATTGATATCATGGCACGACACATCAGACGGTTAAAAGATGAGAATATCTGTGATGGCGTACACATAATGGCTATTGGAGCTGAGGATAAAATTCCTGAAATCATGGAACGCGCAGGTCTGCTCTAGGAGTTTTCAATAAACCTATGAGGCACAAAAGCACAGGGCTTAATTCAATATAGCTCTGTGAGTTTGTGCCTCTGTTGAGTATGGATAACATGGAAAACGGTTTCATCTATTTCTGGCAGCACCTTCCCGAGGGAATCAAGCCTTACATCTTTAAGATCGGTAATTTTGAACTCCGTTATTATGGTCTGATGTATATTGTTGCTTTCGCGGTTGTTTACCTGCTGTGCATGTACAGACTAAAAAATGAAAACCACAGCTATGCCCGAGAAATGGTTGAAAATTATTTCACCTGGGCGATTATTGGACTGATGGCAGGGGCAAGAATCGGGTACGCACTTTTTTATAATTTTGAGTACTACATGACCAATCCTCTGGAGATAATTCTTCCATTTTCCTTTAAAAACGGGATTAAATTCACAGGTCTTGCTGGTATGTCCTACCATGGCGGCCTTATAGGGGTAGTAACCGGGACCGCCCTATTCTGCCGTAAATATAAGATAAAATTCTGGGAATTTACAGATTTTCTTATCCCATCTATTCCGCTTGCCTACACCTTTGGCAGGATAGGCAATTTCATCAATGGTGAACTGTACGGGCGGATCACAGATGCAGCTTATGGAATGTACTTCCCAATGGATATGAGTGGTCAACTGCGCCATCCCTCACAGCTGTATGAAGCTTTTTTTGAGGGGATTTTTCTCTTTATTATCCTTTGGGTTATAAGAAATAAAAACGTATTCCCCGGATTTTTCCTCTCAGTTTACCTGATAGGATATGGTACGGTCAGATTTTTCATAGAGTTTGTCAGAGAGCCGGACAGCCATATTGGACTGCACCTTGATATGCTCTCACGCGGTCAACTGCTTAGCATAGGGATGATGCTGGCAGGGGCCGGTTTATTTATGTACAGAAAAAAGGCAAATGCCTAGCTTTATGCTTTATGCTATAATTCAAGACTTATTTTAATCATGATGGAGGAATCAAATGCAGGCTAATACAGGCGATACCGTAAAAGTTCATTATACCCTTGTAGATTTAAAAGGGGATGTAGTTGAAACAACAGTAGAAAGTTCTCCCATAGAGTTCATTCTCGGAGAGGGACAAGTAATCTCTGGATTTGAAAAAACCATTGCAGGCATGTCACTTCATGATAAGGTCACCGTGACATTCTCTCCGGAAGAGGCTTATGGTGTGCGTGATGAGAAAAAGGTATTCGAATATCTAAAGAAAAATGCGCCAGGAGATTTCGATCCAAGAATCGGTGACAACACCCGGCTGCACAGACCGGACGGCAAGGCCTTCTCTGTGACGGTTTTGAGCAAAACAGAGAAAGGTTATATGATGGATGCAAATCATCCCCTGGCAGGTAAAGAGCTGAAATTCGAACTCGAACTCGTCGGCGTAATACCTAAAAAATAACCGCTATATTCCAAGGATTCCATTATGGCCAAGCAGACAATACAGGACTTTTTAAGAAAAAAAACCGCCGGTGAAAAAATAACTATGCTGACTGCGTATGACTACCCTTTTGCAAAGATAGTCGATGAAGCAGGTATAGATGCAATACTTGTAGGAGATTCACTGGGCATGGTGGTTCAGGGCCTGGATAACACCCTGCCTGTCACGATGGATGAAATGATATACCATACAAAAATGGTTGCCCGCGCTGCAAGCAGGGCCCTGGTCATAGGGGATATGCCGTTTATGTCATATCAGGCCGGAATAAATGAAGCCGTTCTCAATGCTGGACGATTCCTCAAAGAAGCGGGTGCATCTGCTATTAAGGTAGAGGGTGGTGCAGAAATAGCACCACAAATAAAGGCCATGACAAAGTCAGATATACCGGTCATGGCACACATTGGCCTTACACCTCAGTCTATTCATCGAATGGGCGGTTATAAGGTTCAGGGAAAAACTGAAGAGTCAGCAAAACGCTTGATTGAGGAAGCACGCATTGTTGAAGATGCAGGGGCATGCGCCCTTTTTGTAGAGGCTATTCCCAGCAGTCTTGCAAAGCAGATTACTGAAGCTATCTCAATCCCTACGATAGGGATAGGCGCTGGACCGGACTGCGATGGACAGATACTGGTACTTCATGATGTTATAGGGCTTTTTGAGAGATTTGTGCCAAAATTTGTAAAGCAGTATGCCAATATTAAATCAGATGCCTTAAATGCTGTAAAGGCTTATAAAGACGAAGTGGATAAAGGTCTATTCCCAGGAGCTTCTCACGGCTTTAAATAGTTTTATTTTTCAGACAAAGCTGAACACACTTTCATAACCTCAATATTCCAGCCTGCCGGTCCTATACCGTCTGCTCGAATACACTCACTCACTTCATTAATGATACGGTCATTATAAGTTCCGTCCTTTTTCTTCACAACCACGGGATGGTCTGCCAATTGCAGCATCTCTATATCATTAGGGCTATCCCCGAGAGCAATGGTAAAGATATCTCCATATTGCTTCTTATATAAATCAGCTAATATACTAAGCGCCCTGCCCTTATCACTCTTACCCATTATGTGAAAAAATTCCCCCTGTGTAGTGTTAAATCCCTTCGCAGCAATCTCTTTCAACATTTTAGCAGTTTCAGAATCGCTTCCCTTAAATACAAAAGGTTCATCAAAGTCCCTGAGCATAGCCCTCTTTGCAGCATCCTCCTTAAGCCCTGTCAACATAGAAACTTCCTTTACACTCATATCACCAAAACCCCTGACAGGGCATCCTTCTGCCCTTAATTCAGCAAGAACATCCCTGAGCACTGCGTACTTTGCCCCTAATCTTATTGCATAATAATTGCCGCATTTATCAATATCATTTCCCGCAGTGGAAAGTGGAAAATTAAAATAATCATCCGGGATAAATACCCCACCGCCATTTTCAGTGATGTATGGATGAGAGTTCTTCAACATCTTACGAAGATGCAGAATCTCAGAATTTGTCTTACTGGAGCATATGATAAGCGGGATATTATTACGTATTAGCATTTCAAGCGCGGGCACAGCCTTCTTAAAGGAATAATCAGAATCAAGAAGGGTTCCGTCCAGATCGGTTATAACAATTGTCTGTGCTTGCATCGGATATTATAATGTTTCAGGATCGATAGATGTGTATAAAAAATCTATAAGCATTAAACCGGATATTAAAACTATTGAGAGCAGATCCCCTATGATAATAAAGTAGATTTGCGTGTGGAATCAGATGTCTGCGTGCCAGCAATACGCATACCTTTTTCGTCAGCCATTTTAAACCACGATATTAATGACATCAACTCGTCCGCAATCTCAGCAAGTTTATAAGTCAGATCATTAATATTCACAATAGAATCTCTTGACGTACCAAATACTTCCGAAATATGCTCAATATTAGCAGACACTTCATCTATTGCTGCAGACTGCTCAGTAGATGCTGTAGCAATAGCCTGTACAGTTTGCAGCGATATTCCAGCAGCCTCAACTATTTCAGTCAGTGATTCATTGGCTTTGCCTACGAGATCCACCCCGCCTTCAGCCTCTTTTTTACTGTCCTCCATTACCCTGACAGACTCAACAGACTCTGTCTGTATTTTCTTTATCATATTGGTAATCTGGTCCGTGGCCTTACCCGTGCTTTCTGCCAGCTTCCTTACCTCATCAGCGACAACAGCAAACCCTCTGCCCTGCTCTCCGGCCCTGGCCGCCTCAATAGCAGCATTCAAGGCCAGCAGGTTTGTCTGGCCTGCAATATCATTGATCACATTTATAATATCTCCTATCTGCTTGCTGCTCTCACCAAGGCTGCCTATAGTATCTGATGATTCCTGAACTTTTTTAGCTATGTTCATCATACTTTGCACTGTCTTTTCCACAACGCTCTTTCCGTCATTCGCTATGTTTACAGATGCAGATACCGTATTAGCAGCATCCCCGGCATTTCTGGCAACCTCTAAAATAGTCTGAGATAGCTCTGTAGCCGCTGCGGCGGTTCGCTCTACCTGCTGAGTCTGATCCTCAATACCCTCACTGATCTTAGAGGTTGAGGCAAGCAGCGCACTACAATCAGTGGAAAGAGCAGAAGATACCCCCTTTATCTTGCCTACCATATCTAGCAGATTATTAAGCATAGAGTGCTGAGCGTAAAGCATCTGTCCAAACTCATCTTTGCCTGCCTCCTCAATCTTCATATCAAGCTCACCATTAGCCAGTTTATTAGCGATATTAATACTCTTTGAAAGCGGTCCGTTAATCGAGTTCATAAGAAACGTAACACTCGCTATACCGCCCAGAATAACCAGCAGACTGACAAGCGTAATCCATAATTTAAGTTTATTTACTATAGCGTTAATACCGTTCAGGGATACACCGATACCTTCTACCTGCTCCGCCACAAACGGCTCAAGCACCTCCGTAAGCGCTGCAGCCGCAGTATCAAACTCAGCCATGATTTTATTACCCATTTCAGGTCCGCCCTCAATGTAGGCCCTGGCCATTTTTTTACCGATACTGTAATAATCATCTACTCTCTGCCGCAACTCCTTTACTCTAGTTAAACCCTCAGATTTATTTTCACTCTGATATTTAGTTTTGAATCTCTCCAGTCCATCCACCACAAATAAATAATTCTTAGCTGCCTCATCAAAACCATCATTCAGTCCATCCAGTCCCCTGGTAGCCGATATATCCGTAAGCCACTGCTGTATCTGCACAACATTTCTTTTCATCCGCTCAGCTAAAAGGGCATGCTCAACTTTATCCTTTTCAATAATTTCGATAGTTGAAGATACATCCGTACCTACAGTCCGGGTCCATACAGCAAAAAGAACAAACATGATTAATGGCAGCGCGAGTGAAACTATGATCTTATGTTTTACCTGAATATCATTGATTTTCATCAGTTATTCTAAACCCCTCAAAGATATGTTATGCAATTCTTTATTAATTAACTATATTTCCCAATTATTTATCTGTCGGCATAACACTCCTAAATCTTTAATATTGCAGGATAATACATATTCATAAAAAATTTAAGCAATAAAAACTGTTCAGAAAGTCCCCTCCATATCCAATAACGCTATAATATATTTGATTTATTATTTATATTAATGGATAATTAGCCATTCGGGGGAAAAACAAATCATGGGACTGCAAAGCAATCAAACCAAATGATACATATCAACCAATTAGAGTACAAAGTATTGCTATTTCCATCAATTCTCCTAATATGAACAGGAATAATCTCTAATGAGTCATAAGGACAGCGTTCAGCAATTCAATCCGATTGTGGAAGAAATGCTTAAACATATAGATGCTATTGCATATGTTACGGATATAAACACTTATGAGATCCTTCATATAAATAGCTTTACAAAGAATCTTTTTGGCAACATTACAGGGCAGATATGCTGGAAGTCTTTATGGGGTGAAGAGTCCGGTCCCTGCAGTTGCTGCAATGGCAGTGCTATCCACGATAATAAGGGGTTATGCAAGACTCATATTCACCATACATTAAATAAACGCTATGCAATATCCTCATATGCGCTACAGTGGATAGACGGAAGAAGCGTAAGTCTGCAAATCGCCGCTGAAACAACTGACAAGGCAGTTAAAAAATCTGATAAAGCAATTTCAAATAGGCAAAAACAGCCGCATTTTGAAATACAGAATCAAGATGAACCTTTTAAAGCAGTAAAGAAGGTCTCCCCGACCGAAAAGAAAATGCTTGAATATCAGAAACAACTTCAAACCCTTTCTTCTGAGATCTCTCTTATAGAAGAGAGAGAAAAGCGTCGTATAGCAATTGAACTACACGATTGTATTGGTCAGACCCTGGCACTGGCAAAAATAAAACTGGGCCTCCTGACAAAGGTAAATGCATCCGCTGATTTTAAAAATGATGTTACTGAAGTCCTTCGACTGATTGAGCAGACAATCAGGGAAACCAGAACATTGACATTTGAACTAAGCCCCCCTATACTTTATGAATTAGGGCTCAAACAGGCGATAAAATGGCTGGCAGATAAGTTCCAAAAAGACCACGGACTCACGGTTAGCCTGCATGATAAGGGATTTAGAAAATCCTTTGACAATTATTCAGATTTTTTTCTGTTTCAATCGGCTCGTGAGCTTCTCGTAAATATTATCAAGCACTCGCAGGCAAAGAATGTTGATATTATATTGATGGAGAATGAAAACAGTCAGCAGATTATATTCAGGGATGACGGCAAAGGTTTCGCGCGTAACGCAGAAGCTAATCCCGGTTATGGACTTTTCACTGTCAAGGAAAGAATGCACCACCTGAACGGCAAGATGGATATTAAGTCAAAAAAAGGGAAAGGCTCCGAAGTGATCCTGAGCATTCCTGCAGCAACTGAAAAAACATAATCTCAAGGGGGAGTTTTATGAAAACCAGAATTCTTTTAGTTGATGACCACAAAATTTTACGGGAAGGCATCTGCTCTCTTGTAAGTAGTTATCCCAATATGGAAGTAGTAGGAGAAGCGTCCGATGGTAACTCTGCCATGCGCCTCGTGGACGAACTCACGCCTGACGTAGTCATTATGGATATAAGTATGCCTGACATAAACGGAATAGATGCAACCCGTAATATTCTTGCGAATCACCCGGCTACCAAAGTAATTGCCCTTTCAATGCATTATGACAAGCAGTTCGTCAGTGCTATGTTTCGCGCGGGTGCCTCAGGTTACCTGCTGAAAGACGGAGCTTTCGATGAACTGGAGCAGGCTATCAGAATTGTAATGGACAATAAGACATATGTTAATCCTCAAATAGCCGGCTTACTGGTTGAAAGCCTCTCAGACCAGCCCTCTGATACGGGCAGGCAATCATTTTCTTTTCTTACAGACAGGGAACGTGAAGTACTGAAACTGATTGCAGAGGGCAATTCAACAAAACAGATTGCAAACACCCTTGATGTAAGTTCAAAAACAGTAGAGTCGCACCGGAGACAGGTTATGGGTAAACTTAATATTCGAAATGTGGCAGCACTGACGAAATTAGCCATTAAAGAAGGACTGATAACCATCTAATTCCCTAATACTATGAAATTATTAAGGATTCTATCACTATAATTTCTCTTAAAAAATATATTAATTTTTACTGGACTTTCCTTATTTCATTAAGGTATATTATTAGGCGTTGTTTGACATCGCAATATATTAATTACGAAAAAACAGGATTATATTGTCAAAGATTAATTGTTGGGAATTTAAAAATTGCGGCAGAGAACCCGAGGGAAAACGGGCTGCAGAGTTAGGAATTTGTCCTGCTTCAGAAGACAACTCAGCTATCGGCATAAATAGTGGTATCTATGCCGGCAGGATCTGCTGGGTTGTTGCAGGAACATTCTGCGGTGGTTATGTAGAGGGTGATTCTGCAAGAAAAATGTCCTCTTGTCTGGCTTGTGATTTTTTCTTGATGGTAAAAGAGGAAGAAAGCAATAATTTCACAATGATAACAGACTGCCACTTGCACAATATAAGCGTTGCGGTTTAATATATAAAAGAAACTAACATAGATTTCTAAAATTAGGATGCTGACCCCTGATTTAGAAGGTTATCCCTGCCTATAGAGCCCAACCTTTTAACTTCAGCCATGTCCCCTTAAATGGGTCAGCATCCTATTTTATTACCCTTTTCAACCTGCAGTACTCGCATCTGAGTATTTCTTAAAAAAATGTTATTCTAAATCAACTTTATAACGAAAAACATAGATAAACGCGTATCTTTGATGATTAAGAAATGTCTAAGATTAATTGCTGGGAATTTAAAAAATGCGGTAGGGAACCAGGCGGAGAACATGCCGGCAGTAAGGGCGTGTGTCCTGCAGCGCTAGATGAAACCTCTGAGGGTACAAACAGCGGAAAATGCGCAGGGCGAATATGTTGGTCTATTGCCGGAACCTTCTGTGACGGAATAGTACAGGGAGACTACGCAAAAAAAGAGGTATCCTGCATATCGTGCAATTTTTTTCTATTGGTTCGAGAGGAAGAGGGCATTAATATTATCTTGCTGAGGCCGAGCCAGACTTTATCTGATAATTCTCATAATGATTAACAGCTATTAATTCACTATCCTTTAAATCCAACATCTTCCACACTAAGAGTATCCATGACTAAAAATACAGTTAGCTTTTTGAGTGCATTGTCCGAATTCACTGGACAAAAAAAGCAGTGAGTCCAATATTTTAAATAAATTATACCCACTAACCGATTGATTAATTGATCTAATCGCCCTATTAATATTATTTTAGACTTACAACTAAAGTTTAAAATAACTTAATCCGATAAACTAATCAGGGTAAACATTAGGGGTTTCCCTAAGTATAAACACAATTCAGGTATTATAATGTCAAAGCTCAATTGCTGGGAAGTAAAAAAGTGCGGCAGGGGAAAGGGTGAAAAAAATCCTGGGGACCTAGGTATTTGCCCTGCTGCAACAAACACTATTTGCAACTCGATAAATGATGGAAAAAATGCAGGACGAATATGCTGGGCTATATCAGGCACATTTTGCGGGGGATCAGTACAAGGAGACTTTGCATCGAGTAGACTAAGGGGTCGCCCCCTTTAGCCTCTCACACCACCCGGCGTACG
>JACKQG010007522.1_pt1 | contig 10922 bp, 8 predicted proteins | sample 8237621 | NCBI WGS metagenome assembly JACKQG01 (sample SAMN15677084, study PRJNA649215) | marine metagenome | biome: marine; feature: Black Sea; material: saline water; isolation source: suspended particulate matter (SPM) from the Black Sea western gyre | collected 2013-06-09/2013-06-10 | depth... | reverse complement strand
CCACCATCGCAGGCACCATTACAATCTTCAGTAGCAGTACCTTCACATGTACCTGCACAATCGCTTGCACAATCACCACCATCACATTCGTAGCAACTACCATCAAAACCATAAGGTTGAGCAACACCATCACACCATCCATCACCAACCCAGCCAGTAGAGTAGCAATCGCCATCACCAGAACAGTCAGCTAAAGTGCCTTCAGGACAACCGTTCCATAAGCAAGAACCATCATCATCAGTTGCTTCTGCATTGTAATTGTCAGCAGTTGCATCTGTACAACCCCATACCGGAGCAGCACCACCTAAAGTAAATGCATAATCACCAGTAGCACCAGCATCTAAACTACTTGATGCAACTACAGTTCCATCTACATCAGTTAATGACCATGAACCACCATTCCAGCCATCACCATAAGAATCATTCATTGTTAAAGTATAATCACCATCTGCTAAACAAATAACACCTGTTCCAGCAATATCAGCTGTACCATCAGATAAAGACCATGAGATTTCAGAATCCCATAAACCACCACCACATGACCATGTATATTCAGGATCACCAGCAGCACAATCTCTTGATGAAGTGTTATTATTATTCAATACAGGATAACCATATCTATTATAATATTCTATTTTTTCTTGATTAGGGTCTACTTTTCCTTTACCATAAAGTGGAATAGGTAAACTCTTTTCACTATTATTTTGTACGATTTGCTCTTGAGCATTTCGTTCTTCTAGGTTTAGTTTCTGTTGATCTTCAATTGATATAGCAAATCCAATTGATGAAATCATCATACACATAAAAAGAAAAGTCATTGTTCCTTTAATACTTTTCATTTTTTCCTCCGTTATCTTTATTATTAAAAAAATTTTCGGTCCCTCCCGAAAACAACTAAAAATTTACTTATTAAGCTTTTACTATAATTTCATTTCTCACAATAAGTCATTTAAAAATAGTAAAAATTTAATCCAACCTTATAAATCTTTTCAGATTTTAGGGTGCTCAATATAAAAAGAAATTATATAATCAAATGATATTTTTTTTAACAATTTTAAATATCTTTGAAATATATTGACACATGTCACTTTTGGTTCAGAAAATAGTGCCCGTTTAAACAAAAAATTAATTCTTAATTCATTATTCTTAATTCATAATTAAATAATGCTTTAATTTATCGATATTAATTTTTATCGAATAAAAGGGACTTAAAAAATGGGTTTTCATTATGCTGTATTAGGTGCAGGAAAACAAGGGCAAACAATTGCGTATGACTTAGCAAAAAATGGCGATGCAAATTCAGTGTGTATTTTTGATTTAAATGAAGAAATTGCAGTGCAAGCAAAAAATAGATTAAATAATTTATTAGAGATTCAAATTGTTACTGCTCAACAATTAAATGTTAAAAATAAAAATGAATTAGCACCAAAGTTAAACTCCTACGACACCTTAGTTTCAGCAGTCCCCTATTTTTTAAATGAATTAATTACCGAAGTTGCAATTGAACATAATATAAATATGATTGATTTAGGTGGAAATACTGAAATTGTAAAAAATCAATTAGCGAAAAATAAAGATGCATTAAATTCAAATATTGCAATTACCCCTGATTGTGGAATGGGTCCGGGGATGAATATTACACTTTCATTACTCGTAATGGAACAATTTGATGACCCCAAAACAATCCATATTTATGATGGAGGTCTTCCTCAAGAACCAGAGGAGCCGTGGAATTATAATTTATTTTTCAATATAAATGGGTTAACAAATGAATATGATGGTTCTGCCTCATTTATTCGTAATGGAAAAATAGAAGAGGTAGAATGTTTTGAAGATATTGAATCCGTAGATTTTGAAAACTATGGATTATTAGAAGCATCCGTTACTTCAGGCGGTTTATCCACAATGCCGTGGTCGTTTCTAAAACAATTAAATACATTAGAGAATAAAACATTGAGATACCCCGGCCATTGGAAAGATATGATTGCCTACCGAAGATTAGGTTTGTTTGATTTAAATGAAATCGAAATAAATAACCAAAAGATAATCCCTCGAGAATTTTATCATCATTTATTAGCACCAAAACTAACAAAAGAGAATGTAAAAGATGTTTGCCTCATGCGAATTATTGGCTCTGGAATCAAAAATGGACAGGAAAAGAAAATCCAATTGGATGCGATAGAATTATTTGATGATTCAACAGGCTTTACAGCAATGGAAAAATGGACGGGGTGGCATGCTTCAATCGTAGCAATACATGTAACAAAAAATAAAATAACAGGTGCAATCCCAGTAGAAAAAATTATAACAGGGAATAAATTTTTACACGAAGCAAAAAAACGAAATTTCAATATAAAATTAAAAGAAATAAAGTGAAATGAAAATTACAAAAATAATTCAATGGGATATGGGACACCGTATCCTAAATCACAGATCTGTCTGTAAAGGTTTACACGGACATCGATATAAAGCTGAAGTAACTGTTTCTGGTGACTTAGTTAATTCAACAACAAAATCAGAACACGGAATGGTCATGGATTTTGCAGATATTAAATCCATTGCAAAAACAGAAATTCACGACAAATTAGATCACGGGTTTATGGTATGGGATAAAGACGAGGAGTTGATTAAATTCTTTAGAGAATCTGAAGGACATAAAATGGTTGTTGTACCTTTTACTTCAACTGCGGAGAATGTTGCACAATATATTTTTGACGCTATCTCTAAACAGATTTCAGATAAATTTGGTACTGGATTAAAATTATCTTCTGTGAAATTATGGGAAACACCTACAAGTTATGCATTATGTGAAAGGCAATCATGATTGGAATAAAAATTGGAATTATATTTTCTTTATTAAGTGTATTAATTGGTGCCTTTGGAGCACATGGATTAAAAGATATTTTAATAAAACATAGTACTTTGGAAACATTCCAAACTGCTGTACGATATCAGATGTTTCATAGCATCGCTATATTATTTTCAGGCATATTAATCCATTTAAATTTAGTTGAAAGCAAATTACCATTAATTTTATTTATTAGCGGAATAATAGTTTTTTCAGGCAGTTTATATATTCTTTCAATCACAAATATAAAATGGTTGGGTGCAATTACACCAATTGGTGGACTATTATTTATAGTGGGATGGATAACCTTATTTTTATCACTTAATGCGTCAAAGAATTAAAATCACCATGAATATTAAAAATTATCTTTTATTACTTATTTTATTTATCACTTCTTGTGGCGAAAGTATCATTGAAGAAATAAGTGAAAGTTATCCAAATGGAAAGGCGAAATTAATCCATTATTACAAGAAATCGGGGACGAAAAAAGAATTAATAATGGATAAATATTTTTATGAAAATGGTCAGTTATTTGGTGAAGTGAATTATAAAGATGGTACGAAGAATGGAAAATTTATTCAATATTTAGAAAATGGTGAAGTAGAGTCTGAGGGTAATTATAAAAACGGTAAACGAGAACGATGGGCTACTTATGATTATAAAGAAAACGGAAAACGAAATAGTGAAGAAGAATTTTATAATGGTAAACGAGTTAGCCGAAAAACATTATCATATCATAAAAATGGAAATTTAAAATTAGAAGAATTTTATAAAGATGGTGAAAAAATAATTTTATGGACATCATATTTACAATCAGGAAATTTAGAATCAAAAGGTTATACAGAGAATGGGAAAAAAATTGACGATTGGAAATATTTTTTCTCTGATAAAAGTTATAAAAAAGGGAAATATAAAAAGAATAAATTAATTAATAAATGGACATATCATGATGAAAATGGGAAAAAGTATAATGTAATTAATTTTCATTCAAATAATTCTATTCGTCAATTAGGTACAAAAGAAAATGGAGTTAATAATGGTAGCTGGACAACTTATTTTGAATTAGGCCAAGTGGAGTCCAAAGGTCATTATGTAAATGGAAAAGAAAATGGTCTATGGAAATATTATTTTTTAGATGGTAGCTTTAAAGAGGCTACTTTCAATAATGGAAAAATGAGTGGCGAATGGGTATGGTATAATAAAAGTGGGGAAGAATATAATGTTGTTGAATACCACTCAAACCGAAATGTCAAAGAATTAGGCCGCCGAGATGGAAAGAAAAAAGTCGGTTTATGGACAAAATATTATAATGATGGAAATGTTGAATTAATCAGTCATTTTTTAAATGGTGAAAAGCATGGTGAATGGAAATGGTATTTTCAAAATGCTAAGATTCAATCAACAGGTAATTATTTTAAAGATTATAAAAACGGTAATTGGTTAGTTTATTATGCAAATGGGAAGAAAAAATCGGAGGGTCGATTTGAAGACCGAAAACGAATAGGAAAATGGATAACTTATTATACCAATGGGCAAATTGAATCTACCGGAATTTATGAGGGGAGAATGAAAGAAGGATTATGGATGAAATATTATGAAGATGGTCGAATTAAAGCGGAAGCCCATTTTGAAGCAGGCGAATTAATTGAAATGAAAAAATATTAGATTTACATATCTGCATTTTCAATGTCTGAATTTTGCAGAATCAAAAATAATCCTAAAAGTGCAATTATTCCACCAATAATAACAAACACCGGAATAATTTCATTAAATAAAATCAACCCTAAAATTGAAACAATTATTGGTTCTCCTAATGGAATCGATGCAACGGTTGATGATGGTAAATACCTTATCGAATAATACAAAATACTATGACCTAAAATATTAGGTATAAAACCCAATAATAATAGAAATGAAAATTCCTGTTGCGTCGGTACTCTTAATGGAATATTTAAAATAAAAATTAATATTAATAGTGTAACTGAAGCCGAAAAATAAAGTAATCGACTATAAATAAGTGTACCATGACTTTTTCTTATCTTTTTAGTAATCACCAATACGAATGCCATCCAAAATGAACAAATAATAGCAAATAAATCTCCCCTAAACCCTTGAGATTCAAAATTTATATCAAATCCTTGCATTATAAATCCACCCAAAATAGAAAGCATTAATCCAATTATAATTTTATGATTTATTTTATTTTTATAAATTAGATAATTTATAATTATGGTAAATACGGGTGCTAATGTTCCGAAGAGTGTCGCATTTGCAAGCGATGTCATTTTAACAGCGGAAAAGAAAAATGCAAAATGAATTCCTAAAAATACACCCGAAATTATCGTGAGGATCCTGGTTTTAAAGGGTAACCGACCTTGAGGTTTATAAATACTGAATGTCCATAATAAAATTCCTGCAATTGACATTCGAGCAAATGCAATTGTTATGGCATGTAATTCAGGTAAATAACGAACAATTATTGCAGATGAACTTACCGATAAAAGTGCAATAAAAAGTAAAAACCAAATTCGGTATTTAGAATTCAAATTTTAAAATTCGAGAATTAATCTTTCTTGTGCAAAAATTGGATTAGATAAACTATTTTTAGATTTCAACCAATTTGCTTCAATATCTAATAATTTATCTAATTGTTCATCGCTTCGTTCAGGATCATGATGGAAATAAACAATATTTTTCACTTTTGCTTCATGCCCCAATTCGGTCACTTGATGAATTAGAGAATGTCCCCAACCATGTTTCAAAGGCATATCTTCTTTTGTATATTGGGCATCGTGAATAAGCACATCAGCAGTATTACATTTTTCAACTAATTGATCAAATTCAATTGTTTTTTTGTATGGAGGTTCAATTTCATTATCCGTAAAATAACAAATAGTTATATCATTTACTTTAATTTTATAACCAAGTGCGCTTCCAGGGTGATTTAAAAATACCAGCTCAATATCAAACCCATTTTTTGAAAGAAACGCTAATGGATTATGAGTAATAAAATTGAAATTTGAAGGAACTTGGTCTGGCGTAACGGGGAAATGGGCGCCATCCATTTGTTCCACAAGAGAAGAAAGTACAATATTTTTTTTGAGTAAAGAAGGAAACATATACACAGGACGGTCAGGTTGATAGATTGGTTTAAAAAAAGGAAACCCTTGAATATGGTCCCAATGAGAATGTGATAATAAAATATATATCTCTTTATTAGGGTCTTGAACTAAACTTGACCCCAAATCTCTAATTCCTGTGCCGGCATCACAAATAAGAATTTTATCCTTATACGAAATTGATACACAAGATGTATTTCCACCATATTTAATTGTTTCTGGTCCTGGACTTGGAACAGACCCTCGAACACCCCAAAACTCAACTTTAACTTTATTATTCATTTATCTCCCATAATGTTAATATTAAAATGAGATAACGCAATTTCTCATACATTTTTTTATTTATTTCTAAAGAGATAATTTGTTTACTTTTCATATTCATTTTTTATATAAAAAAAGGGAGGCTATTTTTAAATAACCTCCCTTGTTCTGATCCAGGGTCTTAAGGAATAAGGAGGAGACCCTTTTAAGGAGAAAAACTAAAGACGGGACGGTAAGTCTTCAACTTTTCTCACTCAATTAATTAATTCAAATTCTTTTTAATTACGAATTATAATATCCTTAAATATTTAATTCTGATTTGAAGATGCTATAATATACAAAATAAACCTTTCAGAATTCCTTATACCTTAAGCATTTCCAGTGAAATTCCATGTATTTTATAAATTATTTTGAGGATTTATTTTTTTTAAGTATATATTAATAAATGACTTAAAAATATTTTATTAGTAATAAGAAAAAAATGAAAATAATTTTATTTTTTATTGCCAATTCAGTGAAATTTTAATGTTTTGGAGTGATTAATAAAATAACTTAACAAAATTTTGTATTATAATGAGAATATTTTATTTTATAATAATGTTCAGGAAATGAATGCTTATGCTATTTATAAATTCAAAGGAAAGGCATTCTAGATTTTATCTATTCTTAAAATTATTATTTTAAAAAATAGGTTGGGATTATAAACGATTTATCTGAAGTGAAGAAGAACTAAAAAAATTTATTTTAAATTATTAAAATGAGTGATTAATTTCCTAAAATGATATTTACAATGCTTAAAACATCAATCACATTTACAAGATTATTTTGATCTAAGTCCCCTGCCCACTGCATATAATCATCTACATTTTCATCTGGATTTAAAATTATATTTACACATGATAAAACATCCGTTACATCAATATTTTCATCATGAGTTATATCGCCTAATGGATTAATATATTTTAAATTTTCAATGATATTAAATGCACCTAAAATTGCATAAGGGGCAGCCTGTTGATGATTTCCATATACTTCTGGTAGTAATTCTAAATATACATTCGTCGCACCATTTTCAATAAATTTATCAAAGGCAACTACTGAATTTTCATAGGGTACTAAATGATCAGCAATTCCATGAAATAAATAAGTTAATGATTGTGGAGCCCAATCAAATATATCATTTTCAATTAATAATTGTTTTAAAAAATAATCTTCGTTGTTTTCTAATTCACTAACAACCTCAGGTAACATTGTAATAATTGGAGGGTTATAATTATTACTATTCATATAATCATTTATATATCCTCCTCCATGATTACCACTAAATAATTCGGGTATATCACTTGCAAATTCAGGTATAAAATAATCAGAGATATCACCTTCTTCATAGTAATGAACATATGAATTCACCATAAATGGCAAATAAAAAGGTTCATCATATATTTCACCATTTAACATTTTGTTTAACATTGTTGTTGATAAATCATAAGGGCCAGCCATTGGAAAAGAAACCATTATTTCAAATTCATCTGTAAAATCGTGTTCCATTACCATTTGAGAGGCTAATGTTGCATAACCACCTTCAGAATACCCAAATAAAGATAATTGACGATTTAATTGGAATTGAGAGTTTTCGTTAAAAAAATTACGAGTTGCCCGTACCATATCTATCACCGTACTTGCAGTTGGGTCTTTTAAAATATAGGGATGAATATCTTCAGAAACTCCAAGTCCTAAATAGTCTGATGCAACAAATACATAGCCTGATGTTGCGACAATACGAGACAATAAATCAAATCCTGAATTTGATAATGCATTATCTCGATAAATTTCTGTACCATGTTGCCATGACAATATTCCAAATGCTTCATTTTCAGAATCTGGTATTGCAATTACACCTGATGCAATTGTGGAATCACCAAATCCATCAATCGTTTCATAAAGTACTTTGTATATTTTTGCACCGTATATTACCTCTACTCCAAACTGCGCAACTGAATTTAATTCAAGCTGAATTTGGTTTTGAGTTTCAGATTCAATGAGTTCAACACTAATTAAATTTCCGCGTTGAAAAGAAAAAGCTGTTGATATAAGTAGTATATAAATTAATTTTTGCATAAGTGAAATTTATGGCAATATAATTCAATACTTATAATGTTATTCTGATAAAAAAATTAAAGGCAATGAAAACCCATTGCCCTTAATTATTGTGTGAGAAATGAAACCTTATTAAAACTAAAATTTATTTTTGGTGATGTCTTTTTATTTTATTATGATCAATCATTTTAGGAATTTCTATTAATGATTTTTCTTTTATAGTAACGAAGTTTGGTGAAGCATTCACTAATGATGATGAACCAATTGCATGGAGTGTTGAAATTTCTGTTTGCCAGTCATATATATTAAATACCATTTCAGTTGCACCATCACCATCTACATCTCCAATATATGGTCCTGTTAAATAACCAGAATAATAACTACTTTGCCAATCAACATTTCCAGTAATCCCATCTAAAATTTTAATTTGAGATGTGTAAGCAGTATCTTCAACACTATAAATATTAAGACCTAATATAACTTCATCAAAATGATCACCATCCATATCTGCATAATTAATTAATGTTAATGAACCATTTTCTTGATCTGATGTCCAATTGGGAACATTTTCTAATGCATTATATGATGAAATATTAAATGAACTTTCACTGAATATATTTGATGAAACAAATATTCCTTCTTTAATACCATTATTATTTGCATCAATCATTTCATTCAAACCTAAATATTCAAAATTACTATTTGTAATTCCCCAAATTAATGAAAATTCATTTGTACCATCGTACAAGCCAACTGAATTATTTAATAACTTTGAAACCTCAGGATAGGAATCTTCATTTGTATCAAAATATAAAAATCCCCATTCAAATGGATCTTGCTCAAGTGACCAATTTAAATTCCATGTAATTTCTCGCGCTTGTTCCTGAACTGTTTCACCTAAAATAATATTTATAACTAAAATTATATCTACTACATTTGTGATTTCATCCCCATTCATATCACTACATGCATCATTATTTACATCACATTCACCTAAAATACAGCTTACAATTGAAACAACATCTAAAACATTTATTAATGCATCAACATTTACATCACCTAGCATTTCACATGCTATTATTTCTTCCAATTCCCAACCTGAAAATTCATATATCTCGTTTGTTGTATCATATCGGTTTACAACAAATTCATTTAAATTATCACCATCATAATCACCAATGCTTGGGCCTTCAATAAATCCTTCCATTGTAGCACTTTCCCATTCAATATCACCTGTGAGTGCATCAAGAATAAGAATATTACTTGTGTATAAAAATGTTTCTGAATCATATTGATTTATTCCAACTATAATTTCTTGATTTAAATCTGAATCTAATTCACCCAATTCAATCCATGAAATATACCCACTAATTTCATCTGTTGTCCAATTTGAAGAAGCTGACCCAATATTGTAACTTGCAATTGTTACTGTATATTGTTCATTTTCTTTTGTACTAATGACAAGTGCTTCATTTATTCCATCATTATTTCCATCCATTAACTCATGAAGAGATAAATAATCATTTTCAAGGTCTTCTAAATACCATAATAATGACCACTCATTATTACCATCATATACAGCAAATGAATTAAAATATTGTTTTGTTAAATCTTTAAACCCATCATCATTTAAATCAAAACTCAAATGACCCCATTCACCTACATATTGCTCAACTACCCATTCTGTTTCAAACTGACTAAATGAAAAAGAACAATAAATAATTAATAACCAAATTTTATTCAAAATATTTCCTTTTTTATACAATTCAAAAATGGGACTGGTTACCCAGCCCCATTAATGTAAAATTACATGCCTTATTTCATTAACATGATTTTATTTGTAATCACTTTATTTCCTGAAACCATTTCTACTACATATAATCCACTTGGATTATTTGATGCATTCCATTCAACTGAATAATCACCACTAAAATGATGTTCATTTACTAAATTAGCAACTTTTTCACCTAATAAATTATAGATTGCAATTGATACATCCGAATCTAAATTTACGGTATAAGAAATAGTTGTTTGTGGATTAAACGGATTTGGATAATTTCCATTTAATGAAAACTGATTAGCAAAAGTAACTTCAACTTCTTTACCCATTGATGAAGCCACAATTACATCTGAATAATTTGATGTTAATTCAAATACATCCGTATCTAACTTTCCATTCAAATTATAAATCACTGTTTTCCCATTTGCAGAATTAACAATGTCATCTCCAAATACATTTGATAATAATTCACCATTAAATTGAATACCGCCAACATCACCATTTAAGGTTAATATATTTTTATTCAAATTTGCTTTCGCAGGAGTGTTTATTGAAAGATTCCCTAAAATGATATTTACAATACTAATAATATCGGTTACATTTACTAACCCATCTAAATTTACATCTGCATATTCGCTATACTGTCCTGATAAAATCAAATTCACAGCAAGAATAATATCTTGAACATTTACTAATTCGTCTTGGTTTGCATCACCCGGTAAACTTGGTTCACCACCAACCACAGTAAATTGCCCCATCATCCCTGTTTCTTCATGTGTTAAAATATGGCAATGATACATATAGGGTACATTTGCAT
>JACKQG010007520.1_pt1 | contig 10925 bp, 11 predicted proteins | sample 8237621 | NCBI WGS metagenome assembly JACKQG01 (sample SAMN15677084, study PRJNA649215) | marine metagenome | biome: marine; feature: Black Sea; material: saline water; isolation source: suspended particulate matter (SPM) from the Black Sea western gyre | collected 2013-06-09/2013-06-10 | depth... | reverse complement strand
CCAATACTGTGGTTCTGCATCTATAAAAACCGGCCATGCGCCAACATATCGGATCGCATTTACTGGAGCGATGAAGGTTAATGTAGAAACCACAACCTCATCGTCTGGCTGGATTCCCGCTACCAGAAGCGCAACGTGCAAAGCCGCAGTTCCGGTCGCGGTTGCAATCGCATGATTCGTCCCAACGTACTCGGTCAATTCATTCTCAAACCGTTCTACAAAGGGTCCTACAGACGAGACGAAATTGGTATCCAAGCACTCTTTCATATATGCCCATGCATTTCCACGAATTGCTGGTACGCATAACGGAATCCCACCGTCATTTACAGGCGCCCCTGGCTCAAAAGATTTATCTGTCATTTTTATCCTGTTAAGTAAAATAACTAAATTGTATATCGATTAGAGCGATATTTATCCGGGTTTTTCTTTATCCAGGCGATCGTCGCCTCCAAGCCTTTTTCCAGATCAATTTGGGGTTCCCAGGATAACAATTTTCGTGCTAATTGGTTATCTGCAATCAGTCTTTCTACTTCACTACCGATGGGGCGAATTCGCTGAGAGTCTTCATCAATAGTTAACGACTTACCCATGATGCGTGCAATGAGTTTGGCCAGATCTCCTATGCTAATTTCTTGTCCGGAGCCCAGATTTATCGTCTGCCCTATTGCATCAACACTTGTAGCTGCAGCGACAAAACCATCCACAGTATTTGAAACATAGTTCAAATCACGGGTAGGATGAAGGCTCCCCAACCTGATGTCTTCCCCTGAGAGCAATTGAACAATAATAGTGGGGATCACCGCACGTGCAGACTGACGCGGGCCAAAAGTGTTAAATGGGCGCACAGTTACAACGGGGGTTTCAAAAGACAAATGATAAGCTTCCGCAATCTTATCCGCTCCAATCTTACTGGCTGAGTAGGGAGATTGACCCTGTAAAGGGTGATTCTCATCAATGGGCGCATACCGAGCTGTTCCATATGTTTCGCTAGTGGATGTATGGATTATCCGCTCGACATTGCACTCTCGAGCAACTTGAAGAACGTTCAGTGTGCCTTCAATATTTGTACGAACATAAGAAACAGGCGCAATATAAGAATACGGGATGGCAATTAGCGCAGCCAGATGAAAGACAAGCTCCTGATCTTCAACCGCATGGCGCACACTATCTCGGTCACAAATATCCCCGGCTATCACTTCCATATCTCCTTTGTGAGGAGAGTTATCCAGCCAGCCCCACGACCCCAGCGCATTGTAGTGTACCAAGGCGCGTACATCTGCCCCAGTTTCCACCAAGCGTTCAGCCAGGTGGCTGCCTATAAAACCACCTGCTCCGGTTACCAAGATTTTTTTACCTGTCCATTTCATAAGATAATTACCTAACGAACTTACTATATTGTCTCACTAGACGTTTTATCACTACTTTGGTCATGATTGACAAATCCATTTGCCATATCTTCTTGTGCTTTTACATAATCCGCATGTTGACCAATGTCTATCCAATACTCACGAATAGGAAAGCTCACCACAGAACGATCAGCATCAATAAGCCATTGGATCAGATCGGTCATATTGAATCGTTCGCCATTCGGGATAAATTGAAACACCGTCGGTTCTAACAGGTATATCCCGGCATTTACAAAAAACTTCATGTGTGGTTTCTCCTGCAAGTTTGTCACACGTACACCATCAGACTCTACAACTCCATACGGAACCTCAAAATCGTACTTGCGGACAGCAACGGACATATCAGCATGATTTTTTTGATGAAAAGAAAGCATGGCACGGAAATTAATCTGGGTAAGTACATCTCCGTTGATTACCAGAATAGGTTCCGATGGTTGAGGTATGAGGCCTAGTGCTCCTCCTGTACCAAGAGGCTGTTTCTCATTGACATAATTCAACCGAACCCCAAAATCCTCACCATCTCCAAAGTAGTCTGTGATTTTTTTGGCTTGAAAGTGCGTTGTGACACTAGCCTGTCGGATGCCCGCATCCCGTAACTGACCCAGCAGGGTTTCCATGAGTGGCTTCCCACCCACTGGCAACATCGGCTTGGGCAGGTCATCTGTTAGCGGGCGGAGGCGTGAACCAAAACCTCCAGCCATAATCATGGCTTGTAGTGGCAAATCTTCAAATGGAATAAAATCATCCATCCCCATTAAATCTACTATTCGATCTTCATTGTCAAGGATTGGAATTTGATCTAAAACATACTTGCGCATCAAAAACAGGAGAATCTCGGTGCTGGTATCTATGGAGGCTGTAATCGGTTTGGCATATTGTGTGTCCGTCTTGCGCTTAAGAAGGTTAGTAACCAGCGACTCCAGATCAATTCCTGCAAGCATCGCACGGCGAATATCTCCATCACTTACAGTACCAACTAAACGATGTTCACCATCAACAATCAACGCAATCCCTTTACCACCTTTGTCAATACAAACCAGTGCCGTCCGTATCGTATCAGTGGGAGAAATAAATAATTTCTCTAGTAAATTTTTATCCATATTTTCTAAACAATCAATATCACTTATAGTTTTTGCAATGCAACCAAACTGGATAAATATCCAGGCAGGCCACTATCTTTAAACTCAGGGAGATCTTCATACACAGGCTGCTTTAATTGCCAACTATTATTTCGCTTTTCCCATAGGTGAGAAGGCCTAAAGCGATCAACGACCTCCCAAAACTCTAATTCTGTAATATCGAGATATTTCAAAGATTCCTCAAACCATCGGGCTGGAAACTCACCATCAAATTGTCTCACAAGCGCCATCCCTTCTTCTCTTGTGATATGCCCATCTCGAATTTCATGCGCCGCATCTGATGTTGTTCGTCCAATGCCAAACTTAATAAAAGCCATGTAATAATGCAACCCATCTAATTTATCGTCGAGGCTAGCATATTTTGAATACGTACCTTCCGAACGCCCTTCTGGGTTTGCATGAAAGCCAGTGTGCTCACTTGCCAAATAAAAATTCTCTTGTGGAATCCATTTCTTATAGTATGAAAACCAATGGAATTCAACACCTTGCTCCGTCATAGATTCGATGGGGGGAGGGCGATAGAACTGTAAATCACTTTCATCAAAGTCTGATGATTTCAAATAATTTGTCTCATTCAAACCATATTGGACCAAATCATCAATTGTAGCCCCTTTGAAATATTGTTCGGCCCACAATTCAAAAGGCATACCTCTCAAATTAAAAACCTTCGGATCTCCACTATACTCAGCTTCTCCATTTTCGCCAAAAAACACCAATTTAATATCAAACTGCTTGGCAATATGAAAAGGGTAGCTCACTTGTCCATATATAAACGGCAAAAAATTGTCGCCAACAATTTCAAATGCAATACGGGATAGTTTCCTGTGTAAATGCCCATTAGGCCAAGCCATTATATTGTTGAATCCCCCAACCTTGATAAAATCTCGAAAATTAATAAACCCGGCAGGCGTATATTCAAATGGCGCCCAAGTTACAGTCAGAGGATGCATATTATATAGATATTTCAATTCGTATGCCACCCGAGCACTATCTTTGCCGCCACTTGCAGGTACCAACACATCGAAGCGCCCATCCGTGCGACGATACTGGTCACATAGATCACGCAATTCTTTCTCCCGGCTTGACCAATCTATGCTGGATTTTTTAAGATCAGAATAATGACAGGCGCTACAAATTCCATCTTCACTAAATACAATCCGCGGGCGCTGATTTGAAACAACACAACGCTTGCAATATTTTATTTCTTCTGGCAAATTAGATAATTGTTGATCTAAAATTTTATAATTCTTCATTATCATCGCTTTCCCAAATCGGATGGCGCATATTCCACTTATCGTTTGCACCTTTTTCCCATAAGTGGGGTGAACGGAATTTATCACAAAGCTCCATAAACTCTTCAATGTCCATGTTGAGATAATCCATTACTTCACCAATATATCGCTGTGGCACTTCACCGTCAAATTGGCGTACTAAAGCAATACCATCTTCGCGCGTCAAGTGCTTATTACGAATTTCTTGAGATGCATCATAAGATGCTCTCCCTAGACCGAATTTTATCCACGTTGTGTAATAGTGCAGATCATCGATCTTATCATCAATGCTATTATATTTACTATAAGTTCCCTCTGTCCGAAATGGACGTGCCTCAAAGCCTGTATTTTCAACTGCGTAATAATAAACTTCTTGCGGTGTCCACTTTAGATAATATCCAAGATAGTGAACCTCTATCTTACTTTTTTCCAATTCGTCCGCCGGGGCAGGTAAATAGGTCATTAAATCATTTAAGGTCAAATCATATTTTTCTTGCAAATCTGGAATTGAAAATCCAGACAAATATACTTCCGAAAGGTCCTTCATCACAAAATAAGACTTATCACGCAAAGAAGACGTGTTATCAGCAATCGGATTACCGTATTCCGCTTCGTTTTCACCATAGAAAATCAACGGAATCTTATAGTTCAAAGCAATCTTGGGAGCGAGATTTTTCTGCCCCAGGATGAATGTGTGGAATGGGTGAAGGAGATTTTGAATAGCTAATTTTGTCAGTAATTTATGGGTGCGGCCATTGGGCTTGAAAGTGATATTATCAAATCCTCCAACCTCAATCCAATTACGAAAATTCTGGAACCCATAATCTGTATAAAGAAATGGCGGCCACGTACAAGTAAGAGGGTGCATGCCATACTTATACTTAAGAATATGCGCTTGGAAAGCACTGTCTTTGCCCCCACTACCGGGGACAAGGCAATCATAAGCCCCATCATTCCGTCTATATTTTTCCAATAAACGCAATAATTCTTCTTCACGCTTATCCCAATCAATCTGTTCCTTGACTTCAGCCTGACGACAGGCATCGCATATGCCTTCGTCATCCATATGCAAATACTTGGCTCCATGTCGGCCAGGGATGTGCTTGAACTCAGGGACAGAGGCTGGTCTCTGATTCGACATCATACAACGCTTACAAAACACAACCTTTTCAGGCAGTCCGTATAGAGTATTTTTCATTTTCTCACCAATTTAACCTTCCATAACCTTATTGACAAAATTTGCAAGATTCTTATATATTCTCATCCCCCAAGGGCCACTACGCTCTGGATGAAATTGGCAGGCAAAGACTGTACCTTTTTGCAAGCTGGAACAAAACTCAATATGCCCATAGTGAGTTTTGGCTAACACAAGGGTCTTGTCTTCAGGTTGAACAAAGTTTGAATGAACAAAATACATGTGCTCACCATCCGGAATTCCAGATAAAAGTATGTTGCTCCAATTTGTATCTCTCTCCGGTTTGCAAATACGATTCCATCCAATCTGTGGCACCTTCAATACACGCTCCCCTTCACGTGGCTTTTCAAATGGGACTACCACCCCATCAAAAATACCTAACCCTTTATGAGTACCAAACTCATTGCTTTCTTGCATCATGAGTTGCATCCCTAAACAAATCCCCATCAGCAGTTTATCAGATGCAGCCACCTCTCTTAGAACAGTAACCAAGTCAAGACGATGTAAAGCTGCCATGGCATCACCAAACGCACCAACTCCAGGTAGGATTACTACCTCCGCATCCAAAATCGCCTGCTTTGAAGATGTGATCTCTGCATATAAGCCAACTTTTGAACAAGCTTGATGAACACTATAAAGGTTACCAAGACCAAAATCTACGATCGCAATATTTCGAGACTCTTCATTCATAGCTGCATCTATACTTTGTTTTCATTTGATTTACCTAATGGCCAACGACATGCAATCTGATGCTCAACCAAATAAGATTTAACTTCAGTCAATTCAGCATCCTGCACAATTGAAAAACCGGAAACTTTTTTCAGAAATTCCACATTGCCTTCTTGCGAATAATCTTCATCTACAGCCCGGCGATGGCGCACGCAATTGTAATGGAGCATAGAAGCAATAGCAACTGCATCTGCCCGTCCTTCTTGTATTACATCATACACGTGACTGATTTTGCCTGCCCCTCCTCCTGCAATCACAGGAACGGATACACTCTCTGCTATCCGACGGGTAAGCTCTAAATCATAGCCTTTTCCTGTCCCCTCACGATCAATCGATGTGACCATTAGTTCACCTGCTCCTAATTCCACAACCTTTTGCGCCCATTCAAAAACGTTAATATTTGTACGATCACGCCCATAATTGACATAAGCTTCATATTTTCCATCTGACAACCGGATTGCCTCAATCGAAACGACAATCGTCGACGAACCAAATGCCAGTGATGCTTCGCGAATCAAATCTGGACGTGATATTGCTGCAGTGTTGAGAGAAACCTTATCTGCTCCCGCACGTAAAACGGCCCGAATATCATTCACACTTCTGAGACCACCGCCAACCGTTAATGGAATGAAGATTTCTCGCGCTGTTCGCTCAACAATATCCAACAAGCTATTTCTTCCATAAAGGCTAGCAACTGTATCCATGTAAATCAACTCATCTGCCCCATTTTCATAGTAAAAACGGGCAAACTGTTCCGGTTTACCAAGAACTCGTAAACCTTCAAAGTGAATACCCTTCACAAGATTGGGGCCCTTGATGTCTAAACGAGGAATAATACGTATATTCAAATCTCACTACTCCAATCAAATTTATTGTTCAACTGAACGCAAGTAACAAACAGGATTGCCAACAAAAATAATGTTTGGTGGAACATCCTTCACGGCCACGGATCCACCCCCTGCTGAGGCACTAGCTCCAATCATTACACACTGATCCTGCACCAATATGCTTACGGTACCTACTAATGTCAGTAAGCACTTTGGCATGGGTCCCCACCACCAAGGATAATACAAAAAAAACTCATTTTATTTCTTCACAATAAGGTGTAAATTCAACATCCCAGAATCGTTTGGTTAGTAACTTATCGTCAAGCACAACAGTTTTCAATTTCTGGACAATCTTCTCTGCAGCAAAGCCATCACCATATGGGTTCTGTAATCCTTCAAGTGTTTGTCGGAATTCAAAAGAGACAGCCTTTTGAATAGCGCCTAATATTTCATCTCGCATATAACCAGTGTCAATTACATTCGCTGCCCGCATACGCCCACTTTGGCGTGTTCCAATATTTACCACAGGTAACTCGAATGATGGGGCTTCAATAATTCCACTAGACGAATTTCCAACCATTGCAGCCGCATACTTCATCAAGCTAAAATAATTTTGAGTGCCCAGATTATCAAACAACCATGTAGATGAATGTCCGTTGGCAAATTCTTTGATCTTTTGATGGATAAGATTATGACCAGTATCAGCATTAGGCATAGTAAAAACAATCGGAAAAGAGATCATATCCAAGGCAGCTAATAACTCATCCACTTGCCATTCAGTTTTCTCAAATTCCAAAGTAACCGGGTGAAAAGTCACCAACAGAGGTGGAATATCCAATGGAATCTCAAAGCATGATTCCAGTTTTTCTTTCGAGAGAAGTTCCATGGTCCGAAGATGACCGAGAGCTGGTGCACCTGAAATAGCAATACGCCAAGGTTCCTCACCCAATTGTTCAACTCGCACCTTATAAATATCCGTGGAAACAAAATGAAGGTGGCTAAGTTTTGTAATTGAGTGTCGAAGAGCATCATCAATTGCACCGTGAGTTACTTCTCCGCCATGGATATGCGCTACTGGTATTTTATAAGGTAAGGCTGCCAGTGCGGCCGAATACATTTCAAAACGGTCACCTAGCACAATTAATATATCCGGCCGAACATGCTCCAGTGCCTGTGAGAAACCAATTATCCCCAGCCCCAAGGATTTCGCAACTCCTTGAGGGGTATTTGATGAAACCAACATTTCAACTTTTTCGCCAATTTCAAAACCATCGGCTTCAATATATTGCACTGTATAACCAAACTCGGGGGAAAGATGCATTCCAGCAACAATCAAGTGCAAGTTTAAATCTTCATCTGCCTGGATTTTTCTCAACAATGGCGTGTAAATACCATAATCAGAGCGACCAACTGAAACAATACCAATAGTTCTCATTCTAACATTTCCAAAGAAATCAAGGCTCTATCAGGAATATCGATTCGGGCTCTACGGCCAAGTATAAAGGAATACATGGAAGGCGAAATCCCAGTGCCCGGACGAAGAACGGTTAGATGAGCATCAGTTATAACCGTCCCTTTTGGAATATCGCATTTTGAAGCTAGGCTCTTGCGAGCTATCATAGCTGTATTTGCCTCACTCGCTACAGGTTGCTTCCAGCTATCTCCCATAGCTGACTCTACTTTCCTAATCCCATCCACCAGTTGTTTCAATTCATCAGGTTCCAAAGAAGCCTGGTGATCTGGACCAGGAAGACTACGAGAAATTGTAAAGTGTTTCTCAATAATATTGGCTCCAAGCGCCACTGCGGCCAGAGGTATCTCAATACCTTCTGAATGATCTGAAAAGCCAACAGGAACGTTAAAAGCTTTTTGCATGGTATCCATCGCTCGTAAATGAATATCCGCCGGTTTAGCCGGGTAATTACTCGTACATTGCAATATCGCTAAACTTGGATTCCCAACACCACGAATCACACGTACTGCTTCGTCCACTTCGCTAAGATAAGACATCCCCGTAGATAAAATAATGGGTTTTCCTTTGCGAGCAAGGTGAGCAAGGAATGGAAGATTTGTAATTTCGCCAGAGGCAATCTTAAAAACTGCCATCCCAAATTCATTTAGCAAATCTGCGCTCTCTTCATCAAAAGGGGTGGACATAAATATAATCCCTTGATTCTTGCAATCTGTCTGCAAAATTCTAAAAGAATCTGGAGAGAGTTCTAAACGACCAAGCATCTCTGTTTGTGATTCTTGTCTATCGGTTGCCTCCATTTGGTAGGTTGCTTTTGGCGCCTCGGCAACAGCCAGTCGTTCAGTTTTAAATGTTTGAAACTTAATAGCATCTACTCCACACGATACCGCAACTTCTATCATCTGGCGAGCACGCGCTAAATCACCATTATGATTTACGCCAGCTTCAGCAATGATAAAGCAAGGTTGTCCATATCCTATTTTCCTGCCTTCGAAATTCAAGAATTTATCTTGCATATTTATCTCTTAGAACCAACTCAGCCAAATGGAATTCCCATGGAACGTCAATGTCAATAGAGCGTTCCGGTGGCATCACATATGCAAGGGAACTCTCTGGCAAGAAAGTTTTCTTTTGTAATAAGACATCATATCCTACAAAATAAATTGCGCCGTTCAATTGATATAATGTTTCAGAATTCTGCCGCCGTGTAGCTAATAAATCTGGACGCCAAGGCAAAAGTTCGCCACTTGATCCAATCTTTCTGAGCCACGCAACCGGGTGTCGGACTTCACCAACACTCACGACTGCTTCGGGGCTTCTCTTTTGAAATAAATCAACAACAGCATCAATATCCTCAGATGTTCTAAGAGGAGATGTTGGCTGCAACAGTAATACTGCATTAGGGAAAAAGTTTTCAGTGCGCGCCAACCAGTCTAATGCGTGCAAAACGGCATCAACGGGTGAAGCTGTATCAGTAGAAAATTCACTTGGTCTCAAAAATGGAACTTCTGCACCAAACGCCTTTGCAACTTCCGCAATCTCAACATCATCGGTTGATACAATCACTCGCGAGGGGTGCTGAGCACCTAAGGCCGCTTCAATAGTCCAACCTATCATCGGCTTTCCTGCCATATTTTTTATATTCTTTTTGTAAATGCCTTTGGAGCCACTACGTGCAGGGATTATGGATAAAATATTCATTTTATATTGCCTTGCTCATTAGTTCCAAAAAAACATCGTACTTCTGAGCATCAGAACTTATTGTCACTTCACATTTCTTGTCAGAAACTAATAATCCTGCCTCTACACAAGTTAATTGTAGAATATCCATAATTTCATCATCACCAACAAGATTTACTTCTGTAATACCGTCAGCTTTTAACTGAGACACGATACTTTGCGCCTTCTGTCTAAATGATTTATAGATCTTAAGCGAATCCTTCGCATATTGCATCGCGCGTTCCGTAAAAACAGTCATCCCTTCTGGAGTGAGATTATATTGCAATCTCGTCCGATCCATGCGGGAGACTTTTACATAACCACGACTTACCAAGCGCTTGATATACCAATTGACGCTGCCAACCGCGATCCCCAAATGCGAAGCAAGACCCGACTGGGTAATCATCGAGTCTTGGGAGATGGCGTCAAGGACTTCGTATTCTTTTGGTTTGATCGGGGTATCTGCTTGAGCATTCATTTTCTGAATTCTCACACAGCATTCTTTATCTGTCAAGGGAATTGTTAACATTAGACTGTATTCCCCCAATCAAAAAATCACCTTATTTTTTCAACTATCTTCTCCGCCGCGCGCCCATCTCCATAAAAATTTGGGCTTTCTGTTGGCGTAACCCATTCATTCACCACGGTAAGAATCTTCCCCTTATCCGCGCCAACGAGCATATTCCAGCCTGCGTCTACAGTTTCGACCCATTCAGTTTCTCCTCGCAGAGTCACGCAGGGCGTTTTTAGCCAGTAGGCTTCTTTTTGGATACCACCTGAATCTGTCAGGATCATGCGAGCGTTTTTCTCCAGCGAAAGCATATCAAGATAACCAACCGGCTCAATCAGCTTGATCTTTGGAGCAAAGTTTTCAATATCATTAATCAACTTTGTAATTTTGTCGCGAGTGCGGGGGTGAACAGGAAAAATGATCGTTTCATCCAGTTCACGGAAAGCATTGAGAATAGATATTAGATTCTCAGGGTTATCTGTATTTGCAGGGCGATGAACGGTTACCAATAAATACTCTTTGGATGGAACTCCTAACGTTGCCAGTAATGTCGATCGGGATTCAGATAACGCTGAAAACTGCAAAACAGCATCGTACATTGTATCGCCCACTTGATGGACACCCCGCGTGATATTTTCTTTCGCCAGATTTTCGACG
>JACKQG010007519.1_pt1 | contig 10925 bp, 2 predicted proteins | sample 8237621 | NCBI WGS metagenome assembly JACKQG01 (sample SAMN15677084, study PRJNA649215) | marine metagenome | biome: marine; feature: Black Sea; material: saline water; isolation source: suspended particulate matter (SPM) from the Black Sea western gyre | collected 2013-06-09/2013-06-10 | depth... | reverse complement strand
GCGGGGGCCCGGGTGCGCCCACCCCCGCGGGCAGGGGGGGGGGAAGGCGCATGGGCGAGAGGAGCGGGCCGGGGGCGGCCCGGAGGGGGGCAGCAACCTCGGGGCGGCCCGGCGGGGCCTCGGCGACCTCCGCGAGGCGGCCCCACGGGCGCCCGCCGTCGCGCTCGAGGTCGCGGACGCGGGCCCGGCCGACCGCCTCGATGATGACCTTGTGCGTGCCGCCCTCGTTCCGGAAACACTGGTGGACGTACGCCAGCGCGCCCATCTCGAAGAGGTCCTGCGGCCCGGGGTCCAGGCACTGCGGGTCGCGCTGCGCCAGGAGCAGGCTCGGCTCAGCAGGAGCTTCGCCCTCCCGCAACCGCCGACCGAGAAGATCTCCAGCGGATCAGGAGACCTACGGTCAGCCCAGTGGCTCGGTCAGGAGACCGGCCACAGCGCCGGTGGACGCATCAGAACACTCGGCTAAGCACGCCTCCGTCGACAACCAGGCATGCGCCCGTGATGTAGCTTCCGGCTTCGCTGGCCAACAGCAGCGCCGGTCCGATCAACTCGTCCGGCCTGGCCCAACGTCCGATCGCCGTCTTTTCGGCCAGAGTGTCCTGCTGCTCCTTACTCAAGATCGACATGGGCATCTCCGTGGCGATCGGTCCGGGTGCGATGCAGTTGACCGTGATGCCGAACGGGCCCAAATCGAGTGCGCTGGCATTGGCCATGGCAATCAATGCTGCTTTGGTGGCCGAGTAGGCGTTTCGCTTCGGCGTACTGGCCAAAGCCATGATCGACGAAATGTGGATCACGCGGCCCCAGCCACGTTCCTTCATTCCGGGAACGATCGCACGCGTCAGCGCCATCACGTTGTTCAGGTTCAATTCGACCAGGTACTGCCAGTCCTCGTCGCGGATCTCGTCGATCGCCTGCGGGATATTCCAACCGGCGTTATTGACCAGGACATCGACTTTGCCAAACCGCTCGATCGCTTCCGCAGCCACACGGTCGACGCTTTCGCGAAGAGCCATGTCGGCCACCACATATTCAACGCGAACGCCGGAATCATCACGTATCTTCTCGGCCGCAGCCTTCAAATGCTCCTCGTTGCGAGCGCAAAGAAACAGATCCGCTCCTGCCTGCGCAAACCCTTGCGCAATGGCATTCCCGATCCCCTTGCTACCGCCGGTAACTAGCGCCACTCGGCCGCTGAGGCCGAAAATCGTGTCCTTCATTGTCATGCCTTTCTCAACAGACGCCGATCATTTGCGAAATGGTTGGCTGTGCTTTCGCCCTGTGCCAACTCTAGCCTTGCTCGTAACTTCGCGAATGTGGGGCACGTTTCTAACGTGCCAGTGTCTCTAAGTTGGTGAGGTACGGCACGTTAGAAACGTGCCCCACGTGCTAGCACCGCCAGCATTTCCCAGGGTTATGATCAAGGCCGCCAACTCTTCAAGAAGCCGTGGCCCCTATTCTATCGGCGTCGCGTTGTTCCGACAGACGCCTCGCGCGTAGACACACATCGTCAGAACACATCGCCATCAGAACGGGCCCCCGCGAAGAAGTACGAAAAATTCGCCCCCAAGTATTGATTTCGCATAGGCGATCCTTACAATCGGAGCTCAATGTCAAGTAGTCCGCATGCAATTTACCCTACCCGCAGACGCTAGACACACATCTTCGGACCGTCGGAGCTTTTCACGATTAGCCGTTCGGGATGAAGTGCACACCAGTCTCTCCTGGCTCGGAATCGGCCGGCATCTGAGAGAGATGGCCATCAACATCAGCGCTGACTCTTCGATCGCGCTGGTTGACCGGGAACAGCGAAGGCGACGAAACGAAAGCAAACAAAACAGGAGGCAACAGAGCAAGCTGAGAGGATGCGATCCACGGCGTAGGCCCATTCTACCCCGGTCCTCCGCTACCTCTGTTTACTCCTGTTCAAATAAAGGTAATTCAGCGAAACCCTCATTTAGGATTTCGTTCATTCAGACTTCGAGTTTGTTTCGGATTTCGAGTTTCGCGTTTCGGATTTCAAGGGCATCGCCCTTGCTTGGTCCTTCTTGCCGTCGTTCCGTTGAACAGGAGCAAACAGAGTCAACTGAGAAGAAGTGCCTCCGTTCTCTCCGTTGACTCCTGTTCAAAAATCAGCCATGCGTCCTTGGTCCTCAATACTTCATCCTTGATTTGGATCTGGAGTCACCGACATGTTTTCGCACCATCGTTCTTCCGCATCGAATGCTCGCAAGAGGCTCACACGTCGTCAGAAAGGCACCAAGCAATTCCGCCGCACGTTGCTCATGGAGCGTCTCGAAGACCGCTGGCTGTTAGCCACATGGGCTGTCCTGAATGGAGACGATAGCGGCGCAGGCTCTCTACGCGAAGCCATCGATTTGGCGAACGCCAATCCGGGACCCGATTCGATTGAGTTTGACATCGGCTCCGGCGGCCCCCAGACCATCCACATCGATTCTGCCCTGCCCACCATCACCGATCCCGTAGTCATCGACGGAACGACCCAGCCGGGATATGTGGACAGCCCGATCGTCGAAGTGGATGGAATCGGTACGGCCAGTCCCGTGCTGACCATCGTCGCTGGTGGCAGCGGCAGCACCCTGCAGGGGCTGGCCATGCGGAGTGAGGGTGTCGGCTTGCGGTTGTACTATGTGGACAACTCGCAGATTTCGGGCTTGGATTTGTCGTGGGGCGGAGATGGGACATCGGGCTACGGACTGGAGATGATCGCGAGTAACAACAACGTGATCGAGAACCTGGTGGCGCGGAATCGAATTCACGGTCTGCGGATCAACCGGTGGGACGGAACGCATACGACGGGTGAATTGAACGGCAACACGTACCGTGGGAACGATTTCTCGGGTTCATCATCGTGGGCGATCGAAGCCGGTTACGGGCGAGGCACGGGTAACGAGTACATCAGCAATAATCTCAGCGGTAGCACCAACGGTGTGTCATTCGCTCACGTCGAGGGCCTGACGTTGAACGCGGAGTCCTTCGACATGACTGGCATACCGGGCGTGCCCTTGCGACTCGGCTCCGTGAGCAACTCGTACATTTCGGGCTTGGATTTGTCATGGAATGGAGCGGGGACAGTGGGCGCTGGCATTGAGATCTATTCAGGTTCCGACAACACGCTAATAGGTCTGACGCTGAGCCAGCGAGGCACTGGGATTCGGCTGGAGAACTCGGACAACGTCAGCGTCGAATGCACGTCGATTCTTGACAACGCAACGGGTGTTTATGTCGTCGGATCGTCTTCGGGCATTGCATTGAATTACAGCCGTATCGCTGGCAACTCAAATGGCGTTGCGAACAGTGCAGCGGTGGTAAACGCCGAGGACAACTACTGGGGCGCGCCCACTGGGCCACAGCACGCGAGCAATCCGGGCGGGACGGGCGATTCCTACTCGGGCAATGTGGATGCCGGTCCGTTCTTGACTCGTCTGCCGCCGTGTTTGAACACGATTCCGGTTGCGGATGCAGGGCCTGATCAGGTGTTGGACCAAGTCGGCGGCGAGGAACAGATCTTGGTGACCCTGGATGGATCGGGATCGTATGATCCGGACGGGGACCCGATCGTCGACTATGTCTGGACCGGACCGTTCCCCGAAGGCGGCGGCACGGTCCAAGGCGTTAGCCCCACCGTCACACTATCCGTCGGAGCAAGCACAGTCACACTGATCGTCGACGACGGCTATGCCGTCTCCGCTGCGGACACGGTAGACGTCACCATCAACCGCACCACTTGGTACGTAGACGACGACGCCCCCGGCGATCCGGCGCCGAACGACAACACCGTCAGCGACCCCGACGAGGACGGCAGTCTCGATCATCCCTTCGACCGCATCCAAGAGGCCATCGACGTAGCCGCGAACGCCCACACCGTCCAGGTCGCCGCCGGCACCTACAACGAAAACCTAACCTGGGACACCAAAGACATCGACCTCCTCGGCGCCGGCGCCGCCGATACGATCGTCGACGCTGGCGGGTCAGGTCGCGTCCTAACCATCGCCAATGTCCCGGACACGGCCAGCGTTGAGGGATTCACGTTCACTGATGGTTCGGAAACCCACGGCGGCGGGCTCTACATCTCGAATTCGTCGCTGACCGTCCAGAATAACGCCGTTTCGGAGAACACCGCGAGTCGTGGTGGCGGTATCTACCTTCACTACGGAATCCCCGTGCTCACCGGCAATACGATTGAGGGCAATCTGGCGTATGGCAGCAGCAGTCACGGTGATGGTGACGGTGGTGGCGGTATATTCAGTTGGTGGTCCAGGCCTCTGATTGCGAACAACGTCATTGCGGGGAATACCACGAGAGCACGCGGTGGCGCGATTTGGATGACGGGCAACGAGATATCCCAGACGATCGTGAACAATACGATTGTGTCCAACAGTGCTCAGATCGGTGGCGGTGGGATCTACGCCGGCCACCGTTCGCATCCGTTGATTGCCAACAACATCGTGGCATTCAACTCGTCGGGAATCGTACAGAACTACGCAGCACATCCCACGCTACGGTACAACAACTTCTATGGGAACACGGCCTACGACTACGTCGGCGTATCGCCGGGCGAAGGAGACATCTCGGCAGACCCGCGGTTGGCCAGTGTGCGTTACGGCGATGCACACATCCAACCGGATTCTCCCTGCGTGGATGCGGGTGACGACAGCGTGTTGCTGGGCCCTTGGTTGGACATGGATGGGCAGGCGCGGATTCAGGGCGACCACGTGGACATTGGTGCCGACGAGTCGGACGGAACTGTGTGGACGGTGACGCGACCGATCGTGCGGGTGGCGACGGACGGCGATGATGCCAATGACGGATCCAGTTGGGCGCTCGCTAAGCAGACCGTTCAGGCAGCTATTGACCAAGCGGTCACCACGGGCGGCGAAGTGTGGGTGGAGGCCGGCATCTACGAGGAACGAATCACGCTTCCTCAGTACGTGTTTCTCGACGGTGGATTCGACGGGTCCGAGGCGAACCAATCGGAACGGGACTGGCGGTCCAATACGACCGTACTGGACGGTCAGAGCGGAGGGACAGTGGTCACGGCCCTTCAAGCCGGTCACCTGTTGAATGGAATTGACGGTTTCACGATCCGCAACGGCAGCGCCACATCCGGGGGTGGGATTTATGCCCTCGATTCGTCTCCCTTGATCGAAAACAACGTCATTTCGGACAACTCCGCCCAAAACGGAGGCGGGATTCACCTCCGGCATGCATCGCCGGTAATTACAGGCAACACGATTACCAGCAATCTAGCGCATGGTAGCTCGAGTCACCAAGATGGTAACGGTGGCGGAGGAATACACAGCTATTGGTCATGGCCGCTGATTGCGAACAACGTGATCTCGGGGAATACGACCCGAGCACGGGGTGGAGCGATTTGGACGACGGGCAACGAAGTCTCCCAGACGATCGTGAACAACACGATCGTGTCCAACAGTGCCCAAATCGGCGGCGGTGCGATCTACGCCGGGCATCGTTCGTACCCGTTCATTGCAAACAATATCGTGGCGTTCAACTCGTCGGGAATCGTGAAGAACTATGCCGGACATCCTACGCTGCGGCACAACAACTTTTATGGGAACACGGCGTACGATTACGGGGGCGTGCCGGCGGGCGAAGGAGACATCTCCGCAGATCCGGAGCTCGCTGGTGTGCGTTACGGGGAGGTACACATCCAACCGGACTCGCCCTGTGTGGATGCAGGTGATGACAGCGCGGTGCGCGGCCCGTGGCTGGACATCGATGGCCAGGCGCGTATCCAGGGGGAGCACGTGGACATTGGTGCGGACGAGTCGGACGGGGCAGTGTGGACGTTGACACGTCCGGTGGTGCGCGTGGCGACCGACGGGAATGATGCGAACGACGGATCGAGTTGGGGTCTTTCCAAACAGACGATTCAAGCGGCGATTGACCAAGTTGTGACAACGGGCGGGGAAGTGTGGGTGGAGGCTGGCCTGTACGAGGAACGGATTACGCTTCCCCAATACGTGTTTGTCTACGGTGGTTTCGATGGAACGGAGGACGCTCGGCCAGAACGCGACTGGGACTCGAATACCACGGTGATCGACGGCCAAGACGGAGGGACGGTGGTCACGGTTCCCCGCGTGGGGCATCTGTTGAATGGAATTGATGGTTTCACGATTCAGCATGGCAGCGCGACGTACGGGGGTGGTATTTACACGTCTGATGCGTCGCCGCTGATCGAGAACAACACAATTCTAGAGAACACTGCGTCGCAGGGCGGGGGGATCTACCTTGCCTACGGTTCGCCGGTGATTGTGGGCAACAGGATCACCGACAACTTGGCATACGCCAGCAGCAGTCATTATGACGGTCAGGGGGGTGGTGGGATTTGCAGTAGGTGGTCATCGCCTCTGATTGCAAACAACGTGATTTTGGGGAACACAACGAGGGCATTGGGGGGTGGTATTTATTTCACGGGCAACGAGGTTTCGTTGAGGATTGTGAACAACACGATTGTGGCCAACAGCGCCCAGATTGGTGGCGGCGCGATATATGTTGGTCACCGTTCATATGCATTTATCGCGAACAACACTGTGGCGTTCAACTCGTCGGGGATGGTGCAGAACTTGGGGGCGAGTCCGACGTTGCGGCACAACAACGTGTACGGGAACACGGCTTACGACTACCGCGGGTTGTCGGCGGGCGTAGGCGATATTTCCGCGGATCCGAAGCTGGCCGGGGTACGCTACGGGGATGTACACATCCAGGCTGATTCGCCTTGTGTGGACGCGGGTGATGACAGCGTGGTTCGCGGTCCTTGGTTGGATATGGATGGTCAGGCTCGTATTCAGGGATCGCACGTGGATATTGGCGCCGACGAATCGGACGGGGCAGTGTGGACGTTGACACGTCCGGTGGTGCGCGTGGCGACCGACGGGAATGATGCGAACGACGGATCGAGTTGGGGTCTTTCCAAACAGACGATTCAAGCGGCGATTGACCAAGTTGTGACAACGGGCGGGGAAGTGTGGGTGGAGGCTGGCCTGTACGAGGAACGGATTACGCTTCCCCAATACGTGTTTGTCTACGGTGGTTTCGATGGAACGGAGGACGCTCGGCCAGAACGCGACTGGGACTCGAATACCACGGTGATCGACGGCCAAGACGGAGGGACGGTGGTCACGGTTCCCCGCGTGGGGCATCTGTTGAATGGAATTGATGGTTTCACGATTCAGCATGGCAGCGCGACGTACGGGGGTGGTATTTACACGTCTGATGCGTCGCCGCTGATCGAGAACAACACAATTCTAGAGAACACTGCGTCGCAGGGCGGGGGGATCTACCTTGCCTACGGTTCGCCGGTGATTGTGGGCAACAGGATCACCGACAACTTGGCATACGCCAGCAGCAGTCATTATGACGGTCAGGGGGGTGGTGGGATTTGCAGTAGGTGGTCGTGGCCTCTGATTGCGAACAACGTTATTTTGGGGAACACGACGAGGGCATTGGGGGGTGGTATTTATTTCACAGGGAACGAGGTGTCGCAGACGATTGTGAACAACACGATTGTGGCGAACACTGCGCAGATCGGTGGCGGTGGGATATATGTTGGTCATCGTTCGCGTCCATTGATCGCGAACAACATTTTGGCGTTCAACTCATCGGGGATTGTCCAGAGATTGGGGGCGAGCCCGACACTGCGGCACAACAACGTGTACGGGAACACAGATTACGACTACGGGGGCATCTCGCCCGGCGAGGGGGACGTCTCTGTCGAACCGGGATTCGTCGATCAACCGGCGGGTGATCTCCACCTGACACGAGAATCTCGGTGTGTTGATGCCGGTGACGATAGCGTTGTCAACCCGGAGTGGGTGGACATGGATGGTGGACCGCGAATCGAAGGTGATCATGTTGATATCGGGGCGGATGAATTCGTGCCCAACGTGGCTCCGACTGCTGATGCGGGTGGCCCGTATGCGGTTGTGGTGGGGCTTACCATTGCGATGGACGGTTCGGGATCGAGCGATCCCGATCAGCCGGCGGAGACGTTGATCTACGAATGGGACCTCGATGCTGATGGAATCTTTGGAGAAACCGGCCAGGATGCGGCCCAGGGTGATGAGACGGGAATCACTCCGATGTTCTCGTCTGCCGGCCTATCCGCGCCCAACTCGCTTACCGTCACGCTGCGCGTGACCGACAATGGTGAGCTGGTTGACGAAGATATGGCGCAAATCGAAATCTATGGTGCTGACCTGACGCTGAACGCATGGGACATCAGCTTCGCACCGGTAAATCCCGATCCGGGTGATCCTGTGCTGATTACGGCCACCATCAGCAACCAGGGAGTGGCCGATGCGTCGGAATTCGACGTGAACTTCCTCGCGTTCGACGATTCGATCGGCACAGCTACCATCCCCAGCTTGGCTGCCGGCCAGAGCGATCAAGTGTTTATCCAAACACAATTCGATACCGCCGGTTTGCGGCTGATCTCCGTCCGGGTGGACGCGGGGGGCGATATCCTTGAGCTGAACGAGGACAACAACCAGGCCAGTGCGGTGCTGCAGGTGGGGATTCCGACGGGATCGGACGAGGCGGAGATCGTGGTCGATGTACCGGCGCAGACGGCGCATCAGGGACGTCCCAAAGTGATCGGTGGGCGAGCGGACTATGATTTCATCATGACTACCGAGTCGGCGGATTACCCGGTCCAAGGTGGCCAAGTTACTGTGACGGTGAAGGATTCGCTAGGCGCGGTCCTGGGCGTTTACACGGGCGCGAAAACTCGCGCGGGCGGCGGTTTCGCTCAAGGCATTCTGGCGCCGGTGCAGACGGGCACGTACACGCTGCTGGTTGAGGTGACCGACAACACGGTGACGGGCCAGTTCGAGTCGACGCTGGATGTGATCGAGGAACCTTCGCTGCCGCCGATCGATCCACCGCCTCCGCCGCCACCCGGCGGTCCGACTCGTGACGTGTCCGTGTACTCGGACAATATCTTCTTCACGGACGAAAACCCGGACCTGGGCGAGCCGATCGATATCTTCGCTTTCGTCGGGTACGTGGGCAGCGAGGCGGCCGACAACGTTGCGGTCACCGTCAACGATATCTTCCCCGTGGCCGGCCACCTGATGACGTTCCCGATCGGAACCACGTTTGTGGATTTCCCGGCCAGTCCCGGCGGCACCAATGTCGCGGTCACGATTCCTTGGACGAACACCTCCGACGGAGCGCACATCATCCAAGCAGCAGTCGATCCGGCATTCGCTCAGTTCACCGGCAACGATCGAGCCAGCCGGCTGATCCAAGTAGGTTCACCGATCGATACGCTGACGATGAGCAAGAATGTCGCTTTGGCATTCGATGCCGACGGCAACGGGATCCCAACGCCGGGAGACACGCTTGGGTACACCATCAGCTTCGAAAACACCGGCACGGACGAGTTGACCGGCGCTGTGATCCTGGACGATTTCGACGAGGCCCTGCTCCAGGCACCGTCTGCCATCAGCGATGGCGGAACCGTCGTCGACGGCACGATCCTCTGGGACCTCGGCCCGATTGCCGGAGAGACGTCCGGTTCGGTCACGTACCAGGTGGACATCAAGCCGCCAGCCCAATTCCCCGGTGGAATCACGACCGTTGTCAATGCGACGCTTCTGGACACCGATCAGACAGCCCCCATCGCGGCAACGGCCGAGATCGAGGTGACCGGCGACATCGAACCGCCGACCACCAGCAGGACCGTGACGCCTGGACCTAACGGTAACGGCTGGAACAATACCGATGTAGCTCTGACCCTGACCGCCGCGGACAATCCAAATCCGGGCGCGTCGGGCGTCAGCGAAATCGTTTACTCGATCAACGGCGAATCGGTCACCACGGTGCCCGGCGACACAGTCACGTTGGACTTTACTGACGAAGGGATCTACACCGTCGCGTATCACGCCGTCGATGTTGCGTTAAACGTCGAAGCGACCGAAACGATCGACATCAAGATCGACAAGACCGCCCCCGTTCCCGTTCACGGCGGCCCATTCTTTGTGGACGAAGGGGACACGATTGATCTGGACGGCACCGGTTCCACTGACGCACTCTCCAAGATCGACAGCGCGGAATGGTCGTTCGACGACGACGATCCAGCCACCTTCGTCGCACTTGATGGTCCCAGTACGCACGACGTATCCCTGGAAGTCACCGACATGGCGGGCAACGTGGCCATTGCGTATACGCAAATCCACGTCCTCAACGTAGACCCAACTCCGTCGATCACGGAAATCAGCGAACCGCGGTTGGAAGGCACGGAAATCGTGGTCACGGGCAGCGCGATTGATCCAGCTGGCCCGTACGACATACTGACGTACAACTGGACGGTGGAGAAGGACGGAGTCGCGTTTGCGAACGCCAGCGGCGTGGACCTGACCGAGTTCCACTTCACGCCGGACGACAATGCCGACTACCGAGTCGTGTTGAAGGTCAGCGACGAAGACGGCGGCAGCAAAACGGTCGAGCAGACGATCACGGTCGCCAACGTGGCGCCCACGTTGGTATTGCAGCCCGTATTGTCGATTGTCGAGAACGGCGTAGCAACACTAACGGGCACGATCAGTGACCCCGGAGTGCTGGACACGTTCACGCTGGATGTCAACTGGGGTGATCTGCTATCACCCAACAATGTCCAGCAGTACACGTTTGATCCCAGTGCCACGGGGAGCCAGACGTTTACGCTCACACACCGGTATTTGGATGACAATCCCAGCGATACGCCGCGCGACACCTACACGATCTCTGCGACCGTGACCGACGACGACTCGGGTAGCGTCTCGGAAGACACAACTGTCGAAGTGACGAACTTCGTTCCGGCGGTCGATGCATTAGTGAACGAATCCTCGACATGCGGCAATGTCGTCGAGGGTCAGGGGATCTCCATTGAGGTCTCATTC
>JACKQG010007518.1_pt1 | contig 10932 bp, 8 predicted proteins | sample 8237621 | NCBI WGS metagenome assembly JACKQG01 (sample SAMN15677084, study PRJNA649215) | marine metagenome | biome: marine; feature: Black Sea; material: saline water; isolation source: suspended particulate matter (SPM) from the Black Sea western gyre | collected 2013-06-09/2013-06-10 | depth... | reverse complement strand
GGTACACATTATTCTTACTGGAAACAGATTTACCTTTACTGTGATACAGCACCAGATACTCAAGTTGATAACATTAAATTTTATACAGATGGTGGTGGATTTGGTACAGGTATTACCCTTAACGTTGGTAACCAATTCCCAACAAAAAACAGTGCATCAGATGCAGGTTATGAGGTAGCTTCAACTGGTGGAACTTCTGGCACTACTGGTATTGATATTGTCACAGGACACGCTTTGGTTTCAAGTGTAACAGATGCATTTACGTTTACAAGTGGTTCACCACTTTCAGGCCCAACCATTTCAGAAGACTCTAGCATCATCAACGCCATTGGTGAAACAACAAACTACCTAATTTTACAACTTGCAGTAATTAGCACAGCAACACCTGGAAACAAAACAGACGAAACTTTGACCTTCCAGTATGATGAAATTTAGGTAGGTTTTTAAACAATGAAATGCAATACAATGCATAGGAAAAGACAATACAATGTTAGAAAAAGAACTTAGAGAACAATATACTTGGACAGCCTACTATTCTGATGGCACAACATTAGAACAGTATGGCAGCAACAAGACAAGTAACTATGACGATATAGACAGAAAAAATCTGGCTGCGTTTGGTATACTCAAAGGAAATGAACTTATCTACAGGGTGTTTGTCGAACCTAATCAGAACCTTATTTACAGACGTAGACCACAGGGTAACTTTTTTACTGGTGAAGTCGCTGGTGAGTTAATACTTGTTGGTACTAAGCAAAAAGTAAATGGTGTTGATGTTCAGAACATAGCCTACATAGATGTAACTACTGGATTAATCCAGGTAGCTGGAAAGTGGGTAGGTGGCGAACCAACATTGAGGTCTGATGAAAATGGTCAGTAATTACGACAATAATGATTACGAGTCAAACGATTATTTTTCAGATTCTACCGATTTAACATTCACCATAGATACATTATTAAAAACAACTACAACTAAAACCTTTACTGTAGATTCTATCCTAGTTAACCATAACACCAAGGTATTTGATGCAGATGTTATCATAAAGTCTTTTGTCCTTACCAAAACCTTTACTGTCGATACTATACTAAAGGCATTATCAAAAACCAAGACATTCACTGTAAACTCACTTGTGGGAATGATAGTAGTCGCTGTACCATTCACTGCAGATGCTGTCATAGTAAGTAGACCAACCAAAACATTTACTGTAGATACAGACCTATTTGAGCATAACTTTAGTGGATTAAACTTTGATTCGGATGATTATGATTCAGATGCCGTAGCATTTTCCAACAAACAATTTACTGTAGACACCAACATACGACTTGTTCCAACTAAAACATTTACTGTCAACTCTATCCTTAAAACAGTTGGTGGAAGTAGTCCTAACAGTACAAAGACGTTTACCATAGATTCCATCCTAATAAACCGTAGAACCAAAACATTTGATGCAGATTCCATCCTAAAGGCACTTGCAAGTACAAAAACCTTCACAGCCAGTGTGTTCATATTTACTGATGATTATGACAAGGATGATTACGATTCAAACGACTATCAGACTGGTGCAGAAGTATTTACTATAGAATTTACAGCAGACACCATACTCAAAGGAGTTGGTGGTACAAGCCCAGGTACAACCAAGACCTTTACTGCAGACGTTCACCTGGAAAAACCATTTACGGTAACTACATCAGCAGATGTATTATTAAAGAAACTTGCAATAACCAAAACCTTCAAGGCAGATACTATTATAGCAGCAGTAAAAACCAAAACATTTACTGTTAACTCTAGGGTAAAAAGTGTTGGTGGTATAAGCCCAAGTACAAGCAAAACTTTCACAGTAGACAGTATCCTAAAGGCTTTATCTACCACCAAGACCTTCACTGTAGATTCAATACTAATCAATAGAAGAACCAATATATTTGATGCAGATACTATCATAAAATCTTTAGCCCTTACTAAGACTTTTACTGTAGATACCTTTTTGGTTACATCTGCACTAACCAAGACATTCACCGTAGACACAACCCTCAAGATAAGAGGTTTAGCAAACTTTACCGTAGATTGTATTGTCTTTAACCCAAAACCATACGATTTAGGTACTGCCTACATAGGCACAGAGATTAATGAACAGGTATACATAGGAACAGAGATAAATGAAACCGTTCAAATACTTTAATAGCCTGCTGGGGTATATATGATATGGTCGTAGGAAAAATACACGTAGGGGATGTAAATACAGACCTTATACTCACCATTAATGAAACCGTAAATGGTGTAAATCAGGCATTTGACTTGCAGGCTGCAGCATATTCTGTGGTGGAAATTATCATATCAGACCCAGATGGTACAGAAACTATCAAGACTGGAGCTTTGGTCAACTCACCAGGTACTGATGGAAAGATTCATGCCATTAATTCAGTGTCTGCCCTGTTTAACGTGGGTGGAGCATGGACAGCAAAGGGTAGGGTAACACTTGTAGACGGTTCTATCTTCACCAGTAACGAGATAACCTTTGAGGTTTTGGCATAATGGCTAGAACATCAGACGTAGCCAAGAAACTTTTACAGCTTGAAGAGGAAGAGGAAAAAAAGAAACAGTTAAAGGCCAAGCTTTTAAAAATGAGATTGGCTGAAATAAAACCAACAACTCCAGAAGCAAGAAGAGAACTGGCACAGAATACTGTACCACCTACTTCTACTCTATACAGTAGTCCAACACAACTGCAGAAAAGATTAACACAGCAGAAGAAATTTATCAGCACTGGCAAACCAATCAATCCAAAAGGAAGCACTATTGCTCCAGAACTTAAAAAGAAACTTGCCCAAATGAGAGTGGCAATAGGTATTTCTGGTACTGGTGAGTTTCCAGAAGACTTGAGAAAAGGATTGGAAAAAATAGAATCTCGTCACCAGGAAATTAATTCAAGAAAAAAGAAAATAGAAGACTCTGCATTTTCACAGTTTAAGAATCGTGAACCCATACGTTCACCACAGGAAAGAGATGATGAAACTGCAAGTCAGAAAGAGTTTATAGAGAGTGGAACTAAGATATTTCCAACTCCACCAAAAACACCAAAAGACAGAAGAAGGGCTTTAGGAATAACTGCCAAATTAAAAAGTAAACTTGCCCAGTTAAAAGAGCAAAAGACAGCACAGACTCATGGACACTCTATTATATTCAAAAAGCATGACAAGGGTGCATACCGTTCAGCAAGTCTGGATTCACAGCGTGGCAAGTATGCAAAATACTGGTTACTTAACGCAAAACAAACCAACGGTAACGGATGGGGTATTGCTGCACACTCTGCAAAGGCAAACATGGCAAAGTTTATTGGAAGACCACTGGTTATCACATCTTCCAAATGGCATGGAGCAAGTGTGTATGGTGAAAAATACGAACATCCCTATGTACCAACTAATGATTTAAATCAAATATTCGCACACCAGGAAAAATTCAGAGTGGGAACTATAGTAGATATTGGTGAGAGTGGTGGTGATTACCATGCTACCATAGAGATGCTCCCAAAGTTTGCAAACATGACACTACCACCATTCTGTTCACCAGCAATTTATCAGTTGGATGCACAGGAAGCAGAAGGACAGATTAGCAAGTGGGAAGCATTACACCTTGCAGCACTTGACGAAAACCCAGCATACGGTGCAAGAATTGCCCTGCTCAAAGGAACATGTGTAGGAACTAACAGCGAGTGTAAGATACAATTCAGGGGTGCAAAATTAAGAAAGGCAAATATATTTGAAACATCTAAAAAATTAGGAACTATGAAAGATTTGGGTAAACGAATGAATAAATATGAAGGAGGATATTTGGGAACAGAGCAATCAAGTGAGAATTTTAAACACATGACTGAAAAAGATAGAGAAACAGAAGGTGGTGAAGTCAGAAGTCATTTCATACAGGGAACAAAAATAAACCCAACAGGTAGTAAGATTAACACATCTTTAAAAAAGAAACTTGCAAAGATTAAACTTGCTGTTGAAGACCCAAATACTGCTGGAATGAGCCCATCACAGAGAAAACAGTATGATAAAATACTTTCAGACATATCAAAGCGTAGAGGTGAGATGGTAAATAAAAATATAGAGTTTATCAAGAAAAACCCAAAATTAACAAAACACGTAAAGTTTGACCCAAGCAGTTTGGCTAAACTAAAAGGAAGGAGAGGTAAACCAGAAGAAAAAGAACAGGATGATAAGGATGAGGAACAAGCAGTAGATAATGATAGAAACTTCTATGCATCCATAGCATGTCCTATACAAGTAAACGCCATTAGAGAAAAACTGGCAAACATATTTGATGAAAAAGAAATGAATAGGGATAAAGGGTCAAGTGCATCAATAAGTGATTATGGTAAAGATGGGCATGGTAGAGGACTTTCTAAAAATCCAGATTTGTTAAAAAATAAGAAAAAACTAAAAGGCAAACTGAAAGGGGATAAATTAAAGACACAGAAATCTTTAGATGAAGGGTTTTTTAAATCTTTTAAATCAAGACCAAATGAATTAAATTCAGACCCAGAATTTGTAGATATACATAAAAGGATGTCAGAAACTACATTTAAAAATGATAGAAAAAAATATCTTGAAGGAGTAAAAAAAAACCAAAAAGTAGCATTTGAGTTTGTAGATGATGATGTTGGAAAAAATGAGAGAGAATTTGCATCCAATATTCCAAACAACCTTCTTAATAGAATTAACAGAGTTAATAAATTAAGGAAAACATTACCACTCTCAAGAGAAACTGATTTTAGTATAGCAAGAGAAAAACATGAGGATGAGTTTATTGATACAGGAAAGCCAATAAGACCAAGTAAGAGATTCAGAAATAAAGTTTTTCATTTTGATGATGGTTCAATGTTGGGTGGTGAAGGTAACAGACAGAATGGTAATATTGTAAATTTTGATAATGAAACAAAAAAGAAACTTGCCAAACTAAAGCAAAAAGTAGCAGTTAAATTAATAAGTGATGAACAGGTAAGGGCACTTCGAGAACGTTTAGGCCCTAACGATAGTTTCCCTGATGATGGTATGAAAAGAAGTCCAGCAGATTCCAGACGTAATTTTAACATACAGACAAGAGCAATAGCAAGAGAAAAACTGGACAGTCTAACTTCATTAACAAGAAGAGGTAACCCAAAAACACCACTAATTGACAAAGTACCATTTGGTAAGGAAAGAAGACCAAAGAAAAACAGTATAGGTCAATCATTACAGGATACAGACAGACAGGATGAATTTTTGGCATTAGATTTTACAAATGAGTTGAACCCAATATCCAGTCCACCAAAACCAAGACAACAGGACAGGACTAGAATAATACAGGCAAAGTTAAACAAACTAAAACAAAAAGTAGCACTTGACTTAACTGAAAACGTAAAATTCCAAATGAATAATTTTATGAAAAGACCTGAAAAACAAAAGACCCGATTTGAAAAAGAATTGTTTGGTGACATGCTGGCTACAAACTCAAAAGACAAGATGCAACTACTTACCAATTTAGAATCTACAAGGGATGATAAAATACTTAGACGAGATGAGGAAGGAACAATTATTGACTCTTTAGGTGATACACGTGGTTCTGCACTGGTTCATTCATTTGATAGAAAACCACATGGTATAACAAGTCCTATTGACAAAGGTGAACAGGAGTACCAACAAACAAAACTATTAATGAAGAAAACTGCAGATGGTAGAGGGTCAAACTTGACTCAAGACCAGGCAACACAAACACTGAATGATGTAGAAAGAGGTAATGCAAGAAAATCTAGAACACCTATATCTGCAGCACACAAGTTTAAAATATCTAAACTAAAGCTTAAAATAGCCAGCATGGGTGAACAGAACATGACATTCCAAGACTCTAAGAAGGTAAAGATTATTAAAAAGAAACATCCAGAAGTAAGGAAAGCTAAGGCAGGTGCAATAGAATTTCCACATGATGATATAGAGGGAGCATTAAGAAAAATACATGCAAGTCCATTACCAACCAATGAAAGGGCACAGCAATCATCATTCCTTTCATCAGATGGTGACTTTATTGGTGGTGGTGAAGACCATACGGAAACAATAAAATCAATATTCCCAGGGAAAACATTCACACAGGAAGACAAAGGTAATGATGGGCCTGTAACCAGATTCAGCATAGAGCATGGTTTGCCCAGAGTACAAAGAAGAATTACAAGACGAGGTGGAAGGGTTTCATTTGGAATACATTCAAAGTTAAGCAGAACCCAGTTAAATTCAATATTGGATTTGGAAAAAGGTAATGAGGAAATAGGTTTTGTTGTAGGCCCTGATGTAAATGGAACTACAGGTGAAGGTGGAAAAGATTTAGTAAAGGCATTGAGGGCACATGGATGGCTTTAGTAGATAAGAATACCATAAAGACATCACACAGTGTAACCATGAACCCAGAACATGGAAAGAAGATTGCAGATGCCTATGATGCTTTGGAACACAAACCAAATGACCCAGAAACATCACAGGCTTACCAGGCTTTCTCTGATGAAACAAAGGAACAGTTTAATGACTTGACATCCAAAGGATTAAAAATTACAAAGTTAAAATCAGGTGAACCAGGTTACACTACAGCAGCAGAAATGCACAAGGACATCCTGGATAATAATCATCTTTCCTACTTTGCTTCAGAAGACGGATTCGGAACTGACGACAAACAGGCAGACCATCCAATGCTAAAAGGTTCTGGCATAATAGATTCAGGTGGAAAGGAAATGCCAGCAAACGATTTGTTTCGCATAGTACATGACGTTAACGGACATAACCTTGGTGATGCAAGTGATTTTTCACCAGAGGGCGAACAGGCTGCCTATCTTACACACAGACAGCAATACTCACCCCTGGCACAAAAGGCACTGTTCACAGAAACTGCTGGACAGGCAAACTGGGGAGCATTTAACAAAACAAGTGGTGTGGACAACCTTAGAAAAATTGCTGCAGGCAAACACAATGACATAGTCTTTGCAGAACAAAGGGCTGGACTGTTTCCAGACGATATAATTAATGGGAAGTGGCATGGCGAATGAGTAGACATCATCTAAGAAACAAGGGTAGTCCAGAGCAAAGAAAGTCTGTAAAAGGTATACTATTACGTTTGGAACTAAAGAACAGAAACAGGGCATTTTCTGCACAGGTAGAAGACCTACAACAAAAACTGGCAGGCTTTGGGTTACCACCACCAAGAGTAATAGAAGCGTTTAGAAACGGTACAGCAGCAGAAACTGCCAAGTTTAAAACTGACGGTAAAAGATTGTTATTCAATGGATATGAGGTAGCAAGACACAAGCCAGGTGGAATGGAAGTTTCTTACCAGGGGTATAACACTTCAATGACAGCAGCAACTCTTAGGGCACTGGGGGTAGATACAAGACGTACCAGGGGTATAACAACCATTAACGGTAAGGGAGTAGACCCAGAAAGTACAGACTATCACTTTGTACCAACAAAGAACATATCCCCAGGAACATTCAGAGTAAACCCAAACTCAACACAAAACACTTCAAGCAAGACAATAAACGAACAGGAAATATTTAGAAAGAAGGTAAGAAAGAATCTTACTGGTGACTCTGCAAAAATCCCACTAGACCCTACAGCAATACAGCCAGGCGACCAGAGGGAAATTAATTCAATCACTGGTATTAAAAGCAAAATCCCAAGGGAAACAAAGGGAGTAGATACCCATCACCTGTTACCAAAAGAAACCTTCCCAGGACTTGGTACTAACGCAGAAAACGGTGCAGGATTATCCAAGAAGAACCATACAGATTTACATGGACTAAACAAAAAGTTATTCTCTACAACTCCAGTTAAAGTTGATGCATCTATTGAAGCACATTTTAAAAAAAGAAATGCAAAGATAGCTGGTTTAAAGTTAAAATTGGCAGGTTTGCCTACAGGCCCATCATCTTCTACGTTTCCACACTTTAACTCAACCTTCTTGTCACCAAACGGTGATTTTATTGGTTCACGTGATTTTACTGAAAGGGATGGGAGTAATATAATATTTGACCATTCACAACTTATAGACGAGTTAGAACCAAAAAATAAAAACAGTCTAAGAGGTGAAGATAAAATAATGGATTTTATGAACAGAACTGGTCATGTGCGTATCCATGAACACTCAACAGAAACAAACGTTCATGCAAATTCTTCAATCAACAACTCACAATTAAGACAAATAAGAAAATTAACAAAGGATGCAGATGATGTAGGAAAGCCTATAAATTTTCAAATTGGTGACGGTAGAACAGATGAAGAATCAAATGATTTTAAATCATTTGCTAATCAGATAAAATCAAGGAATAAACTGTCAAAATTAAAACAAAAGCTAGCCGAACTAAAGGCATTTACAAACTCTTCATCTTTTGTTGGTAACATGAGGTATGATTCTGACGAGCAAACCCTAACTGGTATTTTATCTGGCAAGCACTATATGTGGTGTGACGTACCAGAAAGAAAGTTTGACAGTTTTATGGGAGCAGGTTCTGCAGGTGCATACTTTAACAGGTCACTAAAAGGACAACATGACTGTTCTTCTGGTGGTATACTAAGCAGCCTAAAGTCAAGGATAAGTAAAATGAAATTAGCAATTCAAGATGTATCTGAACCATTCAAAAGGCAAAGACTTCTTGGTGATTCACCACATGTACTACATCCAAAGTCAAAAGAAATAGAAGAACATGCATCTAAACTATTAGATGTTTCACCAGGTTTTACAGGTTCTCATTTTCTTACAACATCTGGTGAATTATTAGGTAATGGTAAAACAGAGCATAGAACAATGTCACATAAAATACTATCAACATTCCCAGATGAAAAATTTAAAGAAATGGCAGATTTTGCAGATAGTAGAAAAATGAGTAGATGGGGAACAGATGGAAGAAATATGAGTAAGTTATTAGAACAAACTGGTATGTCAAGAGTATCAGCAGATAAATTAGGAATTAATATTGACAGTAAACATCCATTAACTAAACAACAACGTTCAGTTATATCCCAACATTTAGATGATAATAATATTGGGTCTGATAACGTATTTATTGATGATGATACTCCTTCCCAGAACACAATACGAAAACAACTAAGAATGGCAAGACTTAATAATGGCATTGACATAGAAGACGGTATGGCACAAATAGCACAAAACCTATCAGCAGACGGTATCGTTGACAACTTTGTAAATTCAAAAACTGACGTTCAAGGTACATCTGGAGTATATGACCCAGTACAAAACAAGGTATTAGATGCTACAAGACCAGTGGATGCCATCAGATTACAGAAATTCTTTAACAGTGAGCACCTGGGTTTTAACAGTGTAACAGACACCAGGGCAGGCCCTAACACTGACATAGAGTTAGTCAGAACACAGCTAAGAGATATAGAGAATAATGGTGGTACACCAGCTTTAGGCTTTGATGGTGGTAGCCTGGAAGCACTTGACATATCCTTTGAAGACTCTGATGAGGGTCATTTAGGCAGGCTATTAGACCATCAGAACAGCACTGGTGTGCTTGATAATGAGTTGAACTTTAGGATATTAAAGAACCCAAAGTATACACAGTAGAGTATTATTCCTTATATAGTATTACAGCATATATATAGTTAATAACATGACTACAAAAAACATGACTGTTTCACAAACGAAACAATTCGTGGCAAGTCTTTCTAAAGTAGCAGGCGATTTACTTGATGTCGCAGCAGCAGCTCCAGCTCCAGTAGATGGTGCAGGTTCTGCAGGCCCTCAAGAAGTCGTAGATGCATTAGAAGATGTTATCAATGAACTAGCTTCAATTTCAGAAGCAATTCCAGCAGAACCATCTCAAGCTGAAGCACCACTAGATGCTCCAGTAGAAGATGCTCCGTTGGATGCTCCTGTTGAAGAAGAAGAAGAACCAAAACTAGCAAAACAAGTTCGTGAACTTACAGCAAAACTGGAAGCTCAAGAAGTTGAGAAACTAGCAACAGTCTTCGCAGAATTGCATGATGTAAGAATACAGCAAGCAAAATATGACGAAGTCCTAGGTGATTCCGTAAAAACATTGACAGCCAAAATTGACGTTTTACAACAGTACAAACAAAATGAAGGAGCATCAACTCACTATGCTAAGGCAGAGAATATGACCTCTTGGATTAACAAGAGCAAGTTCGCTAAAGCAGGTAATGAGTTGATGAGCTTATAGGTGATATAAATGGCATTTGGTACAACTGGTGCTGGAACAATCACTAAAGAGCAAACCCTACATTCAATACGAAGATTCGGAGTCGCAGCAAGTACAACAATTACCAAAGGTAATGTGGTTGTGTTTGATGCAGGTGGTGACTTAATTGTCGCAACAACAACACCAGCAGTAGGCCCACACTATGTAGCATTAGAAACAGTAGTAAATTCTGGAGCTGATGATGCAGTACAATGTCCAGTCGCAATCGCAGGTCACAATGTGACCGTTGTTGCAGACGGAATAATTACACCAGGTGACTATGTTCAACAAGCAACAAGTACAGCAGGTCAAGTAATTACTTGGGCTGGTACAACTGCTGCACAAATTGTTGGCGTATACCTAGGAAAAGAGGGTGGTACTATCGCAAAAGGTAGTTCAACACCTTGGTTAGAATCTTTCACAGATTCAGCAGACTTCACTCCAGTAGATTGTGCAGATGGGGATGTCATAGAAATTATGCTGGGAGCTTTCTAGTATGACTACTAAAGTTTTCAACAGCAAAAAGGCAGACTATAATGGTATGCAACTTTGGCTGAACCCAGTAGACAAAACCGTATATGCAACAGAAGGCAAACCACTTCATTCATTCAGTGAAGCAGGTGGACACGCCATCTACGACTTCAACAAACACTTTACCAACCAGAAACTTGCAAAAGATTCTTTTGGTAACAACCAATTT
>JACKQG010007516.1_pt1 | contig 10934 bp, 4 predicted proteins | sample 8237621 | NCBI WGS metagenome assembly JACKQG01 (sample SAMN15677084, study PRJNA649215) | marine metagenome | biome: marine; feature: Black Sea; material: saline water; isolation source: suspended particulate matter (SPM) from the Black Sea western gyre | collected 2013-06-09/2013-06-10 | depth... | reverse complement strand
CAAATGACAGCCGTTTTTTTATTTTTTGTTGTTTTTCTTCAAACCAAAAATAAACCGATCCCCGAAAGGAAACCACGCCGAAAAAAATTAAAATAAATTTTCTGGGGGCTGTTCGATTCGGTGCCTTAATTTCATAAATGTTTTTTAAACCCCCGGATCCCTTCAGGATCCCCTTCATCCTGCGGCACCCGCCGATGTTTGGTGGGATACCAAATTATTTTTTTCGGTTCGCCAGCTTTTTTGTACATTAATTTGGATGTAATCGGTGGCACAACTTCATCATTTGAAGCATTGAGCATCAATAATGGACGGGGAGAAATCTTATCCACAAAATTAATCGGATCGAAAATGCTGAAGTAAATTTTAGTTTCTTCTGAAAAAGCTTTCAACTTAAATACCAGGTTCAAACCGCCTCCGGCAAGTGCAATCACCGGCACTTTAATACGTTTGTCCACACCGCAAAAAACTGTCCCAATAATGCCGCCCAAACTAATTCCAAAATAGCCAAGTCTGTTGCTGTCAATTTCCGGTCTTTTACCCAAAAAATCAACAGCGCGGCGTAAATCAAAAACCGTTTGCGTTATCATATTCCGTGTCCAGTAACGGTACCCTTCCACAAAATCATAATCATAATCGTGGATTTTTCGATCACCATGATTTGCCACATCGATGCGCAGCACGGCGTAACTGCTATCCACCATATACTTATGCCCCCATTCCATGTAATCCCTGTCCTTATAATCACCAATTCCGTGGACAAAAATTATGGCTGGCATGGGAGTTTGAATATTTTTCGGAATAGTTAATAACCCGGTGACAATTGATTCATGAACACTGCGGTAAGTTACGTAGTAGGTGATATACCGGTCTGTTTCTTTTTCAACCCAAACAGAATCTTCCAAAGGAAAGCTGAAATCATATTCGTAATAACGATCTATCGGGATTTCCTGTTTACCAGCACAGGCAACTATTAATGAAAGTGTGGCCAACAGCAGTAAAGTAATTATTTTTCTTCTCATTTTGTTCTACCAAATTATATTTAGATTATTTGTAACAATCCAGGTATCGCAGCCAGAATAGGCAAAACGATTATGGGCATCCCGCTGCTACGGGATCAAAAACTATCATTTGGGTATTGTTTTCAATGCTGCTTGAATTGATTATCGAAACAATTTATTAGCATTTAATTATTTCATTTATTAAAAATAAATAGTCTTGCCCCAAATAGTCTTGTCCTTCTATTTGAACCTGAATAGTTACTTTATTTTATAATCGCAAACCGACCTATTTTTTCACCTATTCCCGGAGCATCCACATGATAAATGTAAACACCAAAAGAAACTTCAAGACCATCCTTTGTTCGCATATCCCAGGGTTCACGTCCACTTTCTACTGGTGAGTCATGTTCAATTTCCTGGACCAGCTGTCCACTCATGGTAAAAATACTGATTTTACAGTTTGGCGGAAGATTAACAAAATCCACCCGGCGCTGCCCCCTGCCGACCTGCCTTATCAATCTTGGCTCCAGGGTATTGGCTGCAATATAAGGATCTGGAACAACGAAAATATCGTCCAGGTCATTTCTCGCCTTTGAATCGGAAAATTCATTACCCGTTATGGTAAACTCAAATTTATCATATCTATCCAGGGGTTTGTTGGTTGTAATTTTGAAAACATCTCCCTTCTCCGGCAAGATTAACAAGTGAAAACTCGAATCCAAATCAAACGAGATTCCAAAGACAAAATGCCATAATTTTTTCTCATAGGAAACGCCGCCAAAAATTCCCGCTTTTGGTTTCTCCCGTATTGTGATTTGTTCTGTTGTGGCGAACATTCCCATCAGAGAATCGGGTTTAAAAGCCTCAATCCATTCAAACGCCACCTTAAATTCATTATCAGGATCGGTTACATCCCAAACCTGGAAATTTGAAACTTTCCGTTGATAAGCATAAAACGCATAAGAAGTATCAGCGCCAAAATCCAGTATTCTGATTTCATAATCCCGCGGCACACCGGTAAAAATATCATCGCCTTCAGCGCCTGCTAGCTGGATATTTGAATTTCCTTCAATCCATTCAGCAGAGGTTAGACTGATGCTATTGCTATTATTAACAAATATATGGAAGCCATCAAAAACATAATCAGAAACTACATGATTATTCAAATTATTGAAATACATTAACGTATCATTGGATTCTGTTATGTCAATTAAATAAGCGCCATTGGTTAAACCGGTATATATCCAATCTTCAGCATCTTCAACATTTATGTCATCAAGTGATCCATCATCCGTAAACGCGACCTGGTAAGTGTGATCGGTCTTTGTTTCAGAATCAATTAAAATTTCAACTTTTATGCTGCCGTTTCCCAGCCCCTCAATATGTTTGATTTCGCCATCCAGATGAGGCACTTCATAACCTGCTGCTGCCTCCACCGGTGTTACGACGGCGCAGTTTCTATCAACAAAGGTTGGTCTGCCCAAAGCATCGGTTTGAATCACAGCAGAACATTCGGATGGAAAAATCGGCGCCAGTCCTTCCCTGTCAGACAAACCCCTTGTCGGAAAATCAACATCATACCCCATGTCCATGGCTACAACTGCATAGTAATAAGTTCTGCCATTATCCACCAATGTGTCCACATAAGTATGTTTTAAACCACTGTCTCTGCCCATGTCCTGAAGTACGCCATAACCCTCACCTTCAACACCATACTCAACCGGATGGGGACCTTTGAGCCCATCATTCAGATCAAAAATGGCAATCGATTCGTGCAGCAGCGGATTTCCCCAGGCATCGGTAATTGTTTTGATTTCATTCCAATAAGGTTCAGTGCTTCTATAGACCTTATATGCTTCAAAATCCCTTCCGTAAATTGGATCTCTCGATTTTTCTGCCCGGCTATCCCAGAGTAAAACAACCCGTTTATCACCCGGAATTGCAGTCAACACCGGTTTTCGCGGTGGCTTGGTGAAGCTATAATCCAGATCATAAATTTTCTGCATGGTTCGTTTATTTCGAAAAATGTCCTGTTCATCTTTTCCGAATAAGCAGGCGATGGCATAGCGCTGAAATTTATCTCTGCCGGGTATTAATGGGATAAATCCGCTGCCATAACTAAAAGCAACATCCCGGGCATAATTATCGTCAATAGAAAAAGTTTGCGGCTGCAGCTCTACTTTCCAATATTGCTCATCATTTCCCATTCTGTCATCAACATCTTTCAAGTACCAGGATGTTAAACCAACCTGGTCAATCTCATCATTGTCAGTCCTGCCAAAGTTTGGTTCGCCATCGTCAGGGCTGCCGTTAGCCTCAGTGCCGTTAGCATCGGGGCCTGGGTAACCATCGTCCTCCGGTCCTAAACCATCAGAACCAACATCGTTATTAATTGGCTCAATATCCAGTTCACTATTGCCATTTAAATCTTCACCTGTATCCAATTCTCCATTGTAATTGATATCTTCATTGTCAAAGACGCCATTATTGTTGACGTCCTCCCATTGAAGCCAATCTCCGTCTTCATCAATTTCATTATTCTGTGATTCGTCAATCAAACCATCATCATCATCATCTTTTTGGTTATCTTCAAGTCCCGGGCTTTCCAGGAACGCAAAACCAAAATACCCGGTGGGACGACCATTGTTGGCTAATCCGCTTTTTTCCCACACATAGGTAATATCGTCAATGGTATCATAATCTGCATCATCATTACTGAGGCTGCCGCCAACATCAACATCCGAATACATGCCAACGATTGCTTTTTCTATTTTTTTCCCATAATTGATAATATTGTAACGGCTGATAATAATGTCTTCTGCCAATGGATGATTCCATTGATAATTTCTCACTTCAACAGTTACACCCAAACCACGAAGCCCATTGGGCCAGGGTAACTTACTTAAACTGTCTTCAAAAGGATAATAGAGGAACTCATCGTTTTCCCGGTCGTCCATCACATAATAGGATTCCTGATCGCCGCGTACATAAGCGCCAAATTCTCCATTCCATCTTCCTGCACGAACGCCAGCCCTGTTTTCACCTGCTGAACGATCATCTCCCGGATAACTTTGAGGCGGCCAATAGGCGGGCCAGGTTTCAGGAGCATGGCTCATTGCCGGGTATTCAAGAATATTTGTCATTTCCAAATCGAGGGTACCGTTGGTGTTAAAATCTTCACCAGGATCCAACTCATTATTGCCTTCGCCCTCATCATTGGTATTTGGGTAGCCGTCGAGCCCCACATCTTCGCTTATCCCGCCAATGAAATATTCAGACGATGTCGTGTGCTTATCATTAAAATAGCCGGGCAGCGGCTCCCAAAAATACCAATGACTGCCGTCCGGCGCTAATTCTTTATCGCTTCGTTTAAAACAATCAGAAACGATATGAATTGTATCTCCATCAATTGTTACAACCTCGCCGGCAACAAAAAAATCAAACAGGAAACCATACATAACGCCTTCCCCGCGCGGCCAGTTCATGGGAAAGCTTTGTCCGTGATAACCATCAGAAAGCTGTCCGCGGTTCAAAAAAGCGCTTTCCACTAAATTCCCGCTGTGTAATCCCTTTCTGAGGTATTGATCGTTTCCCTGATCTTGCTGGTTTTTTTTCCACAACCTGTTGGAATTGTCCGGTGGAGCGCCTAAAAGCCAACTTTTTAATTCACCGGAGTCTTGTTTTGAATTCGATTCATCCAGTTTATATTGTTGAGCAAAAATACTATTCGCAGCCAAAAAGATAAACAACATTAGCGTAAGCACCTGGATTTTATGTTTAGTTTTTTGCATATTTGTTTCCAATCGTCATTTTATATTTTAAGCAATCGCAAAGTTGATTTGATAGGAATAATTTTTTCGCCCTTATATGAAGAAGAATCCGGCTTATGATTAAAAGAATAATAAAACAAGCCAGATTCTTCGTTCTTTCAACAAGGCTTTAAATATGCCTTATTTTTATCGCAACACTAACTTATATCAAAAAATGGGTGTCATACTTATTAAGGTCTGAAATGTCACTCCTGTGAATACATGAGTCCCCTAAAATAACGGTGGAGATTCCTGAATTCCGCTTCGCTTCATCAGGAATGACACGACAAACTAACCCTTAACGATTATAACTTTATTTCATTAACACCATACGTTTAGAAAAAGCAATTTAAATATTAAAACTAAAAATAAAACTGCATCGAAAAACGATTAATATCTTGAAAATAATCCGCATTAGTATAAGCATAGTCAACTACTGCTGAAAGACCAGCCATGGTAAAATCGACTCCCAATCCAAAAGTAAAATTTTCAACATCGTGATTGAATTTGTACCCGCATCTTAATGCAAACCGGTTTAGATATAACAGTTCACCACCGATATGAACTCTTTCGGTGTAATCATTGGGATGGATCGCATCCACAGCCAGGTTAAAATTCAAATTTTCGCTGTTCGGCAAAAATACTTCAGCAATATCCATTGCTAATCCGATTCTTAATGCCATGGGAGTGGTAAATTCTTCATACCAGTATTTTAAATCACGCGAAAAGTTTTGCATGGTCATGGCAACTTTGAGGCTTTTCCATCCGACATCATAAACTGTGCCGATATCCAACCCCCAATCATTCATGGACCATTTTTTATCTTTGTAATAATCTATTTGTTCATCAGTTCCTTCATTCTCCCGTTGATAAACATAGCGCGCATTTCCCAATGATTCGTGTAATCTTTTCACTTTAAAGCCCAAGGTGAATTTATCACTCATTCTTCGAGCATAAGCAAAACCAATGGCATAATCTTCAACGCCAACATCTCCGGTTAGAACAAAACCCCGATAATCCACTGATTTATCAACCCGTTGGGTCCCCATTATTTCTCCATAATCCATGTAGGTTAAATCCATCGCAACGGTACCCCAATTGCCGAGTGAATAAGCAGCAGCGAATCCATACAATTTTGTGTCAACCATCCAGTTGACCTGTTGCATGGAAACAGCGAACCGATCAATATCCGCAATAACAGAAGGGTTATGCCACATTCCCTGGATGCCTTTTGTAATCGCAGTGCCAGCATCACCCATGGCAGACTCCCGCGCACCCATGCTGATTGCCAGATAGCCCATGCCACTTTGAGCTACTTTCTTTTTTCCTGCCAATGCGTTAGATGACAGAATAAAAATTGATAACATTAATAATATTAGTTTTATATTTTTCATTTTTTTCTCCATTTAACGAATGACCACAAATTTACCCGTAGCTGTCCCCAATGCTTTCCCTTCAATATCCCAGCCTTCAACGTGCCAAAAATAGACGCCGCTTTTAATTGTCTGCCAACTGTCAGTGATTTGAAACCACATTTCGTCGGCTGATTCTGCTACTGACTGTGGATTTTCCGGGTTTGGGTGATGTAATGTTTTCACCAGATCACCTTGTATAGTAAAAATACGAATTATTGCTGTTGCCGGCAGACCGACAAAAGAGAGTCTGTCTTCATCACGAGCACCAAAAGTCGGATTTATAAAATAATCTTCAGCAAAGGAACCACCATATTCTAATCCCTGCGCATGAAACGGATTGGGCACAACATAAATTGAGTCAAGCTTTGAATATGCACCTTGAAACGGCACACCTGCATACTGATAATTTCTATTGCTGAAATGGCTGGACTCCACCGGCATACCAGGAAATAAACTGCTTGTATTTTGCGTTCCATCATCATAAGCCACAACATAATAAAAATAACTTTTCCCACGTGACACATCCCGGTCTTCATATTTATTTGTTACTGGTATTCCTGTGGTTCCGCCGCACTCCCATATTTTTTTATAAACATTTAAATATGAGTCTTCAGCCCGGTAAAGCCGATAACCGACAAAGTCATCAACGTCAGTATCGTTATCCGGTTTGGGTGGAACGACATCATGATTGATCCCTTCAGGATCATAATTACCGTAATACCACTCTAACTCGGTTTTTCCGGGGCCTGCATTAATTTTTAAATTTGGTGATTCAGGACCATCAGGCACAGCTTCGATTCCATTTTCCCAAGTCCATTCAGCGCGGGAAACAACCTGGTGTAATGAATCTTTGCCGGTGGCGATAATTGCATTCTTCGCTTCATCACCACTCAGCCCATTCCATTCTAATGTTCCGTTCTTCCACTGTTTTCCATATTCGATAGCCAAACGGCGGTCTATTGCACCGGCTGCTTCAAAAATAACAATACGGACATCTTGACCAAAGGGAATATCATAAGGACCAAATGAGAGGAGAAGCTGTGGACGCTGAATCTGTGGATCCCAGGGATCGGTATAACCCTCAGCATCAGATCCCTGGCTCTGATTCTCGCTGCTCAAGTCGTAATAAAGCGTGAGATCGTCATGCCCTTTTGTATGAGAATTAACCTTTTGGCGAGGCCAAAAATCTACAGTTGCCGGTTGATTCAAATCATCATTCTCATCTTGAACGTCCGTATCTGCATGAAGCACTCCGTAGGAGAGATATTGAGCTGACAAAAATTCTCCGGTCGTTTCTGAAGGATCACCAATGTCATCAAACGCTTTGCGCAGATTATCACCATCGTACACATACCAAAAACCTCTCAGCGAATCGCCGGGTTGGTTACCGTAATAATGACACCACTCATCATGCTCACCGCCCATTGCCTCGTGCCCAATAGCGCCACTGGGGATAAATGTCCGCCAAAAACCGAAATATACTCCTTCCAGGTTTTGACCGGACAATTCAATGCCGCTGGTATTGTCAACATTTCCGGTATTTGTGAATACGAATTCCTGAATAATGTAAGAATCATGGCGGCGGTTTGCAAAGGCATAACTGGTTCGCTCAACTTCAATTCCCACATCAGTTCTCCAGGTGGTGATAATTTTCTCATCCGATTCCAGACTGGTTTTTCGTATACTGCTTTTTCTATTATCAGTTATGCGTGCTTCTGCAGTATCATTCACATACGTTAAAGGCAAACGCTGCCGAGCATATTTTTTATTTTTATCCGGAAAAAGCGTGCCCGTGGCTTCATAATTCAGATAACCGCCTTCGGATACATAATAGGTTTTAAACTGGCTAAATTTATTTGTCCAATTTTTTACGCCGATCCATGTTCCGGTTGCTTCCATATTCTTATGTGAATGCAGGAAAAAATCTCCGCCCGGATAATTCAACTGGTTTTGCAGCGGCGCATATTCCGGCAATGAACCCACCGGAAACATAGTCTGCCACAACCTGCCGATTTCATGACTCTTCATGGTTTGGCTGTAACTGCTCACCGTAAGAACAGTTAACGTGATTAACAAAAATAGAATTAATCGATTTAGTTTTATGGTCATTGTTTGACCTCCATTTTGTTGTGATATAAAATAAACTAAATTTTTTAGCACTCTCTATAATTTAGATCAATTGATTATATAATTGAATGATGCTGGTTTCTGGTTTCTTGTTTCTGGATTCTTGATCCACACAACACACCCAGTATCAAGCATCCAGCATCCAGCATCGAGCAACAAGTGACATTCAAACTTAAAATCACTAATCAGGCTTACCGATTATCTTTGATTACAGGTTTACCCTGAGTCCAAAGATAAAAGTCTTCAGTTTTGCCCAATAAACGTTATCACTTTCAGTGCGCAATATCTCCGGGTTGGTAAGTTTATCGGTACCGACTTCATCAAGCCGTCCGGATTCATATAAATCGTCATAGTAGTCTTCACGACTTCTACCTCCCGGTGTATATCTAAACTTCGTATGAAGAATATTGCTGGCATCCATATACAATTCTATATTTAATGAATTGATCCTGAAAAGACGCGACAGACGCATGTTTGCCCAATATTGATCCAGATTTTTAAAGCGTACATCCGGGTGTGCATCACGAAAACTGCCCCTGGGATGCTCATGTTCCCCACCACCCTGGTAAAAAACCTGGAAACTTAGATTTGTATTCCCCAGCAGCGAATAATTCTTCAATTTTGGTCCCCATCCTGCTGGCGCTGAAAATGTAATTACGCCCCGTGCATTGGGCTGAATTTGGCTGACAATCGATCTGGGAACTCCCCAAAGTACACCATTTCTTCCAATATTAGGATCATCCGTAATAATGGGGATATCACTCAAATTAGGTATTTCCAGGTCGGCCTCACTCTTTTTGATATAGTTGTAATTGAACCAGCCGGTTATAAAACGTCCCACAGTTTTTCGCAATTCGATTTCAATACCACGAATTTCTTTGTAATTGTTCTGGTCATACCATTCCAGAACCAGACTCTGATCGGAATGCGCATAGACCATTCCACTTTCATAATCAGAATAATCTTTATAAAAAGCACCCACATGCAGTTGGAAAAAATCACTCACACCGATATCACAGCCCAGTTCATAGGCGATGGTTTTTGGGAAAGTGATATCCGGATTTCCCATAAAAATAATCCGGGGCATGGAATGATCAACTAACACATGATACAGAACTTCAGATTTTGGCATTTGAACAAAATGACCGTAATTGAAATAAATCTTACTTCTGCTTGAGAGTGGGTGAGAAATACCAACGCGGGGGCTAACATAAAGCTTTGGTTTGGCTCTGATTGTTGGATAAGTGCCATCCAGGTAAGCTTCGTATATTGTTGTGTTCGTATAACTCAATGAAGAATCTGGTTCAGGAAAAGCGCCGTTGGTGTTAAAATAATCCAGGCGAACACCGATATTTGCTACCATACCTTTAAACTCGATTTTGTCTTGAATAAACGCTGCAATCTCATAAGGTTTTGCTTTATAATTATGGGTATATGCCTGGGTAGAATCTTCATCGTGCCAATGCAACCTGTCCTCATTCATAATATTATAATTAAATTCAAACCCGGCTTTCAACTCATGGGCAGGATGGAATTGATTGGTCATAAAAGCGTTCAAAGTAGTCCGCCTGCTCCACGAATTATCCCAGGTCAGCGCTCCGCCATACATTCTTGAACCGGAAACAGCATCATCCGCGCCCAACTCTTTAGGTATCCAACCGGATTGGGGATCATAATACAGCCTGTCGTGAAAATACCTGCCATCTTCAGCTTTAGCCGTATCTGGTCTGTTAAGGCTCCAATTGACATAAAAGTGATTTAAATTTACCTCATAGAATAATTTAGGAGAAACAGTATGCACAAATTTAGCACCCATTACGGATGTAAATCTGTTTACGATCGGTTTATAATATGGATAGTATCCTGTACCTCCTCCTCCTCCGTATGAGATCCGATCTTCTTCACTCCACAAACTTGTAGCACTACCTTGCGAAACCGTTCTTACTTCAGAGTACAAACTATTCAACGTCAATTTCATGTTGGAACCGAACTTGTTGACCAACTTCAAAGAAGACACTCTTTCGTCATAGTACCTTCTTGACTGAGGCCAGGAAAAAGGACGTAATTCATATTTACCACCCATGAGAAAATTTGTTCTCCATGGCAAAAGCGGAACGCGACCGGAAAGGGAAACATCAACATTGTGTCCGTTTTTATCACCATACGGTAGCGGACGATGGCGCCACTTCCAGAGTTCATAGGCTTCTTCTGCCGTGAGATCGTTATTTGGATTATTGTCATTTAACAATTCTTCAGAATACTTATTCCATCCAATCCATCTTGTTAAGTTTTCATATCTCCCATCCGGCGTAATAAGTGAATCACCTTCAAACGCATTCTCACCGGCATAAAGACGCCATGCATTCCAGTCCGGATCATAAACATCCCGACCATAATGTGGTCTGTGAGCAGGATCAAACTGGTAATCAAGGGAGAAATGCAAACGGTCTTGCGGATTCTTGGTAATAACGTTGATAACTCCGGAACGAGATCGTCCGTACTCTGCATTAAAACCATTACGCATGATCTTTATTTCCTTCACCGTTCCTGTCTGAATAGACATGACAGGACGGTTGAACTTTTGA
>JACKQG010007515.1_pt1 | contig 10935 bp, 9 predicted proteins | sample 8237621 | NCBI WGS metagenome assembly JACKQG01 (sample SAMN15677084, study PRJNA649215) | marine metagenome | biome: marine; feature: Black Sea; material: saline water; isolation source: suspended particulate matter (SPM) from the Black Sea western gyre | collected 2013-06-09/2013-06-10 | depth... | reverse complement strand
GGGAATCACTTTCAGATTTATAGTTTTGGGGACTGATTCATACGAATACGTTTGTTCATGATCTGACAAAACAACAGCACCTGATAGTTTATAGCTGAAAGAAATCTTCTGGAAATCTTGTTTATGGATTTTGGCTTTTAAAACCCCACCAGGACCTGTGCTACCAAGAAACTTAGTTTGTCCCTTTTCATTTACTCCATCTATCCAAATATTCGGTACTGAGTTTTTCACTCTGAATACAATTTCTTTACCAGTCATTTCTGCAGTAATGGATACGGATATGGAAAGCGGTTTTCCTGACGGTATACTTACAAATTCGCCTGGTTTAATAACATATTCCTCTTTAGAACATTTGATCTTTACTTCTTCATCGCTGCGAATCTGAATCTTATCTCGAAATACTCCTAAGCTATTAGTCTTTCCTTGCAAAAGTAGTTCGTCTGTATCAGCTTTGAAAATATATATATAAATATCGGGTGTCTTATTAGCATCAGTAACCGAAATAGCTACAGTTTTGGGAGAAACAAACCACCAAACGATAGCCATACCGACTACCAATGCTACCAAGGGAATGAATAACTGTTTTTTCTTCATCTACTAATTCTCCATCCATTCTACAGTCTCGTTCTTTATTATTAATTAGTAGGAATATCAATGCCACTTGGAAGCACAGGATCTTCCTCGCCTTCAAGTTCCACTTCCCCACGTACGTCTGCAGTTCGTTGTAAATAAATCGGATATTCAAGGTCTTGCTTTTTGTTAATAAATGGTGTGATCTCAGTAGTACTTTGCATATAATCCGGTGGCTTACTGGCGAAAATAGTGTAAGAAACACCTTTAGCAAACTCATCTGACTTTATTGAGAATTTCCCCTCTTTATCTGTAAATGCACCCTTCGTAATAGATGGCATGGTTGTGATCTCGCAATCATGAATTCCGTTGTAGGTCGAATCATCTAAGACATATCCTGTGATAATTGTATGGCGTCTTTCCAATGTAAATTCTTTTATTGCACTCTTTTTAGGTGTAGATATCCACTCTTTTTCCTCAAAATAGTCTTCTACTGCAATTGTAACTAAGAAGCTGTCTCCTGGAATCTCCTTCAAGGGAAACTCAAATTGACCGTCAGCGTTAGACTCATCTAGCATTAACTGATCTTCCCCATTTTCGTCCAGTATTTCAATAGGAACACCGGGTACTGGTGATTGGTTTTCTTCATCAAGCAATTGGATGGTATAATTGGTAGCACAGCCATATAGAAAAAGCAGAACTATGCCTGTTATTATGATGAGGTTGCTTTTAATAAACTTCATTCTGTATCCTCCATAATAATTCTTAATCCGAATCCTTGAACTTCTATTTCCGGGTCATACTCAAATTGTTTAGTTGTGTTTAGTTGTTCAGGGTCATGCCAGTAGCCACCGCCACGTAGCGGTTTTTCAGAATCACTCCCAGTATAATAAGTACTATCATTAAAATTAATCTCGCTTAAATCCGCATATAAACTTCCACTTCCACACCACTCCATTACATTACCGCCCATGTCATAAGCACCAAATGGGCTAAAACTGTCAATAGTACCATTGTTCCCATCGTAATAACCGACTGGTGTTAGTCCATTATCAAAGGGATCGCCGCTGTTCATGTAGTTGGCATTGTCTCCCGTAATGCTGTTACTTCGCCAAGGATAATCATATCCAGGGAAGACGGGATAGTGATTGAATATGTCCCACTTGGCAACATATTCCCATTCTGCCTCTGATGGCAATCTATAAGTATCCTCGCTTTGACTGGTCAGGGTGGAGCAAATCAATACAGCTTCTACCCAACTTAGATTGTCTACAGGGAAATAACCCTTTACGGGTGGGAAAGAATCATTTTTAGTCCCAGTATATTCATAAATGGAAATGTAAAAAGGACTAATAATTGTGTCGGCACCTATGATACTATATAGGAATTCTCCGCCTTCAACGTATGTGAATCCTGGAACGTCTAAAGGTTGTTCGGAGACTATATCCGATGCAAGTGCGTTTACTTTTCCTTTTACAACTAGCTTATAATCTGCCACCTCTAATATATTATTAACATCAATCAGATACTGCTGACGGTAGTAATAGAATAATTGAATCATAGTATTTATCATTAAGGTATCGGTGCAGGTCCACTGAGAATTATATTTTCTTAGGACAAACAATGAATCAAAAACCGCGGTGTCAAGACTTCCTTCAGATAAATACAGACGAATAGTATGACTGTTTATTGGTATCGTATTTTGTATTTCAGGTTGTGTCAAATTCAACTTGCAAACTTTTGAAATCGTACCTGACAGTCTTGGTACACTGTCTCTATAAGCATATGCAGTCAAGACATAGGTATACTCTATATTGGGTTGAACGCCCCTAACAGAGAAAACAGTGTCAGTTAATATATCATAATCTGGGTTATAACTTGAATCAATCCATGTAGTGTCAGTTATTTGTGGATAAGTAGTGTCAATTATACCATCCCGTAGTCGCTCAATTTTGTATCCATCAGCGAATTTTGATTTATTCCACCATAATTCCAATTGGTAGTCGTACTGTTGTTCTATATTAAAACCGCCAGGTTCATTCAGTCGAAAATCACAACCAGTATTCGTCAATACCGAATATGACCCTATGTCATCAAACATGATGGTGACACGATAATAATTCCATCGATTAAAAGAAGCAGAATCATCGAAAAACGTGAATTCCAGTGAATCATTTTCCAACGTATTAGTCACAACCAAAGTGGAATCAGTTTTGGGTATAAACATTGTTCTTGAAGGATTAATTCCACTATTCATCCTAGAATCAAAATCTGCATTTGAACTAATATTAATGTTACCAGTGTCTGAAAAAGTCTCGATAAGGAAACCGTCTGCCAATTCAAAGTCTTCTTCAGGTACACTCCAACTTAGTTGTAATAAAAAGGCACTTAGTTGCTCAACCTGCAATCCAGATGGTTTTGAGAGATCGGTCTTTCCAGTATCCAGGTAATCGGGTTCTTTTAAGCAAGAAGTAGCAAGTACTATTAGAATTATTAAAAAAATAAATGTGATATGTCGCATTACAGACATCAGCCAATTACCATGTTACTGTCAATAAATTGTATCCCCACACAATTCCGCTAGTTACAAGAGTACCATATACCTGGTTTCTATGATTCTTTATTCTGACTTTTGATTGGCTTAACCTGTCTTCATAATCTTCCCAATCCTGCTCATTTGAGGTTATATAATCTTCTCTTAATTGATTGTAATTTTCTACTTCGTTCTGGAATTTAATATATTGAAACGCACCCCAGACTACGGTTACAACTGTACTGCTAAAAAAACCAAATCCTTCTTTTTTCTTACCAAGCGTCCAATGTCCCCAGCCGGGAACAATGGCAGACTTGACCCTTGCTACCTTTGGGTCTTTCTTTAATAAAGAAAAGCGTATGGAATTTGATTGCATACTCAGAGGGTCTTCATCATCATATACAGTAACGATTTTAGAAAATAGTGGTGGATTATAGAACTGCTTTGAAACTTTCACAGAATATTTCCCAAGTTTCTTGATTGGGATAGATGCTCGATAACTGGTATCTGAAACTATACTATTAAATGGATTCGAGAAAAAACCGTACCGCTTCCTGACTTTGATTACAGGAGGGTTCCCCTCTCCTTTTCCACCATAACGAATGGGCCTGCCTGTCAGTGAATCAGTAACTATTACTTTCAGAGTCCCATGTACAGGTACCAACTGACCCATTTCGAAAGATGAGACTGGTCTTGGGGTCATCTGTAAACTGAAAGGTTCACCACCAACAGAAAATACTTGTCTTCTGTATCCGGGACTTTCGGCAATCAGTTCTTGCGTCTCAAAACGGGAGAGCCCACGCAGTACTAGACGGTTATCTGGGGTCTTCTGCAAAGTTCTTTTTTTACTATTAACAAAAACACGGATATCACCTCTTACCGGTGTTACCAAACATATTTCCCGATGAAAATGTTCAGCTACAAATTGTTGTACTATTGTTCCTATGGTCTTCTTGATATCGCTTGCTGATTTTACATCAATCTGATTTGTTATTTTCCCAGCTTCTCCTTTCTTAGGTCCTGTTCCTTCGAGCATCATAGTATAAGACATAGCAGCATGATCACGATTTATCTGCAACATAATATCAAGGTCATGTTTCTGTACTTCCTGACGATCATTTCCCATATCCTGATAGGAAATTTTTCCCGACTTATAAGCCCGAACTCTCGTATAATCAACAGGCCAGTTCTTATGAGGAATGACATTGATAAAATTAGGATACTTACTTAACTCTGCCTCAAGAATCTTCTGGAAAAAATCTGATTCTTTGTGCAGTGCACCTGGAATATCCGAGTGGATGATAGCCCAAGTCTGTATAGGCGTGAACTCCTTTGTCACTATTTTGAAATCTATTCCGGGCAATTCTTTTAGTAGGTCTTTATAGTCGGGCTTCTCGTACCACTTCTTATCAGGTATTATCATGGAAATTACATCAAAGGTAATTGATACACCCACAGTCTGTCCGTAGACATCTATCTTAGGCGAGAATGGAATTTCAGCACTACCATCAGGTTCCAAGTTGACTATTTCAGGATAATCAACCACATCGGAATCTGCATGTATTCTTAGTTTTACCCTATTTAGATCATATCCTTTTGTGTTGCGGTGAGTGATTATCTTAGCTTTGAAAGATTTGTCCCTCGTTACGATCTTCTCATCTTTACTATTTATTAGTCTAATCCCTATACTTTTATCAATTTCTTTTATTAATTCATGCCGCTGTACTAACAGACTTTGTTTGGTACCGGGATTAAACAGATCTTCTTCATTAGCAGCTCCACCTCCCCTGCTTATATAGTAGCTCACCATACCCAATGCAGTAAGTGCTTTTTCCACATCTGCATCATGCGATAGAGCTCTGAAAGATGTTTTTAAGTACTGATATGCTTGTTCACTAGCTTTCCTGATTTCTTCTACAATACGCTGTTGCTGGTCTTGAATATATTTAGTTCTATTGAAATTAATAAAACACCACAATGTATCATTATTCTCATCAACCCATATGTCTGTTTGATCATATACACTATTGAATGTTAGAGGGGGTGAATAATGTCTGCTTATGACTTTTAAAACGTGCTTTCTAATATTCTCTGGTTTTCTTTTTCCCTCATGCATAACTATGGTAGAAACACTGTCAATAATAACATGTTCTACACGTGTTTCTACGTCTCCGCTTACTAGCTCTCTTGTTTGGTTTCTAAGCGAATCTGCAACTTCCTGTCTACTTCTGTTCCCAATTTCGCTATAACCTACTCTAGCGATATAATTGTCAGTCTCTGGGTTTATAAACTTAGTTGTAGCCCAGGGTGGTCTCTTTCGAATGGCATATTGTTGTTCTAATGAAAATGGGCGGCTTTTATCTTCCTCAAAGGACTCACTTTCCTCCATAAAAGCTGCTATTTCCGGGTCACTAAATGGCTTTCTCTGAGGTTTCGTTCCTGTCTTATGCCTGATCCCAGAGCAACCTATCAAAAATAACAGAGAGAAAACGATATATAACCTAGTGTCCTGTATCATTAATTCCTTTACCAATGGCTTTGCCAATTATAACGTCTGAGGACTTTGTCCAACGAAAAGGATGAGCATTATCATTCCAGTTGTCGATATACCTTTTGATCGCATTCATCAGCTGACGTATGCTCCTAAAGCTGCCTCTGCGAATCATCTGAGAAGTGAGAATGGAAAACCATGTTTCCACCTGATTCATCCACGAAGCACTGGTTGGTGTAAAGTGCAGGTGGAAGTTCGTATGTTCGGCGAACCAATCCTTCACCTTTTCTTGTTTGTGGGTACCATAATTATCCATGACGAGGTGAATTTCTCTTTTAGGGTGCTGCCGGTTCAAGAGACGGAGAAAGCTTAAGAATTCTTGGTGACGATGTCTTTTCTTACATCTGCCTACTACTTGCCCGGTGGCAATATCCAAAGCAGCAAACAAACTGGTTGTGCCGTTTCTCTTGTAATCGTGGGTCTGTTTAGCTGGCAAACCTGGGCGCAAAGGGAGCATCAGTTGCGTCCGCTCGAGAGCCTGTATTTGTGTTTTCTCGTCCACACACAGGACCAATGCCCCCTCGGGGGGATGAAGATACAACCCCACAATATCAGTGATCTTTTCCACAAGCAGTGGATCTTTGCTGTACTTGAACGTTTCTATTCGGTGAGGCTTTAAATCATACCGTTTCCATATCCGATGAATGGTCATTTGACTTACTCCCACTTTCCTGGCAAGGCTCCGTGCACTCCAATGAGTTTGTACATCCGGTTGCCTCAAAGTGGCACTTACAATCTCTTCCTCTTTCTCACTGCCATACTTACGGGGTCTGCCAATTCTAGGGGAATCGTAAAGACCTTCAACTCCATCCTTAAGGAAACGACGCTTCCAGTTCCATACAGATTGACGGGAAGTGTTGCATCGCCGGGCAACCTCGTCTACGCTTTTTTCTTCGGACAGCATCAAAATAATCGACGCACGAAAGGAAAGTCTCTGCTCAGTGGTGAGGTTCTTCTTCCACTTCTGGAGGTGCTCTCTTTCACCTGCCTCCAATTCAATTTGATGACCAATTCTTGACACACTTAAATATAAATAATATACGTTGTCAAGGTATTTATGTTACGAGACACTAGTATGTGTCTGATACTTCAACATGAGCTATATCTTTCTCAATCCATCTACGTACAATCCTGGCATTTGAAAAATTGGAGTTGCTTTGTAGATAGATCAGTTTTTCTGTTTTATGAACATCTTTTTTAATAATTGACTCAACCCTGCTTTTCTTTATCCTGGACAACTCTTTGAAGGCTTCAATTTCTGCCGATGCCCACGATTCATATATCCGGTCCGGATGTATAGTCTGTTTGCCAACTGCTGTTATTTTATCTCGATCTGAGTCTGTTTTGACACGACCAGCGTGTCCTTTTTCATAAATGAGACAGAAAAGACCACAATAGAGGTCTCCTACTGTGTGACAGCTAATTAGTTCAACGCTATCTGGCAATTCAACGCGACTACCTAGACTGATTCCTAATGAGTCGGCTATTCTGGCACGAGAAGCAATGGCATTTGATCTTATAGCACCATTTTGCAGTAATTCATGCATGGATAGAGCATCAAGATAGGCATTTTTCAATGTGACTGACTCGTTTGAGACATTCTTAGACAGCCCAATCACGTATTCCCCTTTCGGTGGGTTCAGGAACCAGTCCGGGTAATCGGTTACGTTATGTTGGGAAAAGAGGGTACACCCCAGTATTACCCAGGTTATTTTTACTCTTGTCATTGTAGAATGAGTGCTATTACTGCATTACTATGAGCCCTCTTTCTCTATTTCTTCCTCCAGCTCCTTGAACAATTCGCTGGTCCGAAAGCGTTCATAGAGATTTTGTCGTTGTTTAATATTCTCCATAATCCTTTTATTCACGGGACCGATATCTATCTTATAGATCACCTCCGCTCTAAATGCGTTTCTCTTTTTTATCGTTTCTGCTGATTTATACAATGTGGAGAAATTGAGCGTCTGATCCACCGTTTGCTTAATTGCCTGGCTGAATTGACTGTTTAGCTCTGCATCTTTCCCTATTCCAATCTGCTCTCTCGCTCTCTTTGTTAGTGATTTGATATGGTTCTCTATTGATGCAGCAAGTTCATTTCTTGCATTCAGCGCTGCAGCTGCATCTGCTTCCTCTTCAACCAATTGGTCTGTAGACAGACCTCGAGCATAGAGAGTATACTCATCTGATGGAGGAGTAACAAGCCTCTTGGGGCTTGATGCACATCCTACAAGAAGTAAGATTGCGAGGATACTGGCTATTTGCTTTTTCATGTTGTATGCTCCTTCTCTTTTTGTATTAACTAAAACTCAAAAACATCTTTTCTCTGTTTACCTGGGGTTACTTTGCCACTTTTATTCTTGATTACATTCTTGAAAATATCAATAAAAATAATATCATCACCTTCAAGCAGGTAGTCAACAACTACTTTTTGTTCGGGACCATAATCAAAATCAGGAAAACCAATTATTTCAATTTTATGTAGATCAGGTTTTAATCCAACAACTTTTAACTCCTTGGGATTTTTTACCACATTTTTATGCCATTTTCTTTTTTTCAGGTTAACAATTTCATTACTTGTATAACCTACATATTCACCGTCAATAAACACTGACGCTCCATGGGGTTTTGATATAATCCATAAATTTTTTAAAGCATCTATTTCCCTTGCTCTAACTGACGCGGTAAATCCGCCTTTAATTTCAATATTTTCCTTCCATATCTTATCGTTTTCAAAATATACTTCGACACTAACTTGACCTGGTTGTAGATTGGTGACCTTTATGGGTGTCATACCAGAGTTTTCACCATTTATTCTGACTATTTTTCCTTTGGGTATTGAGTTTACTATAAGAGCCCCATGTGATGTTATCTTATTAGTGTGATTAGTATAAAATGCGGATAAAACATCAAAATAAATCGTGGATAGTTTATGAGTGTTATTCTTCGAGATCGTATGATAATTACCGCCCGTTACTTTGCTGATTTTCGAAAGAGAACTGTTGTCAACATCACCGATGCCTATCCCATAAACAAAAATATTTTCACCTTGAAACATAGATTGCATGTTATCAAGGGAAAAATTGCTCCCATTATCTCTCCCATCTGTTAGATAAACAATTATCCTACGTCCTGAGTCGTCAAAAAATTGTTTTACCCCCATGGCAAGCGCATCATAAAGTTTAGTCCCGCCACTAGCACTGATACTTTTTACTCCTCTTATAATTTCTCCGCGGTCTGAAGTAATGGGAACATTTACAGAAATATTATCACTGAATGTGATTAAACAAGCCTTATCATCTTTTCTCATTCGAGATATGAAATGTAAAGAGCCTGTTTTCGTATCCTGTATAGCATTTCCAGACATACTTCCGCTTCTGTCGATAACAAGAATGAATGTATTCTCTTCTAGAATACGATCATATCTGACATTTTGTGAAACCAAAATTAGAGGTAATGCCATAATTATCATATATTTTCTAAAGACCATTGCTAACTCCTATTTATTTTATTTGTGGTTCCTCTGCAATTTAGTTAGAAAAAAGCTGTGAAAAAAAATGATAATAAAACTTAACCTCCCGTTTGAAAATAATGAAGAAAATTAGTAGAGATAAAGTTGTTACTCTTTTCTCTTTTCTGAATTAAAATGATAGAAGAGAAGGTGGACTCCTTGGGTTTCCTCCAGAGGAGTCCTTACAGGAGAACCCGTTCCAAAGTATCTTTCCGCCAGATACGGGATTGATGTCGTGGAATAACTTGTCCCGATACTTCGGGACGTATTTGACAAGGATGATGGTGCCTGACAATCATAACGTAATTCAAATTAGAGAGGAGATAGTAAAGATGAAAGAATATTTTATGGGAATTGATGTGAGCAAAGGTTACGCTGATTTTGTCATTTTGGACAAGAAAAAATGGGTAGTCGAACACAATTTCCAACTCGATGACACTTTCGAAGGACATACCAAGCTCTATAACGTACTGGAAACATTTCTAGCCAAGCATCGAAAAGGGGTTCTCTATTGCGGCGTTGAAAGCACTGGGGGTTATGAGAACAACTGGTACCATTCGCTTCATACCTGCCAGAAAGACCTCAATGTTTATGTGGCAAGAGTCAATCCCAGAGGTGTCAAACATCACAGCGAGGCAGGACTGAAACGTAATACGACCGACAAAATGAGCGCTCAAAATGTGGCTGAGTACCTGATAGCTCATGGTGACAAGGTTACCTATGAGAAAGAGGATTATTACGCCAGCGCTCGCAGGCAATGGAAGTTCGCGGCATTACTCACCAAGCAAAAGACCCAACTTCTGAACCAAATGCAGTCCTTGTTATATAGTGCTCATCCGCCAGCTGGCGGACTGTCGAGATGGTATTCCTCAATGGGTGTTGAAGCTGATCATACGATACCCCACGGCGCTTCAATTATCCAGAGCCAGAATAGCAGTAGTCGGCAAAATCCCCTATATCTCGCTACAACGAGCTGGATCACTGGTGGCCGATGCAAAAAGGTCGGTAGCTTCTGCAACGGATGATATCATCAAGACGTTAATTCAAAACCTTGCCGGTGAAATTGTGCATTTACAGGAAGCGGTCAAAGAGCAAACCAGGATGATGGTTGAGCGGTGCAATCTGCCTGAAGTTCAATTGTTAAAGAGCTTCATAGGGATTGGTGATTTTTCAGCGATAGGTCTGCTCATTGAGATTGGCGCCGTTGAACGGTTCCCTACAGTTAAACATATAGCCTCCTTCTTTGGATTACATCCAGTTTACAAGATCAGTGGAGATGGCATCGGTGCAATGCGTATGAGTAAGCAAGGACGGACACAACCGCGCTGGATTCTCTTTAATGTGGCTTTGTCGGCCATCACGTGTAATCCAACCTCTCGATTTCCGATTTTCTCCAAAAGTTTATCAGGATTGGTTAATTGCGTGAGATCTTGTGAAATGATCTGAGTATCCACCCCGAATTGAGAATGAACCTCCTGTGCCAGAATATTCATCAATTCTTCTCTTCTGGCCAGAAGGATAATGTTCATCTTCTTCTCTGCCAGCTGCCGGACAAATTCCGCACCAAGTCCTGAAGAGGCACTTGTTATAAGAACCCATTCCCCATTTTTTTTTGCCAATTACTGTTCATTTATATCTATTTGATAATAAGAATTGGACACTGGGATTTATTAAGCGTTTTTATCGGTTTACTTCCAACGAAGAACTTTTTAATGGGGGATTGACCTGAAACTCCCATAACAATAATGTGATCCTCCCCGGCAAAATTAACAA
>JACKQG010007514.1_pt1 | contig 10935 bp, 11 predicted proteins | sample 8237621 | NCBI WGS metagenome assembly JACKQG01 (sample SAMN15677084, study PRJNA649215) | marine metagenome | biome: marine; feature: Black Sea; material: saline water; isolation source: suspended particulate matter (SPM) from the Black Sea western gyre | collected 2013-06-09/2013-06-10 | depth... | reverse complement strand
CGCCGTGGTCAAGGTTGTGAGGAGCCCCCACCCCCACGCGCTCATTGAGGGCATCAATATTTAGCCTGCTTTGGAGCTCCCCGGGGTTCAGACGGTGCTCATCGCGGCGGACGTCCCCGGCGAGAACCAGATCGGATACGCCCTCCCCGACCAGCCCTTCCTCAACGATGTGAAGACCCGCTTCGTCGGAGACCCCGTCGCCCTGGTCGTGGCCGCCGATAAGGGGTCAGCCGTCGAGGGGGCGGACGCCGTGCGGGTCAAGTATTCCCCCCTCCCCTCCGTCCTCGACACGACCGATGCGTTGCGGGACGGCGCACCGCTGGTGCACGAGGGGGGGAACGTCGCGCTCACCACTAAGATCAGGAAAGGGAGCATCGAAGAAGGCTTTTCAGAAGCTGAGGTGGTCATCGAGGACCTCTACGACACCCCCTACCAGGACCACATGTACATGGAGCCCGAGGCCGCCTACGCGATCCCCGAGGGCTCCGGGAAGGTCACCGTCATCGGGGGGATGCAGAGCCCCTTCCTGGTCCGGGAGAAGGTGGCCCACATCCTAGGCTGGGACCTCAACCAGGTCCGGATCATCCAGGCTCTCACCGGGGGGGCATTCGGCGGTAAGGATGACATGGGCCCCCTCGTATGCGCCAAAGCCGCTCTCGCCGCGGTCAAGACCGGGAAACCTGCATCGCTGATTTTCGACAGGGAAGAGTCGGTGGCCTACAGCAACAAGAGGTTCCCCGCCCGCATCAGGTACAAATCAGGCGCCGACAAAGAGGGGAGGATCACCGCGATCGACGTCGACATCACACTGGAGTGCGGGGCCTTCGCGAATCGTGCCCCCTTCTGGCTCTGGAGGCAGACCGCCCACGCCGCGGGGCCCTACGAGGTCCACAACGCGAGCGTCGACGGGCGGGCCGTCTACACCAACAAGGTCTTCGGGGGGAGCTTCAGGGGATTCGGGGACGTCGCCCTCCATTTCGCAGCGGAGTCCCAGGTGGACAGGCTCGCCGGGGAGCTGGGGATGGACCCCGTGGAGCTCAGGCTCAGGAACATACTGAAGCCGGGGAGCCGTACGACGTGCGACCAGCTCCTGGACCACAGCGTGGGCATCGAGGAGTGCCTGACCAAGGTCGCCGAGGCCTCCCGGTGGAGCAGCCAGAAGAGGAAGCGCAACGGGAGCAGGGTCACGGGTTTCGGCGTGGGCTGCGCCTACCACGGCATCAGCACCAGCAGGAGCACCCCGGACTGGAGCGCCGCCTCCCTCATCCTCAACCAGGACGGCTCCATGACCTACCGCACCGGGATCTGCGAGCTGGGCCAGGGCGCCCCCATTGGCCACGCCAAGATCGTCGCCGAGATCATCGGGGCCCCCATGGAATCGATCCGCATCGAGGTCCCCGACACCGACTCCACCCCCAACGCGAAGCCCACCCACGGGAGCAGGGGGCTCATGCTCGGGGGGACCGCCGCCGCTGACGCCGCGATCAAGCTCAGGGAGAGGATGGTCAGGGTGGCGGCCGATATGCTGGGCTGCCCCGAGGGCGAAGTAGACCTAAGGGACGGGAAGGCATCCAAGAAAGGTGAGCCCGGCGAGACCATCCGCTTCCCCGAGCTCGCCGAGGAGCTCTACAACCGGGGCGTCTCCCCCGCCTCCTACGGATTCTACGCCTCCCCGAAGCGCTACTTCGACCCGGAGACGGGGCTCGGGGTCAACTACTCGGTCTACACCTTCGCGACGAGCGTCGTCGAGGTGGAGGTGGACACCGAGACGGGGCTATGCGAGGTGGTGAAGGTCTGGCCCGCGATGGACGTGGGGAAGGCCATCGACCCCTTGGTCATCGAGGGGCAGATCCACGGCGCCGTCTCCCAGGGCATCGGCTTCACAATCATGGAGCACCTGAAGCTCAAGGACGGCGTGGTTCTCACCCCCGGGTTCAAGGACTACGTGGTCCCCAGCGCCCTGGACACCCCGGAGTACGCCCCCACCATCATCGTCGAGGAGCCTTACCAGCACTCGGCATTCGGTGCCAAGGGAGTCGGGGAGCCCGCGATCATCAGCGTCGTCCCGGCCATCACCAACGCCATCTACGACGCCGTCGGGGTCAGGCTGAACATGCTCCCCGCGACGGCTGAGATGCTCCACGCGGCTATGAGGAGGGGCGCCCGATGAGGCCCCTCCCAGGGTTCAACTTACACAGACCCACCAGCCTCGGCGAGGCCCTGGAGCTCATGGGGGCTCTCAAGAGCGTGAAGCCCATCGCAGGGGGCACCGACCTCCTCCCCCTTATGCGGGACAGGGCTATAACCGTCGAGGATATCGTGGACATCCGGGGACTCCACGAGCTCAAAGGGATCACGGTCGAAGACGGGACCCTGAGAATAGGCGCCCTCACGACCCTCACAGAGGTACTAGAGTCACCCCTCGTCGCCGAGAAAGCCTCCGTCCTCAGGGAAGCTGTGGGCCACATCGGGAGCGTCCAGACCCGGAACCAGGGGACCCTCGCAGGGAACATCTGCAACGCTAGCCCCGCTGCGGACTCCGCCCCGGCGCTGATGGTCATCGGGGCTCAGGCCAGAGTCTCCTCCGCGAGGGGGGTCAGGAGGGTCCCCGTGGAGGAGCTCTTCGCGGGGCCCAAGATGAACAGCCTCGGGAAGGATGAGCTTGTAACCGAGATACTTATTCCAGAACTCCCCTCGGGATCGGGGGCCGCGTTCGAGAAGCTGGGGAGGAGGAGGGGGATCACCCTCGCCGTGGTGAACGCCGCGGCGTACCTCGCAATGGACAGGAAAAAGTGCGTGGATGCGCGGATCGCCCTGGGGGCCATCGCGGCGACACCCATCAGGCTCCCCGAGGTCGAGGCCGCCTACAAGGGTAGAGAACTCACCCCGGAGGCCATCGAGGAGTCCTCCCGGGCCTGCTATTCCCTGGTGAACCCCGTCGACGACGTGAGGGCCTCCGCAGATTACAGGAGGGAGATGGCCTGCGTCCTCGTGAAGAGGGCGATTGTAAAGGCCCATGCACGGGCTGGAGGCGGCCAATGATGGTGGATTTCGTGCTCAACGGGAGGGCGGTGAGTTGCGACGCCCCCGCCAACATCCTCCTCCTCGACCTCCTCAGGAGCGAGCTGGGAGTGTTGAGCGTCAAGAGGGGGTGCGAGCAGGGGGAGTGCGGCGCCTGCACGGTGCTCCTGGGCGGGCGCCCCGTGAACTCTTGCATGATCCTCGCCGCGCGGGTCGAGGGGCGATCTGTCACCACCATCGAGGGGCTGAGGGACGAGCCCATAATGGTTGCACTCAGGAAGGCCTTCATGGAGGGGGGCGCGGTCCAGTGCGGATTCTGCACCCCGGGGATGCTCATCTCCGCCTACGCCCTCCTCAGGGACAACCCCAGCCCCACCCCCCACGAGGCCAAGACCGCAATCGAAGGCAACATCTGCAGGTGCACGGGCTACGCCCTCCCCCTCGAGGCGATACTGAAGGCGGCGGAGATGACCCCAGCTGAATGACCCCAAGCTCGTCGCCCGGCTCCAGGAGCTCCTAGGGAAGGGGAAACCCGTCGCCCTCTGCACCATCGTCGAGAAGACGGGGTCGAGCCCCCGGGACGAGGGGGCCAAGATGCTCGTCGACTCCGACGGGGACACCTACGGCACGGTGGGAGGAGGGGGCATGGAGAGGAGGCTCGTCGGGGAGGCCCTCAAAGCTCTGGTGGAGGGGAAGCCCCGGACCATCACGTTCGCCCTGGGCGTCGAGCCCAGGGAGGGCGCGATACCCATCGACTCCAGATGCGGAGGAGAGGTGAAGATATTCATGGACATATTGAAACCGGACCCCAGGCTCATAGTCATAGGATCGGGGCACATCGGGATGCCCCTCGCCCACCTGGCCCACGAGGCCGGATTCGAGACCATCGTCGTGGACGACGCCCCCACGACGACCCGGGAGAGATTCCCCCACGCAGCGGAGATCCGCTCCGGCTACTTTGAGGAAGAGATCGAGGGCCTGGAGACCACACCCGCCGACTACGTGGCTATCGTCCACGGCGAGTCCTGGTACGAACTCGTATCCCTCCGGCGATTATTGCCGAGGAAGCCCGCGTACGTGGGTCTCCTCGGGAGCAGCAGCAAGGGCGAGAAGATATTGGAGACGCTCATCTCGGAAGGGTTATCCGCCGAGGATTTGGCGAGGATCAGCTCCCCCATCGGCATCGAGATCGGGGCCGAGACCCCCGAGGAGATCGCCGTGAGCATCGTAGCCGAGCTCATCAAGGTTCGGCGTCTAGGCGCTCCCTGATCATCTCGTAGTCCTCGGGGGTGTCCATGTCGAGGGTGCACCAGACATCCCCCTCGACCTCCATGTGGCGGTCCCCGTGGCCATCGACGACGTCCTTCATCGTATCCTCTCGCCCGAGTGCCATGACCTCGGGAAAGAGGGTGCCCCTGAACAGCACAGGGTGCCCCCTCCTCCCCTCGTGAACGGGGCTCACGATGAGAGCCTCGGGATGGGCCTCCATCGCACCGATCATCCCGTCCATCAGAACAGGATCCAGCACCACCTGATCCCCCAGACAGAGGAACGCCGCGTCGACGGAGACCCTGCTTAGACCCGTCTTGAAGGAGCTCGTCATCCCCTCCTCGTAGTCCGGGTTGAGGACGGCCTCGGCGGCGTGAGCCTCAACTATGGGTCTCAAGTCCTCCGGCCTGTGGCCGAGAACAACGAAGACCCCCTCGACCCTGGATGACTCGATGGATGAGAGGATGCGGTCCAGCACGGTCCGCCCCCCGAGATTCAGTAGGAGTTTGTTTCTCCCCATCCGCTGGGATTTTCCCGCGGCGAGGACAACCGCGGCGACCCTCAGCGGGGCCACCTCAGGAGCCCAGCTTCCGGGCTGCGCTCTGGACCGCCCTCACGATGTTGACGTAGCCCGTGCACCGACAGTAGTTGCCCTTCAGGTATTCCCTGATCTCGGCCTCGGAGGGGTCCGGGTTCTCCGCCAGGAGGGCCTTCGTGGTCATGATGAAGCCGGGGGTGCAGAAGCCGCACTGGATGGCTCCCTCCTCGATATAGGCCTCCTGAACCGGGTCGAGCTTGTTCACGTCGGCCACGCCCTCGATGGTTTCCACCGTCCTCCCGTCTGCGTCCACCGCCAGCACCATGCAGGCGAGCACCGCCTCCCCGTCGAGGTGAACCGTGCAGGCGCCGCACTCCCCGATGCCGCAGCCGTACTTGGTGCCCGTCAGGTGGAGGTCGTCCCTGACGAGGTTCAGCAGGAGCCTGTTGGGCTCCACGTCGAACCGCCGCTTCCGCCCGTTGATGGTTATCTCAACCTCCATCATGGAAACCTCCTCGCCCGTTCGATGGACCGTGTCAACGCGTCCATCGCGAGGGCCTTGGAGGACCTCCTCCGGTACTCGGGGGGAGCCCTCCTCCACCGCTCCCTGGGCTCCACGCAGGCGGCGATGAACTCCACCGCCTCCTCCAGAGCCTCAGCTGAGGGCTCCTTACCGATCAACGCGGCCTCCGCCAGCACCCCCCTCACCGGAGCGGGGGAACAGGCCCCCAATGCGATGCTGCAGTGGTCGACCTTCCCTCCCTTCAGAGTCACAACCGCCGCGACGTTGACCGTGGCGATGTCGAAAGTCGTCCACCCCACCTTCTCGAAGGCGGTGCCCGCCCCCACGGGGGGATATGGCACAGTGAAGCCCGTGATGAACTCCCCCCTCCCGAGGTTGACGTCGCCTCTGCCCTGGAAGAACTCGGCGATGGAGCAAGCCTTGGCTCCGTCCCTACTGTAGATGTGCACCGTGGCGTCCAGGGCCAGGAGGGGGGTCGCCATGTCGGCGCTGGGACTGGCAGTGCAGATGTTGCCGCCGACGGTCCCCAGGTTCCTGATCTGGACGGAGCCTATGCTCCCGGCGGCCTCGCTCAGAAGGGGTATCTTCTCCTTTATCTGCGGCGAGAGCTCGATGGCCCTCAGCTTCGCCAGGGCGCCGATCTTGACGCCCTCGGGGGTCTCCTCGATGCAGGCGAACCCGGGTATCCCCTTGATGTTGATGACGTGCTTGGGCTCGGCCTTCCTCTGCTTCATCTGGGGGATGAGGTCGGTGCCCCCGGCAAGTATCTGAGCCTCCCCACCGTACTTCTCCAGGAGCCCCACGGCCTCGTCGAGGCTCCCGGGGACGTGGTACTCGAACTCGATGGGCACGATGTGGGTGTTCACCTTGTTTATCGTCATCTCTAACCCTCTTTCTCCCTCAGCGCCTCCAATATCTTGATGGGCGTGATGGGCAGCTCGAAGAACCGGACCCCGAGGGCGTCCTGGATCGCGTTGGCCACCGTCCCGGCAACCGGGTTGAGAGCCCCCTCCCCGATACCCTTGGCTCCGAAGGGCCCCGTGGGCTCGTAGGTGTCCGCGAAGAAGACCGTGAAGTCGTCCAGGTCGAGGAGGTCGTTGGAGGTGGGGACCTTGTAGTTGGCGATGGAGCCCCCGTTCACGAGGTCCCCGGTCTCAGGATCGTAGGGGGTATCCTCTAAAATGGACATGCTCCACCCCTGGGCCAGGCCGCCGTGCACCTGCCCAGCGGCGAGCAGAGGGTTGATCACAGTGCCAATATCAGCCCCCGCCACCACCCTGAGGGGCTTCACCTTCCCCGTCCAAGTGTCCACCTCCACCTCGATGAAGTAACCCGTGAAATGAGGCGGGCAGCTGGGCTGCCTGTAGCTCTCCAGCGCGGAGGCGGTGCCCCAGTTCTTATGCCGGGCCGTCTCGGCGACCTCCCTGTACGTCACCTCCCTACCCTCGATGCCCTCCGCGTAGATGACGGTCCTGTCCCCCTCCTCGTCGTACCTGATCCTGACTGCGTGAGGATAGGCGTCCAGGATCCTCCCGGCGAACTCCCTGATCTGGCTCTTAACCTTCCCTGCGACCTTGAGGGCCGCCCCTCCCCCGCTGTAGACGCCCCTGGAGGCGTGGGTGCAGACGTCGTAGATTGTGGTGCCCGTGTCCGCCTTGATGATGTTCACCTTCTCCACGGGGACGCAGAGCTCCTCCGCCACGATCTTGACGTGGGCATCCTGGGTGCCGCAGCCGTGGTCCATCAGCGCGGAGACGTAGTCGAAGGTGCCGTCCTCGTTCATCTTGAGCATGGCCCCCCCGAAGTCCACGATGCTGCTGGGCACCGGCGCCCCGGCGCTGCTCGTGTGGTAGCCCCTGCCGACGCCCCAGCCCCTCCTGAACCTGCCTGTCTGCTCCCCGGCCTTGGGCCGGTTGTACCAGTCCACCATCTCGGCGCCCTTGGTTAGGATCTCCTCGACGCCGCAGCTCCTGATGATGGACTTCACGGATGGGCCCTGACCCCAGAACAGGTCACCCTCTCCGATGTAGTTGTTCAGCCTGAAGTCCAGGGGGTCGACGCCGATCTTCCCCGCGAGCTCGTCCATCATGGTCTCCACGACCCAGGTGATCTGGGGGTTCCCGTAGCCCCTGAAGGCGCAGCTGGGAACCTTGTTGGTGTACACCGCCTTCCCCGTGTACTCCACGTAGGGGAGCTTGTAGAGACTCACCCACCAGCCCACCACGCATCCCAGCAGGGGGTAGGCCTGGATCTGGTGGGCCCCGATGTCCAGGTAGGCCTCGAGGCGCCCCCCGGCGAGCTTGCCATCCTTGTTGGCGCCGAGTTTGAGCTTGAATATCATCTGGTAGCTGCAGTGGTCCCTGATGTCCTCCTCCCGGGTGTAGCTCATCTTCACCGGGCGGCCGCTCTTCAGCGCGAGGCCCACCGCGACGTTCACCACGGGGTTGACGTGGATGCTGGAGCCGAAGCTCCCCCCGAGGGCCACCTTGTAGACCCGTATCTTCCCCATGGGGATGCCGTAGATGTCGTGGATGAGGAGCCGGGTGTTGTGGATGGTCTGGGTGGTGCTCCAGACGCTCACCCCGCCGTCGGGCTCGGGGCGTACCAGCACAGACTTGGGCTCCAGCTGGTTGTGGTACCTCCGGTTCGTCCGGTAGGTCCTCTCGATGACCACGTCGGCGTCCTCCAGGGACTTCGGGTCGCCCTCGGTTATGTCGAGGGCGCACCCGACGTTGTTCTCCACGTCCAGGAGGTCGTCCTCGAGGTAGATCTGCTCGTGAATGGCCTCCGCCTCAGGCCTCATTGCGTCCAGCGCGTCGAAGGAGGCTCCCAGGGCCTCGTACTCCACCTCGACGGCCTCGAGTGCCCTCTGGGCCTCCTCCTCGGACTCGGCGGCGACAGCCCCGATGGGCTCCCCCACGTAGCGGGGCTTGTCTGTGAGCACCCTCCAGTCCCTGTAGGTGGCCTCGGGGATACTCACCAGCCTCGGGCAGTATATCACATCGGGGATCTCGTCGGGGGTGAGGGTGACCGCCCCCATCGCCTCCGCCCCCGCCACGTCCATCGCCTTGACCCTGGCGTGAGGGTGAGAACTCTTGAGAACCCGCCCGTAAAGCATATTGGGGAGGGACATATCCGAGGCGAACATCTCCCGCCCCGTGACTTTCGCGATCCCATCCTTCCTGATCGTCTTCTTGCCCAAGACTCTGAAATCCTTACTCGTCTCCCATCACCAACGCGGGGATCGCCATCAAACGGATTCCCACATCTCAGAAGTCTCGTACTTCCGTATTTAAGATGAGCTTCAAGGGAGAGAGTCCGGCAGTTTCTATATCAAAAATAACCCAACGCGAAGCTCGAGCCCGGCGCTAAAGGGTTGATCCATCGGTGAATGTGATTGAAACCCGGGAGGGCGGAGCTCAGATCTTGTCCGCAAGCTTGGAGATGGCGTCCATCAGGAGCTCCTCGTCGAACCTGAAGGCTGTGATGGGGATGTCCACGACCCTCTCCAGGGTGGTCGCTGCGATGGGCCCACATATTATCCCCTTGACTCCGGCTTTCTCTGCCCTCACACCTTGGATGATCGCCTCCTCGATGGTGGTTGCCGGGAACTCCTTGATGGCGACGGTCTTACCGTCCACCTCGATGGTTCTCCCGATGGTGTCGAGGGCGGTCCTCGTCGTGATGATGCCCAGGACCCTCTCCTGATCGGATCCCTCGAGCTTCTTGACGCCTTCCACGATTTGTCTCAGAGTGGATCTGCGGAAGTCCTTCCCCTCCTCCGAGATGATCTTGTAGAGGGTGCTCGCGGGGATCCCCGTTTCTCCCGAGAACTCCTTAATGCTCAATCCGAGAGCGTTCAGAGTTTCTCGAAGCTGACTGCCAAAGGTTTCTGATATGCAGCTTTGAAGTAATTCAGACCACACATTATATTATGAGGATAAATTAATATAAAAATTTTCCTTATAATATAAATCATGTATTTCAAAAGGATAATAATTATATAATTAAATAGGATATTTATCTCGTTGGATAAAGGCAGTTTACTCATTTCAACTAGGTCAGAAGACAGGAAACCATGAACGACGATCAGATGGAATTGGTCAGGGCGTCGAAAGGCGTGCGAGACATACATAGTTTAAGGCAGTCCATACCAGTCGAAGAAACCGAGTCATTCAAAACAGAAAAGAAACTAATCACCTTCCTGAAAGGACAGAAATTCGACTTCGGAGTCACCTTACCCTGTAGTAAGATCAAACAACTACAAGAAATGCTGGAGAAAGAACTAGGGATAAGAACTGTTCCAGTGACACGAGAAGAGGAGGGAATCGGGATCTGCACAGGAGCCCACCTCGCCGGGAAAAAGCCTTTCATGTTGATCCAGAGCTCGGGTCTGGGGAACTCCTTCAACGCTATTGCCTCATTACTGAAGACCTATAGAATTCCCATCCTGATTCTGGCGAGTTACAGGGGCTATTACCGGGAGAAAATACTCACCCAAGTGCCTTTGGGCCGCTCTCTCCCTGGGATGCTGGAGGCGATGGATGTCCCGTACATTATTCTCGATAAGGGGATCGACGGGCTGGACGTCTTCAGCGAGCGCCAGCAGAAAAACAGCGAGCCTCACGTCGTCCTCCTTTCGCCAGAGTTGTTCGAGAATGCTTAGGTTCCAAGCCATCCAGGCGATCATGGATCAAGTCGTCGACGAGTTGGTCGTCTCGAACATCGGAGACCCCAGCAAAGAATTATTCCACATCAGAGACAGGCCCAAGAACTTTTACATGCTCGGTTCCATGGGTCTGGCGTCCTCTATATCGTTGGGGTTAGCGCTATCACAGGAAGAAAAAGTTGTGTGTTTAGATGGAGACGGCTCCATTCTTATGAACCTTGGATCCCTGGTAACCATTGCTAGCAACAAACCAGGCAATCTGATACTCGTCGCCCTGGACAATGGAGTGTATGGCTCAACGGGGAATCAGGATTCTTTCACTTCCGGGGAAACTGATTTAGAAGAGATTGCGAAAGCCTGTGGCTTCGAGGCAACGTTCAAGGCGGAAACAATTGAGAAATTATCATCGGTCGTGAAAGAATGCCTCAACACGGAAAGCCCGTCATTCATCCATGTCCTGATAGAGGTTGACGATACAAAGTTCGAGCCCGTCCCCATGGACCCAATTGCGATTAAAAGTCGATTCATGATGGAAATCAAGGGATAAACCTAGTTCAGATTGGAGCACGAGTTCTGGGGCTTTCCTTTCGATACACGATGCATCTGTCAAGGCCCCATCATATGGGTCCCTGTGTGTTTCTCCATTTGCGGAGATGCGTGAGGCTCTCCTCAAGTTGCTTTATTGCCTCGTCGGTGTTCCCGTTGACGTAGTCCAGGAGCCCTTTTGTCCGGAGTATCTGAGCCGCAAGTGAATCCTGTACATAGGGGTCGAGCATCGGCCTTCTCTTCGACTCACCTTTCTTGTACTCAAAATAACCTAACGCCATTGCTATTGGTATATAAGTTAGAAAGAAAACGACCACGAAGGTGCTGAGCCTGCTCAAGTACTTTTCCAAGAATGGGATTGTGGAGATC
>JACKQG010007512.1_pt1 | contig 10938 bp, 7 predicted proteins | sample 8237621 | NCBI WGS metagenome assembly JACKQG01 (sample SAMN15677084, study PRJNA649215) | marine metagenome | biome: marine; feature: Black Sea; material: saline water; isolation source: suspended particulate matter (SPM) from the Black Sea western gyre | collected 2013-06-09/2013-06-10 | depth... | reverse complement strand
TCCAAATGCAAGGGCTTCATTATGGGTGTCCGACAGGACAACGGCATCCAGATTGATTGAAGGGATTCTCAGTCTTCCCACGGGATGTGAATCTGCCCAGCCCCAGGCAAGTTGGGACTCACCCAGATTAAGCGTGCTGCGCCAGGCTCTTTTAAGAAGCACCTGGGCCAGGATTCCTTTGGAATAAAAATATACCGGCCGGGCTGTTAACAAGGTTCCCAGGGCAATCAGGAAAACAGGTGTCATCCGGCGAAAACAAAGTTTCTGAAAAACCATTATCAGAGGACTTTCCTTAAAATCAATCCCAAACACCCGGTGAACAATCCAAAGAGTAATAATAATGGCATTTTTGTGGCCGTGCGCGGCAGCGTTATCATCTTCATCGTATTAGCAAGGCCAAACACCTTATCATATTCCCACCCCTCCGGAAGCTCCGTGGGGAAAACTGACTTTAAGGGATCCCCAGATGGATTAACGATCTTATGCTCAACGGCAACAAAAGATGTAAAAGAGGTGAGCAGTTTATACTTAATCCCAAGATCAATAATTGCCTGTTTTTTGTGTTTATCCCCCAGGCGAAAATCATCCATTAAGCCACTTATTTTTTCCCGCGCCCAGAGTGTGGGAATTGCCGGTTCTTTTGAAATTGAGGACAGCGGCAAAGGCAAATCCATTTTGAATAAACTGTCCGCAATCCTGCCTGTGAGTTGAATAGATTTATCCTGATCAGAGGATGTTTTCCCGTAAACCACAAGTGGTGAAGATGCAAAAAGGTCCGGCAGGGGAGATGGAAAAATCTCAGTATCAGCAGATATATTCAGCTGGATGTCTGTGAGCACCGGATTCTCAATTTTATTGAATAACTCGCCAATCCTTAAGCTGATTTCCTGGATGTGCGATATGTAAGTAAAAACGCCGTGTCCCATTTTTGTAACCTTGTCAAGTAAATGTCCGTTTGGAGCCGACCCGATACCAATTGCAAAAAGGCGCGATCTGCCCAGATGAGAGTCCAGGAGCTGCATAAGCTGGTTCTCGTTTCCAACAGCTCCATCGGTAATAAACACCACCATTTTAACCGCATTCACTGTTTCAGGAAGTGTTAGCGCATGTTTTAGGGCAGGCTGCGCCATGGTACCCCTGTCAGCCCGCAAACTGTTTACGTATTGATGAGCGGTTCGAAGGTTCTGATAATTTACGGACAGAGAACGTGGACTGAAAGTCTGATAGGAGTCATTAAACTGGATAATATTGAAATAATCTCCTGGATTTAACCGGTCCAGTGCTTCATTGAGTCCTGCCCGCGCCTGATCTATGGAAATACCGGACATAGAGCTAGACACATCAATAACAAATACGATTTCCTTGGGCATAACACTTTGCTGAATATCCGGAAGGGACGGAATGGTCAGGATCATAAAATAATTCTCACCATCATACTTTGAGCCAAATACTGCGGCTCTGGGTTCACTGCCGCGGACGGGGAAATATTCGAAGATAAAATCCTTGTTTGGAATCACAGCCTGATCTCTCAGCGAAACCTCCCAGCTGTTATTGTCCCTGCTATCAACTTCGATGTCATGACTGGAGCTGGAAAGACCCTCAATGGGTAATCCGGCATCCACCAATATGGATATGGAAACATTGTTACCCGACCGCATTCCTGGCGGGACAACCGGAGGAGTAATCCGGGATGCATCCGGTACAATATCCGTATCCATTGCCCATCCGGATCCTGAATATCCTGTTATGCTGTTTCCGGGGATAAAGCGGGGGGCAACAACCATGGGAAAACGCAGACTGAAACGCCCGTCTTCGTAAGTAAGCGGCTGTACATATTGAAGCCGCACAATAATGTGATCTCCCGGCATAAGATTGGCGACAGAATTGGTAAAGATATTGGGCCTTTCCTGTTCAGTGAGACTGGCGCGCTTGCCTTCCTTTCTGGCTTTATCATAGGTTTTTCGAGCCTCTTCTTTTTCCTTGATGATACCCTGAATCAGCCGGTCACCAATGATCATTTTCATATCATGGACAGCTGCGTCGTGGGGCAGGGGAAATACATAAACGGCCTCAATGACCTCATCACAGGAATTGGTAAAGGCCTGGTCTACAGTGGTCGTGGCAACCATTCCCTGAATCCTGATGCTTACAGATGTATTGAGCATGGGCAGGACTTCATAAAGTCCCGAATCCCCGTTTTTACGGACAAGGGTGCCTTCATTAATATCTGACAGCTTGATTTGCGGCTGTACAAGCGCTGTTAAATCAATACTTTCAGTTAAATCCGATGATATGTTATCGTTTTGATTCGGAAACAGCCAGGCGAGGAAAACAATGAGCGCTAAAGCAAGAAAGGATTGCAGAATTGATGTTTTATTTGATGTGTTTTTCATGATAGCCCTATTTAAGAATGACAGCTAAAGGACGGAGAAAATATTATTTTCTTGCGGCGGGAGATATATTGTTACAGTGTGTAATTCGTATTGTTTTACTCAGTAAATACATAGAAAAATTCCCGACTACATACAAAGGAAATCCGAATGAAAACACGCTTTTTGATCTTAGTACTTCTTTTAACCCTGTTATCAGCATCTGCAGAGAATATCTGGATGGAACAGGATGGCAAAATGGTTACGGCCAATAAAATAATCCTGAAACTGTCTGAAGAATCAGCCCCTCTGCTGGGTGTTGATCCGGCATTAACACTTGATTCTAGAACGGAATTGACAGAAAGCCTGCTCATTTCCGGAGCCACTGATTTTTATCCTCTTTTTATTAATTCTCATACTTTCAGCACAAAACATTATGAATTTGATCTGCATCAGTTTTATGTGCTGGAATTCGAAAACGGCATCAACGTTTTCCCCATGCTTGAGCAGCTGAATGTCCTGACCGATATAGAGGTGGCCGAAGCAAATTTCCAGGTTACCGTGGCCACGGTGCCCAATGACCCGTTCTATCCCGACCAGTGGGGACATGATAATACTGGTCAGGCAGGTCCATCGAATGTGGGTATTCCTGATTGTGACATGGATACAGACCTGGCCTGGGATATTACCACTGGCGACGAAGATGTTATCATTGCAATTCTGGACACCGGTATCGCCAGCCATATGGAATTTGGCGACCGTCTGCTTCCGGGCTGGAATGTGATGAACAATAATGGCAACACCAATGATGTGTTTGGCCACGGCACTCAGTGTGCGGGAATTGCCGCAGCACAGGGAAATAACGGCATCGGCGTTGCCGGAATAGCATGGGATGCCCGGTTAATGCCGGTGAAAGTTCTGACGGATGGCGGCAGCGGTGATCAGGCCACCCTGGCAAACGGCATCCAGTATGCCACAGACAACGGCGCAAGTGTTATCAGTATGAGTCTTCAGTTTGGTCAGGAGTATGTTACGGTAACAGATAATGCCATCAATTTTGCAGTGAGCAATGGAACCGTTGTTATGGCTGCATCCGGTAATTTTGATCAGGGAGTTGTAACCTATCCGGCACAGTACGATAACTGTATCTGTGTAGGATCGCTTTCACCCTGTAATGAGCGTAAATCGTATTCATCCTGTGACGGTGAAAATTTCTGGGGCAGTAATTATGGCGCTGACCTGGAATTCCTCACGCCGGGTGTGTTGATAAATACCACAACGCAAACAGGCGGATATACAGCTTCCTTTAACGGAACATCCTCTGCCTGTCCCGCAGGCGCAGGCGTTGCTGCACTGGTCATGTCTGCCGCCCCGGAACTGACCCCGGAAGTTGTGCGCGAAATTTTGAACGCCAGCTGCGATGACCTGTATGGCGCGGGCTGGGACAGTCAGTCCGGCTGGGGCCGCCTGAACGCTAATACCGCTGTTTCCATGGCTTTTGAGATGAGCTGTGTAAATAACTGGATTCCAGGAGATGTAAACAATGACGGAGGACTGGATGTGCTGGGTCTGGTGACCATTGCAAATGTGATTGTGGGTGTCATTCAGGATCTTGAAATCTGTGAAGAATGGGCTGCCGATTACAACAATAATGGAATCATTAACGTCCTTGATATCATTCAGATAATCAATGTGATTGTTGCACCGTAAGCTTTAAATTTGTAACCCACTGTGCTCTAAATAACAATGTCTCCGCGACAGCGGACAACATATTAAACAACTAAGAAGAGGGGATGGTATGAAAAGATTATTTCTGACTGCCCTGCTGTTGGGATGGCTCTGGCCGACTGACATCACCGAAACCACAACGTTTAACGGTTATGAGGCAGCTGCCAACAGGCTTGTTTTGAAAATTGCAGAAGACCAGGCTCCCCTGCTGGGAGAAGAAACACCACTTTCCTTTTCAGCAATTTCAGACTCAGACCGGAATTTTAACGGTAGCGGGATAACCTCATTTGTCCCCCTGTATATATTCTATCAGGATTTCACAGACCTCCATTACACCTATAATCTGCATCAGTATTATGTGATAGAATTTACCGAAAGAGTAAGTTTGGAAAGCATGATTGCAGATCTGTATACACTGGAAGCCGTGGAGTTGGTTGAGCCGGATTACGTTGTCAGGGCCAATATTGTCCCCAATGACCAGTATTATCCCGAACAATGGGGTCACAACAATACGGGCCAGGCGGGATCCGGCAATGTGGGTATTCCGGATTGTGATACAGATACAGATGATGCCTGGGATATTACCACCGGAGACTCAGATATTATCGTGGCCATCCTGGATACGGGGATAAATGGTAATCACTCAGAATTTGCCGGTAAAATGGTGCCGGGCTATGATTTTGTAAACAATGACAATGACGGCAGTGATGATAACGGCCACGGAACTTCCTGCGCAGGTATATCAGCAGCGCGTGGGAATAATGGCTCGGGAATTGCCGGCGTTTCATGGGAATCCGGCCTCATGCCTGTGAAAGTTCTAAACAGCGGCGGTTCCGGGGGTGACACAGGTATCGCCAACGGAATAATGTGGGCGTCTGATAATGGAGCAAGGATCGTTTCAATGAGCCTTTCCGGCGGCGGATTTGCCCAGTATACAAATGATGCCGTGGATTATGCAGTGGCAAACGGCACTGTGGTTTTTGCAGCAACCGGCAACGACAACAACAATCAGGTAGGATATCCCTCCGGATATGACAACTGTATAGCCGTAGGTGCGCTTTCTCCATGCAACGAACGTAAGAATCCCCTTTCCTGCGACGGCGAAAACTGGTGGGGTTCCAATTTCGGTTCTGACCTGGATTTTCTGGCACCCGGTGTTCTGATCTACGCAACAACCATGAGCGGCGGTTACATGTCCAATTTTAACGGTACATCCTCAGCATGTCCCCATGCAGCCGGAATCGGCGCGCTGATCCTGTCAGCAAGCCCCAGCCTTTCACCGGAACAGGTGCGCTCAATCATGCAGCTGACTGCAGACGATATTGGCAGTCCCGGCTGGGACAATGAAACAGGTTATGGCCGTTTAAATGCACTGGCGTCTGTTTCTTACTCAATGTCGACCCCTGAAATTCTAATGGATGTTGATGCAATTTCCTTTGACATGGAACAGGGCGAGATGGAATCTTTTCCAGTGGCGATTGCCAATGTGGGCGACGATGACCTCACCTATTCCATCGATCCGCAGGGTTATACCTGGACAGATTCATTTGATGATTACATTGAATATGAATGGATTGATATTGAGGGCATCGGCACACAGATTCCCTTTACGCATAATGATCAGGCGGGTCCTACCTATGATCTGGATTTTGATTTTCCATTTTACGGTATCAGCTATGATGAATTTTTTGTAAATGCCAATGGGTGGATCGGATTTGGCGAGGACAGTGATGAATGGGATAATATTGCCATTCCCAGTCCCGATGCACCGCGCCCTGCGGTCATGGGTTACTGGGATGACCTGAATCCCAATAATTCGGGAAACAGCAATTTGATGTCCGGCGATGTGTATTATCACAGTAACGCCGAACGCCTGGTTGTCTGGTTTGACCATGTTGTGCACTGGTACGGCAGCAATTCGATTGAGGGAACCTACGATTTCCAGATGGTGCTGTATCCCGACGGATCCATTAAATTCAATTACCGCAGCATGGAAGGCGAGATTGAACTGGGTACAATCGGTGTGCAGAATGAAACTGGTGAGGAAGGCATCCTGATCAGCTATAACCAGGACTATGCCCAGGCCGATCAGTCCCTATTAATTCAGCCGCGGCACCCATGGGTGACGGTGACACCTTTGGATGCGGTTATTCCGTCTGGTGACGGCATAGAGCTGACGATTGAGGTAGACGCCACAGGTGTTGCGCCGGGACTATATTATGACTGGATAGTTCTGAACACCAATGATTATGCAAATCTGCATCCGGAGATTGTCCTGACGATTAATGTCGGCGGAACGGATTGCAGCGGCTGGACCTCCGGGGATGTAAACCAGGATGGATCGCTGAACGTTCAGGATATCGTGATCATTGTCAATATCGTCATAGGAACCCTTGAAAATCCTCCCGATTGCCAGGTCTGGTCTGCAGATCTTAACGGGGATCTGGAAATAAATGTGCTGGATATTGTGACCCTGCTGAATATCATCCTGGAAGGCTAAACCGCAGCAATAAACTTTTAGGGCCCCATTTGGGGCCCTTTTTGTTTTAAGGGGTCTAACCCAATGTAAATATACCGGATATCAACATGGAGGTTTCTTGATGCAGGGGCTCTGACAATCCGGCGAAACATATTTTAACCGATTACTTGCCACACATTAACAATGTTTAATAAAATAACACTGTTAATTAAGATCATAAAAGGACCCGGGAAATGACACAGAACGAAATCCACGAAGCCAGAATGCGGGACTATTTTATTCAGTCCGCAAAAAACATCATCAAAGGCGAAGGCACAAAGGCAATCAGCGTACGCAATATTGCGGAAGGCGCAGGGTACTCATACGCCACCCTTTATACCTATTTTCAGGATATTAAAGACTTGATGTTTGAATGTGTGCGGGATTTTGAACAGGAGATTGAAGCGTCTGTAAACAGTGCCCTTAAAGACAGCACACCGGGCTTCCAGCGGCTGGATGTCAAACTGCGGGCATACGTGCGCTTTTTTATCCAGTACCCCGGTATTTTTGACCTGTTTTTCCTTCAATCCGACATGAATTCAGGAAGATCAGGCCAGGATCTTGTTTACGGTCTGCTGGGAAAAATCTGTGCTGATGACCTTGAGGTCATTCACGAGAATAACGGTGTTTCGCTGCCGGCAATCCAAAAATTAGAAGCCCGCATTACTTTCGCAATTACAGGCTTACTGCTGTTCTATCTGAACCGGCACCAGCCGCAGTCCTATGAGGCCTTCCTGGAACAGCTTGATGAGCTGCTGCAGGATTTATTGACGCCAGCAGAATAAAAGTGCTCATCTTCGAAATTAAGCAGGTGGTAATTTTCTGCCCTGTAAATGAGAAAAATTACCTTGATTGACGCACGTTGTGATGGAACGGCACCCTGAATTTTGAAAAACCTGATTAAACGATATACCGGACTTCCTCAACCGATCCTGCGCCTTGTAACTGCAGGCCTGCTGATCAATCTGGTGAATGCAGGATTCATTCTTATCCTCAATATATATCTCAGAAAAATGGGCTATGCCGACGAGACGATCGCCAGCTTTACCTCCTATCGTTTTCTGGGGGTTCTCCTATGCGCATTCCCCCTTGGACTTTTTATCAAAGGTAAAAAACTTAAGAAGTTTTTCATCCTTTCAGCAGTTGTTATTCCAATATCCGGGATTCTTATGCTGGAATCCGTAGAGTGGGGAAATGTGTGGATTATAAAAACCAGCTTTTTGATGTGGGGGCTGGGTCTTATGCTGCTGCAGGTTTGCACCCTGCCGTTCATTATGCGCAATACACCCACACCCCTTATACCGGAAGCAATTTCGCTGAGTTTTTCTACATGGTCATTCGCCATTATTGTCACCGGAGCCTTTATTGCCATCCTCTCTCGCGTGGGCAGTTTTACTTTAGGATCAATCCATTTTCCCTGGGGAGAATACCAGATTCTCTTGCTGATTATACTCATCAGCGCGTTTGCCCTGCTTTTTGTCATTACAATTGAGGAAGGTCCTCCGCGAACGAAAGATAGCCGGTTCAGCAATCATTTTAAGGCCTTGGCAGATGACTATGACTGGGGGAGAATTCTCAAAGCGCTCATACCAACGCTCCTGATTGCTGTAGGAGCCGGCCTGACAATTCCATTTGTGAATCTGTTTTTCTTTTCAGTTTTTAATATGGATTCAAATCAATTCAGTCTGGTGGGCAGCCTGGCGGCTGTACTTGGCCTGATTGCAGCTCTGCTTATCCCAGCGATAAAACGTAATTACGGCTATAAAGTGGCCATCCTTTTAACCCAGTCCCTCGCTATGGTCTTCCTGGTGCTGCTGGCGCTCACGGAGCTGTTGGCGACGGTTCCTTATATTGTATTCTTCGCCATCGGGTTTTATGTTTTGCGCCAGCCCCTGATGCATATGGCCGCGCCCATCACCAGCGAACTGACCATGAATTATGTGGGAGAAAGAAATCAGGAATTGATCAGTGCGGTGAATTCAAGCATCTGGAGTGCATCCTGGTACATCAGCGCAAAACTGTTTCAGCTCATGCGGGCACTGGATATCCCCTACTATCGCATCTTTCTGATCACGGCCTTCCTGTACGCGATTGGCGTGATTCTGTATGCTTATATCATCAGAGAGTATTCACGGATGAAAACTGTCGCTAAAACCAGCCCGATTATACCATAAGCCAGTTTTATTACAAGGTTTCCCAACCCTAAATTTCATCGGTATATTCATGCTTAATAGGATATCTAAATTTTAAAATACAGATTATATGGATATTGATTTATTAGTGGTTTTTATGTTGGGTCTGACCGGCGGCTTCGGCCATTGTATCGGAATGTGCGGCGGTTTTGTGCTGGCATATTCAGTTAAACTTGAAAAACCCACAGGCCGCTTAAATACACTGAAGCTGCTGGCACCCCACCTGCTCTACAGTCTGGGCAGAACCATTACCTATGGTTTTCTGGGTGGACTCTTCGGCATAATCGGCCTGACCTTCAAGCTCTTCAATTTTCAAAGTTATCTGCAGATTTTTGCAGGACTGATCATGCTGCTGCTGGGTGCGGAACTGGCAGGCTGGATTCCGAAATTCTCCAATACAAAACTCCCTGTATTTCATCCCTTCAGGAAATTGTTCAGCACGGTGATGGATGATATCAGCCTGACCAACTGCTTTGTCATCGGCCTCATCCTGGGATTTTTGCCTTGCGGACTTGTTTACGCGGCAGTGATTCGGGCGATTGCGGCAGATAATATTCCCACGGCAATCCTGACCATGATGGCTTTTGGACTGGGAACTATACCTGCACTTCTGCTGGTGGGTCTGGGTGCAAACATGATCACCGCCAGGTTCCGAAAATACCTCTTCCGGATGTCGGCTGTGCTTGTGATTGCGCTGGGTGTGATCACACTGTATAAAGGCTGGGTCAAAATGCAGATGCCTGCAGAAAAATTACAGCATAAGCTGGAAATGAATCAGGCTCCCGACTGCTGTGGAAAAGGAAAAGCGGGCAAATAAATGTCCCCGAAAATCAAAACAGGGTCCCTGAATCTACGCGGGAGTGAGCCCCCAGGAAATGCACCAGACATCTGTTATCACTGCGGTGAATCCTGTGAAAAATCCAGTATCCGTAAAGATGACAAACACTTCTGCTGTCAGGGATGCAAACTGGTTTATGAGCTCCTTGAGGAAAAGGACCTGTGCTCCTATTATGACCTGAACGCATCCCCCGGGGAAACGGTGAAGGAATCGGGAACTGCTGAAAAATTCGCTTATCTGGATGATGAATCTCTCCAGCAGGAAATTATTCTTCATGCGGATGGCAATATCAAATCGGTCCTGCTGACCATCCCTTCGGTGCATTGCAGTTCCTGTGTTTTTGTATTGGAAAAATTGTACAAACTGGATGCGGGCATCATGCGGTCAGAAGTGGACTTTGTCCGTAAACAGCTTTCCCTGAAATACGATGACGAAAAAACATCACTGCGGAAGGTTGCCGAACTGTTAACCCGGATGGGATATGAACCGCAAATTCAGATCGGTGAACTAAAAGAATCCGCAAAAAGTAATGCGGATAAATCCCTGTACATCAAGATTGGTATAGCGGGATTCTGCCTGGGAAATATTATGCTGTTCAGTTTACCGGATTACCTGTCCATTGAGAACGAAGTTGAGGGTTATCTGAGAAAGCTGTTCGGATACCTCAGTCTTGTTCTGGCTGTCCCGGTTTTACTAATCAGCGCGAGAGATTATTTCTCGTCGGCATATACAGGCCTGAAGAAGAGACTTATCAACATAGATGTCCCCATCGCACTGGGTATCACAACGCTGTTTGTACGCAGCAGTTATGAGATCATCTCCCACACGGGATCAGGTTATATGGATTCCTTCGTCGCGCTGGTGTTTCTCCTTCTTCTAGGCAAACTTTTCCAGCAGAAAACCTATGATACACTTTCGTTTGACAGGGACTATCGATCCTACTTTCCCGTCTCGGTTGTTCGGAAAAGAGCTGATCGTGAAGATACAATTCCGCTTACAAAACTGGAGCTCGGGGACAGGATTGTTGTGAGAAACCAGGAGCTTGTCCCGGCGGATGCTATCCTGGTCCGAACAGACGCGTTTATTGATTACAGTTTTGTTACAGGAGAATCCATCCCCGTTAGAAAACAGGCAGGAGATACCATTTATGCCGGCGGCCGGCAGGTGGGCGGTGCGATTGAACTGGACGTCATCAAAGAAGTGTCCCAGAGTTATCTCACACAGTTATGGAACAAGGACATTTACCAGAAACATCTGAAAAGCGGACTGTCATCGCTGACGGACAGCATCAGC
>JACKQG010007511.1_pt1 | contig 10939 bp, 9 predicted proteins | sample 8237621 | NCBI WGS metagenome assembly JACKQG01 (sample SAMN15677084, study PRJNA649215) | marine metagenome | biome: marine; feature: Black Sea; material: saline water; isolation source: suspended particulate matter (SPM) from the Black Sea western gyre | collected 2013-06-09/2013-06-10 | depth... | reverse complement strand
TGGAATCGCCGTGGCATACGGCCACTGCCGTCATCCAAACCAAGGATACGAGGGCGGCGGTGCTTGTCATAGTTTTCATGGGTAATCGTAGGGTCATTGGTTCAGGTCGAAATTGGCTGCTATCCTGTGGCCTTGGTGATGCAGTTACTTCTTCTTTACCTTGATTACGTCGCCGCCCTTGGGCTTCCCTTTGCCTTGGCATACCATGTCGAGGAATTGGTTGTAGGCCTCGTGGGTTTCCTTGTCCCGGGATTGCGGACTGAAGAGGATGCGCTTGGCCGGAACGTGTCCCATGAAGTCGACGTAGACCATTTTGCTCCAGACCTTGTTTTTCTTGAGGGCGGCCTGAATGTAGTGACCCTGCCTGGCAGGGGTGGCGGGGTGCTCCCTTTTTCCTCCGTACATAACAAAGCCCGGAGGGTCGTCGGGGCCAACCTGCTTAATGAGATTGGGGGGCAGAAAGGGGCTGTCCCCAAACCAGCCCACGATGTTGAGTTTCTCTGGCCTGTGCTTGGCGCTGGCGGGCCACTTCCAATTCTTCTGGTAGGCGATCCATGCGCTGATGTAGCCGCCGGCCGAGGAACCGCTGGAAACGATTCTGGTGGGATCGCCCCCGTACTTTTGGGCATTTGCCTGGATATGGGCGACGGCCATGGCGGTGTCGAGGGCGCAATCGTCCTTGGTCACCGGAGTTCCCTGCTTGATTAGCCGATAGTTTGGTGAGACCACGATACAACCCTTGGCCATGTAGAGCTTTCGCATGTCCGGGTTGCAGTATCCCTTGTCTCCAAACTTGAATCCGCCGCCATGAATCGTGAACACGATGGGGGCGTTCTTGTAGTCGGTGTTCCAGTAGATGTCCAAGACGTTGCGCTGATGGGGACCATAGGAGACGTCCTTGTCCATCTTGAGCTCGGCAAACAGGTTCGTCGAAAGGATCAACAGGACGCTTATGATAACGACGGGGACCCTTGCTTGGTGTTTGTTGTCTCTCATAGTTATTGGTGGAGGTGTGTTTTGAAGAGAAAGTTCCATGTTTGACTAGGGGGACAGGATGTTCTCGATCTCCTGATTCGCCCGCTTGAAATCGGGCATGCCTTCCTTCATCGAGTAGTGCAGGCGTTTGGTCACGGTGGTCCCGTTGGCATGGACGCTAATCAAGCGGATCTGATGGTTGCCGTCTCGTAGGTCACCCACGCGAATCCGGAATTCGTTGTTGGGATTGATAACGGAAGTCCAAGTGGTGGCATCGTAATCGTTATTCACCATGTAACCGCGCTGTCCCTTGTTCTCCCCGTCGTTGTAGGCAATCATGGCGATGGCGGGGATGTCCGATTGGACGGTCCCGCGGATATGCATTTTTTCGTCACTGTGGGAGATGGTGAGCTTCTTGTATTTTAAATTGGGTGATTCTTTGGAGTGCTTCGTGGTCTGACTAAAGAGCGGATGAACTAGTAAGCGAAGCGCATGGGCGTGGGTGAGAAAGGATCCTTTGCCCTCGTCACGCCATTCCTTGCGATAAGTGTAGTTACCTGCTCCCATGAGGGCGGTCCCGCGAATTGCCTCTTTTTTAGTAGATAAGTTATGGGGTAGGGACAAGCCGTGACCGAGTTCGTGGATGGTTCCACCAATATAAGTTGTGTTGAAACGGGCGAGGGTGAAGGGTTCGTACCCTCGGTGTTCCTTGACTTGAAGGGTAGTCTTCGATGGGTCGGGTTTGAGACCGTCGATGGAGAGCCAGTCCATGTCGGCGGTGAAGCAGATTCCACAATTGTGGTTTGCTCCCATGCCGTAGTAAGGGGAATAGATGGTTACCTTCTTCTCTTCGGTGCGGGAAAGCCCGCAGACGATGAGAATGGTTTCCTCTTGCGGGTTGATTCCCTTCGCTTGCAGGGCGTCGAAGACTTCTCCCCTGATCTTGCTTCCCGAGTTGTAGGAATAGGAACCGTCGTCGTCCTTCGCTCCGCAGACTTCGTGGAGCTTGAGCTTGCCGTTTTTACGTTCCAACCCGAGCGTAACTTCGCCGTAACCCAGGTGCTTCATCTCGGTGCGGTAAAAGTCCTGGATATCGCTCATGATTCCATCCCAGCGCTTGGCGTGATCCTTAAGCGGTTGACGGTCCTTGGGGTGGAAATAGACCACCCGCAGTTTCTTCCCTCCGTCTTTTCCGTCTTGGCTCTGCCAAGATTTGATGGCCTCAAGGATATGTTCGGATTGCCCACGCTGGGTATCCACGTTCGACCAGTCGAAAGCGTTCGGACTCTTTGAGCCTGTGGACGAAACGCTTGACTCGCTTAGGCAGAGCGTAGGTGCGAGAAAGAGAAGAGATAAAACCAAAGGGAGAGTCATGATTTTTTGAATATAATGTCCTTAATACGGTTAAGCCGAGCCAAGTCTTAGTCTAATGTTTTGTTTTAGGAGGCAAGATCTTGCCCCATCCATCCTTGATCATATTTCCGAAACGATTGAGGGTGTTCTTGTGCTCCGGCGAGGAGGCTAGATTTACGTTCTCATCAGGATCCGCACTCAAATCGAAAAGCATTTTCTGTCCGTCTTTGAATTCGGCGTAATTGAATTGTTCGGTGACGATGCTTCTGGCTGGGCCGTATTTTGAGAAAGCCGCGCTTTTCCATTTCAAACGGGGGGTTTCAAGCAGGGGCTTGAAGCTAGTTCCCTCCAGTCCGTTGTTTGCGGACTTCAGATCGGCCAGGTCCATGAGGGTGGGGTAGATGTCGACGAATTCGACTAGGCGGTCGCATGCTTGTCCGGACTTGAACCCGGGCGCGGCGACGATCAATGGCGAGCGGGTCGACAGGTGCATGACGTTGTGCTTGCCCCAAAGGACGATGATGGTGTTTTCCCGGAGATCCAAGTCTTCCAAGCTTTTCATTACTTTACCGATCTGTGTATCGACATAGCTTACGCAGGCGTAATAACCGTGCAGGCATGCCCGGTGCCATTCCTCGCTATTGTATTTCATTCCCCGGTTGTGGTAGTTATGAATCTCGCCCGAGCCCCTGAGGGAGGAAGGAGCGTCCTTTGGGCGGTCACGATTGTCCGCAAGCTCGAGGGAGGCTCGGTCGTAAAGATCCCAGTATTTTTTTGGGGCATAGAAGGGCAGGTGTGGCTTGATGAACCCACAGGCGAGAAAGAAGGGCTTGTCCTTCTTTTTCATCCGCTTGAGGTCGTCAATGGTTTTGTCCGCGATTTGGCCATCCGGATATGCGCTGTCGGCTACCTCGGGGAATTCTAAAACCGGACCGCGCTTCTTCCGCCCGCCAATCATGGATTTTGACTTTGGGTCGAGAAAAGAGGCTTCGCCCATACTGGGTTTCCATGGGTCCTCGCTCCAGCTCCGTTTTCCGGTGTCGTTCTTGTGGTGAAAGATCTTTCCGTTGGAAATGCAATGGTATCCGTTCTTCCTTAATTCCTCTGGCAGAGTCATGGCGTCGGGAGCGTCTTTTTCGGCAAAGGTGTCGTACTTTAGAAAACGCTTCCAAGTGGGCCGAAGCCCTGTCATCAAGCTTGCCCGCGAAGCTCCGCATACTGCAACTTGGCAATAAGCCCGGTTAAAGACCATTCCTTGGTCGGCCAACTTGTCGATGTGTGGGGAACGAATCTCCTTGCCGCCAAAGCAACCGAGTTCGGGCCGAAGGTCGTCGATGGCGATGAAGAGAATGTTCGGCTTGGCGTAGACCGGGGATAATCCTAGCAAGCAGGAAGCGATAAATGGAAAAATCCCTTTTCTCATGAGCTCGGTTTTCCAGCTATGGTTTGCGCACTGCCGGCATTTTCTTGGCGAAGGCGCAGTCCGTTCTTTCAAGTTCGGAAATGGTTTTTTTTCTGAGCTTTCGGAGGAGAGCGGAGTGTTTCCCTTCGAAGGCCAAGTTGGTAAGTTCATCGGGGTCTTTCTTCATGTCGTAGAGCTCTTCGGTTTCTCCGGGAATGAGGTTGCGGATGTATTTGTAGCGATCGGTCCGGAGGGAAACCCACCAAGGAACTTCCTGCTTCTGGTAGATAGGGTCATCCTTCATGTCTATCACGGTGTCGCAGTCTTCTCCGTAACTCATGCCCGTGTGGGCGAGCAGAAGCGGCGACTTCCAATCTTTCCCCTTGGGGCTTTCAAGGAGTGGAGTGAGGTCGCGCCCATGCATCTTCCACGGTAGTTCAAGCCGAGCCGTCTTGAAGAAGGTGGGTACTAGGTCGGCTCCACCCACTGGTTTGTGGCAAACTTTTCCCTGAGGGAAACGCTTGGGCATGCTGACGATCAAAGGGCCGCGGATCGTACCGTCATAGGGAGCGAGTTTCATTTGGAACCCCTGTTGTCCCCAGGCTATTCCTTGGTCCGCCCCGAAAACGATCAGGGTGTTGTCGTATTGCCCGGTTTCCTTAAGTGCCCGAATTAGTTTGCCGACCCCTTCGTCGATGGCGAGGACGCCTTGGTGGTATTGGCGGGTGAGGGCATGGATATCGTTTCCGTGGATGGCCTTGCCGCTCACCGTTCGGCCGGCGAATTGGCCCGACTTTAGGACCGGCAATCCATCGGGACCAGGGATCCATTGTTCTTTTTCCCGGGAATATTTTGGTTTCCCTTCCCGAGGAGGGTAAATGTCCTCGGGGATCTCGATCTTGGAGTTTGGGTAACGACCAAAGTGCCGTTTGGCCGGGGTGAAGGGACCGTGCACGGCCCCGTAGCAAAGCCAAAGGTAGAAGGGTTTGCTCTCGTCTTTGCCATGACCGCCCCGGAGGTATTCTTCCGCCCACTTGGTGTAGTTGTCGGTCGAGTAGCCTTGGGTCATTACCGGTTTGGGCCCGTTGGTCTGGATCAGTTGCTGATCGAAGTAGTTTCCGGAATTGGCAGGGAAAGCGGGTCGATTCCAGACTTTTTGAAAATCCCAATCGCGACCATACCCGTTGTCAACTCCTGTGTGCCATTTCCCTATTTGAGCGGTTTAGTATCCTTTTTTGCGGAAGACCGATGGCCAAAATGGGCATTGCTCGGGATCGTATTTACTGCTGGGATATTAGCCCTCCATCCGCATGGATCGGACGCCGTAGGTCTGGTGACCGGTGAGCAAAGTTGCTCTAGATGCCATGCACCAGGAGCCCATGTAGCAATGGGCGAAGCGGATACCTTTTTTTGCCAAGGAGTCGATATTTGGCGTATTCACCCAGTCGGGGGCTTCCGGATAGCAACTTACAGTTCGATGCGACTGGTCGTCGGTAAAGATGAACAGGATATTAGGCTTCTTTTCGGTTTCGGCTCCGTAGGCGGCGAAGACGAACAACAAGCAAAGTGCTGCAAATAAGTGAATTATCGTTGTTTTCTTCATTTTTGATAATCTGTTTTCTTGGCAGTATTTTTTGCGCTTGGAAGGGAGGTGACCGAACGGACAGCCTTGTTTGACCATGTCGGGCCCGATCGAATTAATGGGCTAGCCATAGTAAACGGCAAGCGAAATTTTCTTTTTCCTTGGCTGATTTTGACATAAGCGGTGTAGGGGCGGGGTTAGTGAATAGAGATGAATTGCCGTATAGACATTAGGACAGTGTGGAAATAGGAATAAAAGGATGGATTTTCGCTCTCTCCTTTTATTGCCGGTTGTTTTTTATGCGGTTGTTGAGACGGCTGCCCCCAACTTGATCGTCATCACGACCGACGATCTTGGGTATTCGGACGTCGGCTTCAACGGATGTAAGGATATCCCCACCCCCAATATCGACTCCATTGCATCAAATGGCGTTCGCTGCACCAACGGATACGTTTCCTATTCCGTGTGAGGTCCGTCTCGAGCCGGATTCATAACCGGGCGCTACCAACAGCGTTTTGGGTTCGAGCGTAACCCGCAGTACCAGCCTAATGATCCAGATATGGGTCTCACCCGCAAGGAGAAGACCATTGCCGAGTTGTTGGCTCCCGTAGGTTACCATTCGGGCATAATTGGCAAATGGCATCTCGGAGCCCATGCCCCCACCAGTCATCCTATGAAGCGCGGCTTCAACGAGTTCTACGGGCACCTCGGAGGGGGACACAAGTACATGCCGGAAGACCTCGTGATCAAGGACGGCGCCAAAGCCAAGGGCGAGGGGGAAAGTTATCGGACTTGGATTCTGAAGAATTATACCCCGGTGCCTCCTCGCAAATACTTGACCGATGAATTTTCAGACGAGGCGGTCTTCTTCGTGGAGCGAAACAAGGACAAGCCGTTCTTTCTCTTTCTTTCCTATAACGCCCCTCATACCCCTTTGCAGGCGACCGCCAAATACCTCAATCGTTTTACTCATATAAAGGACCCCAAGCGAAAAACCTATGCCGCCATGGTGAGCGCCATAGACGATGGGGTAGGGCTCCTTCTCAAAAGCCTCCGCGAGAACAAGCTAGAGGAGAAAACCATCGTGGGCTTCCTCTCCGACAATGGTGGACCAATCACCAAGAACGCATCCAGCAACACCCCTTTGCACGGGGCCAAGGGAGATGTGTGGGAAGGGGGGCATCGGGTTCCTTTCGCCCTGCAATGGAAAGGAACCTTGCCAGCGGGGAAAACATATGACCACCCCGTTTCCTCTCTCGATTTCGCCGCCACTATGGTCGCCCTGTCCGGAGCCAAGGTGGACAAGGACAAGCCCCTTGATGGAGTGAATCTCGTTCCTTATCTTGTCGGCAAGAATCCAAACTCGCCTCACGAGGTGCTTTTTCTCCGAAAATACGATGATCAACGCTATTCCGTGCGCAAGGGAAACTTCAAGTTGGTCATCCCTTTTCGGAACGGCAAGCCCCAGCTTTACGACTTGGACGAGGACATCGGTGAAACTCGTAACCTAGCCTCGGCTAAACCGAAAATCCTCGCCGAATTGAATGCACTTCGCAATGAGTGGTCCGCTCAACTTATCGATCCCACTTTCAAGGGGCTGATCCATCTTAAAAGGGGTTCCGGCCCCCCTTCACCCAATAAAAATAAAAATAAAAAATGAAAAAATGGCTCACATCCTGCGTCTTTGCTTTCTCCTTGGCGATCTCTTCGGTTCAAGCTGCGAAGCGGCCCAACATCGTCTTCATTTTTGCCGATGACTGGGGCTGGGGGGACCTAGGATGCCATGGCCATCCCTACCTGAAGACACCCAATATCGACCGCTTGGCCAAGGAGGGGACCGACTTTCATCGTTTCACCGTTGCCAGCGGAGTGTGTTCGCCCAGTCGGACGGCCGTCATGACCGGGCATTTCCCAGCTCGATACAACATCGATGGTCACTTTGCATGGGTACCCAGCAATGCTAAGCGCAACATGCCGGACTGGCTCGACCCACGGGCCCCTCTGCTTTCCCGATTTCTTCAAAAAGGAGGCTATGCCACCGCCCATTACGGAAAGTGGCATTTGGCCAACGACATGATTCCCGACGCTCCCTTTCCGAGCGAGTACGGCTACGATGACTACGGGGCATTCAATTGTTCGGGTCCCCAAATGTTCGTTCATGACGACGTCAAGAGCGCCATCCCCTTCATCGAGAAAAGCCATGCCCAAGGAAAGCCGTTCTTCATCAACCTCTGGATGCACGAACCACACACTCCCTTTCACGTAGACCCCAAGCTGCAGAAGCTATTTCCCAAGCTGGACGAGAAACACAATATTTACGCGGCGACCTTGTTTCATGCCGACCTAAGAATCGGCCAACTGCTTGATACTCTGGATCGTCTAAGGTTAACTGACAGCACCCTGGTCATCTTTAGCTCCGACAATGGACCTGCTCGAGGGAGCGCGGACTCCAAGCTTACTTTGTCTTATGACTCTGCAACCGGACCGGGTTACGGAATAGCTGCTGCCAAAGGAATTACCGGCGGTCGGCGAGCCTACAAAGGGGCCCTTTTGGAGGGAGGGGTCGGGGTGCCTTTCATTGCTCGTTGGCCGGGGAAGGTGGCCGTGGGAAAAGTGGACAAGACGGCCATTTTTTCCGCGGTGGATCTCCTTCCGACCTTTTGCGAAATCGCGGGAGTCAAGTTGCCCGCATCTTATAAGCCGGACGGTGTGAGCCAAGTCGAGACCCTGAAGGGGAAGGGGAGCGCCCTTCGTGAAAAACCCCTGTTTTGGAAAATAGGCGCCCCATGGCCCGCTCGCTCATCCAAGCCCGACCATTGGGTGTCCTATGCCGTGGCGAAGGACCAATGGAAGCTCGTGACCAACTTTAAAGGCACCCATTGGGAACTCTTTGATCTGGTCGCCGATCCCTACGAGAAGAGCGATCTTAAGGAGAAGAACCCAAAGGTGGTGAAGGAATTGCTACACTTGCTCGACGAATGGCGGGGTACGCTACCGGCAAAACCCACCGGGAAAGTGTTTTCGAACTTGCGGGCCCGCTAATCCGATAGAAATTTGTCGTTGGGATAATCGCCAAAACAAATCTCTTCATCTATTCCGCCGCTTTTGAAATATCAGTTTGGTTGGCGCGGCATGGGTGCAAATTAAATAGTGCAGGCTAGACTCTGCCGCCAAATTCTAGCGTTGGATCTACTTCATCATCTTGTCCAGTGTTTTGGCGATATTTTCACCCCATATGGCGTAGCCGTTCCTGTTTAGATGTACCCCGTCCCGCATGACGTCGTTCCGCAGTTTGCCATCCTTATCCATGAACTTTGCATTGATGTCTAGATACCGGACCATCTTGCCATCATCCATCTTGGCCAGATAGGTGTTGGCACCTCCGGTCTTTGAGTCTTTTCCGGGGTCTTTGCTCGGGAAAATTGCAAGCAGCAGAATCTTGGTTTCAGGCAGCATCCCCCTTAGTTTCCTGATGACTGTGGCAACGCCGAGTGCAATCTCTCCTGAGTTATTCATGCCCGAGTTGTTCGTGCCAAGCAGCAGGACGATAACTTTTGGAGATGTCCACTGCAGTTCGCCGTTTTCCAGTCGGAACAATACGTTTTCCGCTCGGTCTCCGCCGATGCCGAAGTTAGCCGGTTTGTACTTTCCGAAATACGTATTCATAAGATCACTCGGCCAGCCTGATGTGATGGAATCACCTAGGAAGCAAAGATCGAAATTATTGGCCTTGGTTTTATTGAGGTTGCTCAAGTGATTATTCCAAAACCATCGGACACCGCCGGGGACCGGCTTGGTCGGGTCGTTGGAGGATGTCACGGTGACGGGCGGTGTCCCTTTGATGGGAGGAGCAACGGGGTCGCTCCAGACTTCGTGAATGATTGTGCCCTTCGAGCCTGTGGGAAACGGTGAGAGGTTTGAGCCCGGAATGATCCGGAACGTGCTTTTGCCAGGGATTATCCAACCTGCGGATACGTGGTCCCCGCCTGAATTCTCCCTGTGTATAGTCTCGATGTAGTACTTCCTTCCACGCTCTAATCGAACAGGTTTGGATCTCTGAGTTTCGTACTTGTTGAATTTTCCAACTTCCGTCCATTCATTAGTGTAAGCGATCAACTTCTTGTTCTTTGGATCCGAGTCGGTGCTGAGGAAGAGCTTCGACTGGTCGTCGCTTGTTATTCCGAATACGTGCTCGCCTGTCAGTTCGGGATAAATGAATCCGTGAATACGTGACCCGTAGCGATCACCGATTTCCTGTGAGCTTGCGAACGATTGGAGGACTGAACTCTTGTCAGGTTTCGATTCAGATCTAATCGAGCGAGTCCAGTCGCCATTTACATCTTGGGCGGGGAGAAGGGTAGAGAGCGCAAAGGCCAGCAGTCCGCTTTTCGCTTTGATGCCTGTTTCGAGTTTAGCCTGTTTTCTTGTCGAGGTCATTCTTAAATCGTTGATTAATTTTTTGTATCTCTTTCGTCCATTTTTTTTGAACTAAAAATACAGCTTGAGACATATTCTTACAAGATAGTAGAGTGGGGCAATGCCGGACGCAAGCTAGTGGGAATTATGCTGTAAAACAATAACTCGAGTTATAGGAGTGCTCCCTGATTTGTGATTTACTCGAATTAGAAACGACTCTCTCTTTGATTTTCTTTATAGAAGCCGGCTAAAGAAATAAGAGTTGGGTTGATTTCCGATTTCAATTAAATCCGAGGTGTTTCAATGTAGCCATTTTCGCTCCAAACATCATCTTGCCTGAAACTTTACAATCCCTTTGAAGTTTACATGATTTAACATGTTTCCCATGAAAAATTTGATTTCCCTTTGTTCAATTGCCTTTTTGCTGTCTGATTTTGCTTTCGCTCAAAAGAAGAAATTTTCGAATGTTTTGTCGGCATCGGAAAGCGTTATGAAATCCTCACCGGGAGGTAATTCAAAAAACAAAAATCGAAAGGAACGCAAGCCCGGTAAGAAAAAGGAGAACGCGACTGTAAAGGGAATACCACCTCTTCCACATATTGAAAATGCTCTTCCCGTGAAGCCTGATAATCGTTTTCGAATGGAAATTTCTTACTTGAAACAGTACAACTAACCGCAACCAGCAAACACCCAATAAATACTCTTATAAATCCCCAAAATCGTTCCTTCCAAAATAAATCGTTGTTAATAAAACCCCTGAGTTTAGTATAATATAAATGACATTGAAATACCAATACCCTGCCCCCGAAACGGCACCCGTGAATTGTGGATAATTCAAGTCATTCCCTCACGGCATAACCAGTTTTCCGAACTTTGCCGGAATATGCCAACCGCGGGCCGTGGGCGAGAAGGCCTGGATTTCCGGCGTTTCAAGGCCGGCCAAGCGGTGCCTTCCAACATTGAAATACCATGGATCCGCGGCGGTTGGCTTTGATCCAGCCACGCGGTGATTCGGGTCGGCCTCGGCCTCCGCGACACCAACGACGGGGATACGCAGTTTAATGCGCCAGAAGTCGGTGCCCTTTTCCGTTGTTAACTCCGCCAGGGATTTCCAACCGGGCGTCGGGTCGCCCTCGACAATCGCACCATCCGGGTTGATCTCCATGTGGTAGTAGGAGTGGTTCGGGGTAACCAGGGAGACGGCAATATAG
>JACKQG010007510.1_pt1 | contig 10940 bp, 9 predicted proteins | sample 8237621 | NCBI WGS metagenome assembly JACKQG01 (sample SAMN15677084, study PRJNA649215) | marine metagenome | biome: marine; feature: Black Sea; material: saline water; isolation source: suspended particulate matter (SPM) from the Black Sea western gyre | collected 2013-06-09/2013-06-10 | depth... | reverse complement strand
TGCATGCGCGACGAGCCGGGCCCCCGCCGCACCGCCGAAGAATATGTCATGATTTATTTCCTCGAAAAAGAGCTAAGCCACGTCTCATTAGAGACTTAGGCAGTACTCGAAAGCGCCTATTTGGATTTGGACGGCATTTCTCTTAATCCAATATTGAAAAATTCAAACGCTTGTTTTATACATACGTTCCAGTGAAACCTACCTCCACCCAGGCGCGCTTGCTCGATGCCGCAGAATCGCTTTTTTCCGAACGCGGCTTCAAGGGTATTTCCATTCGGGAAATCACCGAAAAAGCCGAGGCCAACTTAGCCGCGGTTAATTACCACTTCGGCTCCAAAGCCGGGTTGATGAAAGCTCTGATCGAGCGCCAAATTGGACCACTGAATCAACTGCGCATCGCAGAACTCGACGCCGCCGAAGCGGCCGCAGGAGACCAGCCGCTGGCTATCGACAACTTGCTGCGCATATTTTTCACAGCGCCCATTCGGCATTTTCATAAACCAGGTCAAAAGCTGCCGAATTTACTCGCCCGCCTCCATCAGGATCCATCACCGGAAGTCGTGGAGGTGGTGGTTAGTGTGTTCCAACCTATTGCAGATCGCTTCCTGACTGCTTTGCATCGCAGCGCCCCCCACCTTTCCGAGGCACAACTCATCACTCGTGCCATGTTTATGAAAGGCGCCATGGTACACGCCATGTCCGACGGCCTGGTTTTAGCATCGGCGATGACCGAAGGCCGAGTGAGCATGGATGACCCAGAAGAATTGATCGAAGAACTGGTCCAGTTCTGTACGGAAGGCTTTCGCCTGCATACACCTAACTCTGGCCCTCAAGCGGAATAATGAAAGTCTCCTTTAGTCTATGGATGCTACTTTTGACTGGCGCATGTTCCACCGCCAACCAGGCACCGCATAATCAAATTCACAACGAGGGTGGCCAGGCCGGATCCACCAGCGCCGACTGGACGTTGCAGCCTTGGTGGTTAGATTTTGACCGGCCTGATTTGGCCCTTGCCGTGGAAGCCACCCTGCACGGCAATTTGGATTTGAAGTCCGCAGCCGCCCGCTTGCGCCAAGTGGAAATGCAAAGCAGGATTATTGCCGGCAATCAAATGCCGGCGGCGTCGGTGGGAATGCAAGCAGCTCGCAGTCGCACCAATTTAATCGGCCTGCCCTTTCCTGGAGCGCCGAATGTGCTGCCGATCACTACTTCGCAAATGGGTTTGGGCTTAAACCTGAGTTGGGAGCTAGACCTATGGGGACGCATGGAAGCAGAAGAAGATGCCGCCATCGCACAATGGCAAGCGAGCCGAGCCGATTGGCAAGGCGCGCAACTTTCGCTGTCTGCTCAAGTCGGCAAAACTTGGTTGAGCGCGGCTGCCACCGAGATGGAACTGCAGCTGGGTGAAAAACTCGCTGCTGACGCTGACCGCATCGCCCAACATTTACAGCACCGCTACCAGTCTGGGTTGGCACCTGCCAATTGGATGCAAAGTGCCCAAAGCAACGCCCAATTGGCCCATACCCGGCTGAGCGGATTGCGCATTCAACTCGACCAACAGCAACGCTCTTTGCGCACCATGACCGGCGGTGACACCCAAGTCAATTTGGCTGCGCTGCCCGAGATACCAGCACCCTTGCCTGAAACCTTGCCCGCCGACGCCATCGCCCGACGGCCGGACCTACGGGCAGCGGAAGCGCAAATACTCAGCGCCGAAGCCCAGCATCAAGTCGCTCGCAGTTCACTTTATCCACGCCTTAGCCTGACCGCGAGTGGCGGTACATCTAGCAATACGCTGAGTGATTTGCTCGACGGCGACCTGCGCGTTTGGAGCTTGGCTGGCAATTTAGTCGCACCACTTTTTGAAGGCGGCAAACTGCGCAATCAAGTGGAACTTCGCGCTGCCGGAATTGAAGAAAAACAGCTGCAGTTTGTGCAACGTGCTCTGTTGGCATATGCCGAAGTGGAAAACGCTTTGCTGGCCGAACAAGAGCTGCGCGGCCAATTGCAAAGCATGGACCAAGTTGTGTACCAAGCTCTAAGCGACCAAAATCGCGCTCAAAGACGTTTCCAACAGGGCACCGGCACTTTGCTTGATTTACTGCAAACGCAAATGACCCACACCCAAAAGCAAATGGACTTTTTGCACGTCCATCTGCAACTTTTACTCAATCGAGTCAATCTTTACCTTGCCGTCGGCGGAGACTTTCACGGCGTTTCTATTGCTTCTTAAATCGTTACTGGATTCAATCATGCTACCCATCACGACTGCCCTAAAAATTGTTGCACCTGTTGCCATTTTGGCCGCTGGCTTTGCTGGCGCAAGCTGGTTAACGGAAAGCGCACCGAAACTGGACCCTCAACAGCCGGCCGCTAGCTTGCCGTTGGTCGAAGTCATGCCAGTGCAATTGCAAGTCCGCGAGTTGGATGTCAGCACCCATGGCGAATTAAGCCCCAGTAATGTAGTGCAACTTGCCGCCGAGGTCAGCGCGCGTGTGATCTGGACTTCCCCCAAATGGAAGGACGGTGCCTTTTTCCACAGCGGCGACGATTTGCTGCGTTTAGACCCGGTGGATTTTCAACTAGCCCTGACGTCGGCCGAAGCTAAGTTGGCGCAAGCGAACGCGGCTTTGCAAATGGAGCAAGCAGAAGCGGCCAGCGCGTTACAAGATTGGCAGGAGCACGGCCAGGGAATAGCCCCGCCATTGGTGGCAAGGGAGCCGCAATTGGCGATGGCGCGAGCCAATGTTCAAGCGGCAAGTGCTGGCTTAGGTCAAGCCAACCGAGCTTTAGACCGCTGCACCATTCAGGCTCCGATGGATGGCCGAGTACAAGCCGCAGGCGCCGAGGTCGGACAGTTTGTGGGCGCCGGAGCGGTCGTCGGGCAAATTTATGAGACTCGCCGCGCCGAGGTGCGCTTGGCGGTACAAATGCGCGATTTAGCGTGGCTTGATTTGCCGTTGGGCGCCACCACCGACGACGTCGGCATTGCGGTGGAATTGTCTGCACCCATTGGCGGGGTTATGCAGCACTGGCCGGCAAAAATTGTGCGCACCGAAGCGTCCTTGGACGCACGCAACCGAATGCTTACCGCCGTCGCCGAAATTGATGATCCATATGCGTTGCGTAAAAGCGCACTTTACCCAGCGCTGATCCCAGGCATGTTCCTGCACGCCAAGCTGCAAGGGAAATCGTATTCGGCTGTCGCCACCCTACCACGGGCGGTGTTGCGTGATGACGGTACAGTTTTGGTAGTTGGAAAAAATGATCGTATTCAAATTCGGCCGGTAGAAGTCATTCGTAGCGACGCCACCGAGGTTCATATCGCCTCTGGTTTGACAGCTGGCGAATTGGTTTGTTTGACTCCATTGAATGTGGTTGTGGCTGATATGCAAGTGCGTGTCGCCGCTGTGCCTGGGGGACAAAAATGAATCGCGGTCCTATCGCATGGTTTATTCAAAACCCGGTTGCCAGCAATGTGTTGATGGCTGTGGTATTGGTGGTTGGCTTCGCAACTATGCAAGGCTTGCGCCAAGAAGTAGTTCCGAAAACTGAAATTGATGCTGTCCAGGTGTCAGTGGCTTACCCTGGAGCTTCACCACAAGAAGTTGAAGAAGCGATTTGCATGCGCATTGAAGAAGCGGTGCAAGGACTGTCTGGCGTCGACCGGGTGCAGTCGCGAGCGAGCGAGAACTTCGGCGCGGTCACGATCGATTATTTGGAATCGGTAGACCGCAATGTTTTCCTGGATGACGTTAAGGCAGAAATTGACCGCATTGACAACTTCCCTACCGAAACCGAAGAACCGATGGTCACCTTGGTCGAGGTGAATAATCAAGTATTAGAAATTGCGGTTTGGGGAGAGGCTGACGCCTGGACTTTGCGGCGCGTCGCTGAAAAGGTGCGCAGTGGTCTGCAGCTGCAACCGTCGATCACTCAGGTGAATTTGTCGAACGTGCCTGATTTCGAAATTTCGATCGAGATCAGTGAAGAGCAACTGCAGCGCTACAAACTGAGTTTTGATGAAGTGGCAACTGCGGTGCGCCGCAGCTCACTGGACTTGCCCGGTGGCGCTCTCAAAACCGACGGCGGCGAAATTTTGGTACGCAGTAAAGGCCAAGCCTACGACGCCAAGCAATTCCGTGAAATTCCGTTGCGCAGTATGGCAGATGGCGGTCAATTGCTGCTCGGTGACGTCGCCGAAATCGTGGATGGATTCGCCGACACGGACCAGTTGACCAAATTCAATCACTCCCCCGCCGTGACTTTGCGCGTCTTCCGCGTCGGCGAGCAAAGCGCGATTGATTTGGCCCAAGAAACGCGCAATTATTTGGATCAAGTTCGCAACGAATTGCCGCAAGGAATCAGCCTTAGCATTTATGCTGACGACTCGCGCTTGCTTGGAGAGCGCATGGAATTGATGATCCGCAACGGTTTGCAAGGCCTGGTTTTGGTACTGATTGCGCTGTCTTTATTCCTGCGCCTGCGCCTAGCACTTTGGGTCACCCTCGGCATTCCCATTGCATTGCTCGGCAGTGCCGCGTTGATGCCGGCCATGGGCGTATCTATTAACCTAATTTCACTCATGGCCTTCATCACTGTGCTTGGCATCGTCGTTGATGACGCCATTGTGGTGGCGGAAAACATTCACAATCACCGCCAACAAGGTAAAGACGGTTTGCGCGCCGCCATTGACGGCACCCGCGAAATGACGGTGCCGGTAATTTTTGCGGTGCTCACCACCATCGTCGCCTTTATGCCGATGCTATTTATGCCTGGCGCCATGGGGCAATTTTCGCGCAACATTCCCCTGATTGTGACCGCTTGCTTGATTTTTTCGCTGATTGAATCGCTATGGATTTTGCCCAGTCACCTACGCCATTTACCAAAAGAAGGGGGAAATCAAAAGCGAGGCATTTGGGGACGTTTGCAAGATCGGATTAACGTCGGCTTGGATTGGGTAATTAAACGCCTTTATGAACCGACCTTAGCAGTGGCCACGCATTGGCGCTACGCAACCTTAGCCCTGGGCGTCGCGATCTTGATCTTTACCGCCGCCTATGCCGGAAGTGGGAGAATTAAGTTCAACTTCTTTCCCATCATTGAGGCGGACAACGTGGTCGCTGAACTGACCATGCCGTTGGGCACACCGCTTTATGTGACCGAAACCGCGCTCGCGCAACTTGAGCAAACGGCTCTGGATTTGCAAAAGGAATTACTAAATGAGGATGGGATTCCCCTCATCAAAAATATTTCGACGGCAGTTGGTGGTCAGCCATATCGCCAAAAACAATCATCGTCGACCGGCGGCAAAGCGGAAAATTTCAGCGGCGGCCATTTGGCCGAAGTTAATTTGGAATTAATTTCGGCAGAGCAACGCAGCGTTTCAGCTAGTGAACTAGGCCGACGTTGGCAGCAGCTCGCGGGCGGCGTAGCGGGTGCCGAAGAACTCCTGTTCAATTCTAACTTCATCGGCGGCGAGGGCGACGTCGACCTGCGTCTGTCTGGCCCCGACCTGGACGACCTCAAACTCGCGGCGGCCGAACTTGCCGGTGAACTTAGTGCTATCGGCGGCGTGCTGCAAGCCCAAGACAGCTATCGCGAGGGCAAGCGCGAATGGCAACTTAGTCTCACTCCGCTTGGTGCTTCGCTGGGATTAACCTTGGCCGATCTCGCCCGCCAAGTGCGCCAAGGCATGTACGGCGAAGAGGTGCAAAGCATTCAACGCGGCCGTGAAGAGGTGGACGTCATGTTGCGTTATCCGGCAGAGGACCGACACAGTTTGGCTGCGCTAGAAAAAATGCGGGTGCGCACCCAGGACGGTCGCGAAGTGCCATTCGGCATGGTCGCTGAAGCCAAAATTCAACGCGGCTACTCCACAATCGATCGCACCGAACGCCGACGCAGTCTGCGCGTGACCGCCACCATCGATCCAGCCCGGACCACGCCGGACCAAGTTTTTTCCACTTTGCAAGCTGGCCCATTGGCGCGAATTTTGGCGGCCTACCCTGGCTTGAGCTACGGTTTGGAGGGGCGCCAAAAAGAACAAGGCGATTTCATGAAACGCATGATGGAGCTCAATTTGCTCGCCCTGCTGATCATTTACACCTTGTTAGCCATCCCACTCAAGTCATATATGCAGCCACTGATCATCATGTCGGCGATTCCATTTGGCTTGGTCGGTGCGGTCTGGGGACACGTCATCATGGACACGGATTTGGCGATTATGTCGGTCATCGGCATCGCAGCTTTGGGCGGTGTAGTGATTAACGATTCGCTGGTCATGATTGATTATGTCAATCGACTGCGAGCCGGCGGTTTGGCATTGCGCGAGGCAGTATTAGTGGCCGGGTCGCGTCGCTTTCGGCCGATTTTGCTGACTACGATGACCACCTTCCTGGGCCTTAGTCCGCTGCTTTTAGAACGCAGTTTGCAGGCCAAATTCCTGATTCCGATGGCTATTTCCCTAGCCTTCGGGGTGGTTTTCGCAACCGCCATCACCCTGATCTTGGTACCGTCCTTATATCTGGCGATTGAAGACTTGGTAGATACCGGCAAAACTCTTATGCGGCGCCTAGGAGGGTTTAAGAGTAAAGCGGAAGTCTCGCCCGATGCAAAATAAGGGCTGCTCTGGTTCATTTGGGGGAGTTTCGCCGCAAACTCGCCGATCAGAAACAATCAAAGCTCCCAAAGCGCCAATTTTTGCTAAAGCCGCTCAATTCGTCTACCTCAGATAGTCGATGAAGGAATGGATACACAACCCATCACTCAACGGATTTCTGGAGTACACAACTCATCATGTTTAGGCACCTACTCACCGGCGTCGTTGCTATTGCACTTATTCAAGCTGCAGACGCGCAGCAAAAGCAGCAAGTTTCAACCCAAAAAGCCGTCACCGCGAAGCTAGCCGGAACTTTTCATCCAAGCCTAGGCTTGATCCAAAACGGCGGTACCACCAGCGCCAGAAGCGGTCCGGATGCGTTGTACAACAACTCCTCGTTATCCAATTACTACTCCGTTCCTGGCACTAATCAGGAGTGGATCGACAATTTCCATTTATTGGATCGCAACCACGACAACGCTGAGCAGGTGAAAGGCCTTAGGTATACCTATTGCTCCGCCGACGCCAACCCCAACGGCATGCAGGAAATCATCAACATTTATGATGATTCCATTTACTGCGCTGGCCCGGCGAGCTGGCCTAATGCAGACTGTTCTTACGCCATTTCCGGTTTACCGGGTGGTGCCAACGGCGCCTTGGCGTGTTGGATAGTGAACGTGGATCTTTGGGGTGTGGAATGCAACCTCACCACCGATCCAACCGGCAACCGTTTGCACGGCTGGGGCCAAGTCTGGGATAATGCGACTACAGGTCCTTGGCTTGCGAGCGGCGGCCTTGGCCAAACCGACAGTTTCACTTGGTTCGATCCAGGTGCAGTGAACGGGAACGCTTTCCTCGGATGCTACTGGTTCGGGGGCACGCCGTGGGCTGGCTTTGACATGCTCATGGAAGGCAATGTTGCTGAAACCATCTCATACGTCAGTAGCGCCGGCCTGGGCGCCGACGACGGCCTGATCCTGAGCATCGACACGCCGGCTCAAATTGGCAATACCGTGACCTTCACCGTCACCGACCTTGTGGCTGGCGGTCCAGTGGCCTCCACCATGTGGGCTTCTGCCCTGCGCGTGGACGTCGATCTGACTCCCTTGTTCGGCCTGGATGCTCACTTGTTGAGTGATTACAACTCGAAAGCTTGGGAAAGTACCTCTGCTGGCGGCACCCACACCACTTCAGTTCCTGCCATCGCTGGTGGCGGCATGACTTGGTACACCCAAGCTGCAGTCGGCGCAGCAGGCGTGCCGGCCAAAATGTCCAACGGCTTAGCTCATTACATCCACTAAAACATCCCCAGTGGATTCAAGAGTTCCTCGCTCCAGCGGGGAACTCTTTTTTGCGTTTTGGTAGCCTGTGTTCGTGGCCGACTCATCCCCTTCCGACGCAAACAATAAATCCAAAGTGCCGTCGCGCCTGCGCTGGATCGAGCGCCAGCGAGCATTGTTGGCAATTCAAGAACAACCCACCGACGACCACGGCGACTTGCAGGGCTCTGGTCCAGAAAACCGGCATGGCAAACCACAAATTCCGGTCGGCCAAAACATCGTTGAAAAGTGGCCGGTGTTGGATTTGGGCGACCAACCGCATATCCCGACTGAGGCGTGGGAGCTGCAAATCGGCGGACGCTGTCAAAACCCATGTAGCTTGAATTGGCAAGAATTCATGGCCCTCCCTCAAGTGGAGGAAAATAGCGATTTCCACTGCGTCACCACCTGGAGCCTACTGGACAGTACTTGGCAAGGGGTGCGCTTTCAAGAGCTTGCCGCACTGGCTCAGCCCGACGAAGATGCGGAGTACATCCTCATCACCGCTTACGACGCCGATCCTATGTCGGGTATACCCTATACCACTAACCTACGCCTAGCCGATGCCGTCGCCCCAGATGTGTTGCTAGTTCATAGTTGGCAAGGGCAACCACTGCCGCGTATTCATGGCGGTCCGGTGCGCATGATCACGCCGCGGCTTTACGCCTGGAAGGGCGCCAAGTGGATCCACAAAATCGAGTTTTTGCGCCAAGAGCAGCTCGGCTTTTGGGAAAAGCGTGGCTACTCCAACTCCGCCAAACCGTGGAGCAACGACCGCTTTTCCGGCTAAGCTCCGCCATCTTTGCTAAGCCAAGCCTGGAAAATCTAGGTGAAGTCTCGTTTTGTAAGGTATCGTTCGGCTAGATCCAAACGGCCCCAATTCACATTCAAACTCCCTACCTCACCATGCCTGAAACTTCAGGCAGACGCCACCTGTTCGTCATCTCCCTGCTGTGGGCATTGCTGTCCTATGCAGCGTTAGGGATGTCTGACGAGACTCTAGCGCCGTTTTTGCGCGAAGATGGCGTATTTGAAACCGCATCCGCAATATTCTTTTTGGCCGCGGCTGCGGTTGCTCTGGGCGCTTTTTGGAAGCAAAAACTGCCTACAAATAAGTTAGGGAAGCTCTGATTCATTCCGATCGGCGAGTCTGCGGCGTAAATCGCCAGCTTCGGCGTTGCTTCATCTCGGCTGTAGCGAGGCTACAGCCTTCGATTCGCGCCTTGAATCTAACGATTTCCACTCACAGCCTCACTCGCCCGAATGAATCAGAGCTTCCTTAGTATTTGGCCGTCAACGCAACGTTTTTCTCTTCTTATTGGGTGTTTTTTTCCTGCTCTGTTTTCTCGAGGAAATCAGCTGGGGTCAACGCATGTTCGGCTGGAACACGCCAGATTCACTAAAGGTTTGGAATAAACAGAAAGAAGCAAACCTGCACAACCTGTGGATTTTTGCACGTGAAAACAGCGACGGCACCCTGAAACAGGGCTTGGCCTCGATTATGACCGCTAGCAAAATGTTTTCGCTGTTTTGGATGGGATATTGCGTAGCGCTACCGCTTGCCCATCGTTTTAGTGACAAGTTGCGGCTCCTGGTGAACCGTTTTCAGGTCCCAATCGTGCCGCTGGGCATAGGGATTTTGTTCGTGTTGAATTACATTGCAGCCAAAATTAGTCAGCTGGTAATCCAAGCCCAACATGTGCATCAAATCACTGAAATCAAAGAAGCCAATTTTGCCATGCTGTTTTTGATCGGCATCTGCATCATGGTTGGCGAGCGGCAACCACAGCGCTAAACTCGGCCTACCGGTCGAGCGGTTCCGTCAAGACTACCTAATGAAACCTCCGCGCACCATTTTGGGTGAAACAGTCATCCTTGCGGCATGCATTTTGGCCCTAGCCTTGGTGGCGAATGCATTGCATCCCAAGGGTCTGGATTTGGGCAAGAACTATTTCCCTCACCCACCAGTGTCGGACCCTGATCCAGAGCAGGCTACTGGACTGCAGCATGACTTCCATATCATGGATTTCGACACAGTCCAGGCTTGGCAGCCGTATGCCAAGGATAAAGATGGCGGCGTCGTCATTCTTGATGCGCGCGGCGAAAAAGATTACGTTGAGGGGCACATTCCGGGAGCCCGACTCTGCCACCATTATCATCAGGAATTGTATGTACCCGATTTGCTAGACCTGATGAACAACGCCGACACCATCATCATTTATTGCAACGGCGGTAACTGCGAAGATTCCATTCAACTCGCAACCGATTTGGTCTACACGCACGGGGTCGCCAAGGATGCGCTGGCCATTTTTGAAGGCGGCTGGGAGCAATGGATCGACGCTGGACTCGATGTACAAACCGGAGATCAGCCATGAGATTGCCTGTGCTTTTGGCGGCTCGTTTGTACGCTGGTTTGATGCTCCTGATTTATGGCATTCCTAAATTGCGCGAGCCCGCTGATTTACTGAAAAGCGTGAATACCTACGGCATTTTGCCAAACGATCCGCCACTGTACTTAAATCTTGCGGCGGTCGGCCTGCCGTGGCTGGAAGTCATCACAGGCGCGGCCATTTTGACTGGCGTTTTGCGTCGCGGTGCCGGTTTCCTGTCGGCAGTCGTTCTGGTGGTTTTCACCAGCGCCATCCTGATGCGCACCTTCGCAGTCATGTCTGCCGATCAGATCGGCTTCAGTGAGGTCGCTTTTGATTGCGGCTGCGGTTCTGGGGTAGTCATTATTTGGCAAAAAATGATCTTTAACGGCAGTTTAATCGTGGCTTGCTTGCTGGCCTGCATGCAACTGCGCAAACCGATTCAACCGTTGCAATCTTGAACCATTTCTCCGCCTCGGCGTCGGTTCAAGCAATGCCTTGCGCCAAGTTACATAATGCCGACGGAACGGAACTCGCGCATTATCGCTGGCCGAATGCCGCCGCCAAAGCGGAGGTCCTACTAGTGCATGGAGTAGGTGCGGAACACCATTAGGAAAAGAGCCAACTACTGAAGAACTAGAAAATCATTGG
>JACKQG010007509.1_pt1 | contig 10941 bp, 8 predicted proteins | sample 8237621 | NCBI WGS metagenome assembly JACKQG01 (sample SAMN15677084, study PRJNA649215) | marine metagenome | biome: marine; feature: Black Sea; material: saline water; isolation source: suspended particulate matter (SPM) from the Black Sea western gyre | collected 2013-06-09/2013-06-10 | depth... | reverse complement strand
GTTTTTGCAAGATTATAACTTCCAATGAGATTGACATCAATTACACGCATTGGATCATTCAAAACTGTACTTACGCCTGCAATGCCTGCTAAATGAAATACTATTTCAGGCTTGAATTCTTTAAAAATCCTCATTAATTCATTTTCATTAGTAATATCCACATTTTGAAAATCAACATTTTTAGAGAATTTTTTAGGGAATTTTTTTTGGGTTAATGAAATGTTTGAGCCTCTGTATTCATTATCAATAATGCATATCTGGTTTTTATCTAGAAATGATTCAAGCAAATAACTGCCTATAAATCCAGAGCCGCCTGTGATTAAGATTTTTTTATTTTTTAATGATAAATTTGACATTATAATGAAACAACAAAGTCAACTTGTTTTAAGTTTTTCATATTTTAATTTTCAAAAATCATTAGAGATGTTCAATTAACTTACAAATAAGTGTCTGATCACGGTATGTAAGATTTTCATGTAACGGTAGAGTAATGGTATTTTTATATAAAAATTCAGAGTTTTGTAAATTACCAATTTTTTTACATTTTGAAAAATACGGCAAACAGTGTAAGGCATATGTTCCAATTTGAGTCTCTATGTTATTTTTAGCGAGCAAATTACGAATTTTGTCTCGTAAATTTGGTTTGGTAATCACGCACGTATAAGATTGAAAAGTATGTCTGGCATTTTTCGTTATTTTTTGAGGTTCGATGATATCTATTTTAGAAATCAATTCATCGTAAATTTTTGCTATTTCAATCCGTTTTGAAATGATTTTTTCTAATTTTTTAAATTGTGCTAATCCAATCGCACTTAAAACATCAGACATTTTATAATTTGTGCCATCATTTAAAAATTCATTATTTACTTTTCCAAATGTTTTATAAGATCGAAATTTTTTTGCAAGTTTTTTATTTGATGTAGTAATCATTCCACCCTCCCCAGTCGTGATTATTTTTCTGGGATGAAAACTAAAACATGAAACGTCAGCTAAATTTCCAACATATTTTGAACCTAATTTTGTTCCAAGATTTGTAGCTGCATCTTCAACAATTACCAATCCTTTTTTACGAAATTTATAAAATGATTGTTCAAGAGGGTTTCCAAATAAAGATACGGGTGCAAGTAAACCTGTTTGTTCTGAAATCGATTGTTCTGCAATTTCAGTGGTTATATTCATTGTTTCCCGATCAACATCTACAAGAACAGGTATTCCTCTAGCAAGGATTATTGCATTTGCCGTTGCAGGAAATGTAAAGTCAGAAACCAAAACCTGTTTATTTTCAACATTAATGCATTCAAAACAGGTGTGAAGGGCAGATGTCCCTGATGAAGTAGCAACAGCATATTTTGAATGAACGTATTTTGCTATAAGATTTTCAAATTTTGTTGTAATTTTACCCTCAGTGAGAAATTTTGATTTAATCACTTTTTTGACAAGTTTAATTTCTTCATCACCTACTGTAGGACTAATAATAGGAATTTTTTTTCTCATTGTTAGATCAACTCCTTGATTAAATCCACTAAAAGTTCTACACCTTTATCATTGCTAAGGTTTGTCATCGCATGATTTTTCCCCGATTGGGCAATTTCGCCCCATATTTTATTATCAGGATCGTTTAAAAATTCCTTAAATTTTTGTTTATAATTTTTTTCAGTAATAAAAATGGCAGATTCATTATTTTTATATCCCAAATAATTACCAAGATTTTTTTCAGTGATTTCCATAAACGTTAAGCATCCCGCAGGAGGAATTTCTAAATATTTTCTAGTAGGAGTTATAGTTGATGAGGCTATTGATGCTCGATATTGCTGTAAAAGTAGCGGATATTTATTTCCTATAAACTCATGTTGTAATGTTGGTGTATAATCAACATAAGGTAGCTTATTGCATAATGTTCTCAATTTGTAAAAATCATAATTTGAAGGACCCTTTTGACGAAGTTTTACTATCATTCGTGAGAGCGGATTTGTATTTCCAATATTTCCAGAATTTAGAATTTTATTTTTGATTCTATTTTCAAATGGTGTCAAGTTTTGAAATAATTCTGGTTCAAGGCCTAAAAATACAGTTTTAAATTTAAATTTTTTAGGATAATACTTGTAAAAATATGCGGATGGTGCCATTTCAAAATATGCATCTATTTTATATTTTTCATGAAAATGCATCGGATCAAATCGCAATACATCATGAAGATCACCAGGTTTGCAAATAACAGGGATAGAGGTTTTGTCTAATCCTAAAATTTCATCAGGTATAGCTATGTCGCCAGTAATGTTTTGATTATCAGGGATTAAAATCGCATCAAACTTTCCTTGAAGTTTTGCAATATCAAAAGTTTTGTCACTTGGAAAATATGTGACTTCAATTTCTTTATTTCTTTTAAGAGCTTTAAAGAAAAAATTGTATAAACTGGTAAAAAAATAATCCGAAGAAAGAGAAGGACACGATCTATAAATAAATGCAATTTTCAAGGTTTTCAATACTATAATTAAATACTGAAAATGGGAGTTAAATTGTTTTCAATTAAATGAAAACTGAAAAATCTTATAAAAAAATAGGGATAAAATTATAAAATATTACTAATAAATTCGCAAGAAAAATAAGACAATAAGACTTCTACAAATGAAGAAATCATAATTTTTTACCCGATACACTAATTCCACTTTCAATCTCATTAAAATGAGATATCTTAACATTTACATCACTAAACCATTTTTTTACTTCCTCTGGAGTGTGTCTGTAAGCATATTTTGGAAAATACCAATCAAAGTTTGTTGCTATGCTTTGCTCAAATGGAACGTCGCCAGACCACCAACATTTCAAGAAATTCCAATATATGAAGCGCTGAATATCATAGGTGCCAGCTTTGATTTTTAGAGTTGGGATATCTTCAGTGATGGTAATTTTTTTATTTATTTTACTTAGACTTTGGCCTAAAGTGGCCATTGCTTTAGAAAATTTCATGCATTCTTTTTCGGATTTGTTTACCATGATTTCTCGGATAAAATCATCAGAGAATTCTCTCACAGGGCCTTTCTTTTTGTAAACATAGATTGAGATAAGACCATTCTTTCTCAAATGTTTTGTCAAATTGATGAAAGATGTTTTGGTGTCTTTTGTATGATGCAACACCTGATCAGAACAAATAAAGCTGAAAAAATTTTTTTTGAAAGGCAATTGACGTATATCAGCTTGTAAGAAATGAATATTGGGAATTTTTCCATATTTCTTATTTGCAAAAAGTACACTTTCACTTGCATCTATAGCAAAAACCATGGAATTTTTATTTGCAGAAAACAAGTGGGCGCTGTTTCCTACTCCGGTTCCCGCATCTAAAATATAATCACATTTATTCAAAAAATTAAGGAATTTAGGGAGTGTTTTCCAACCAAATCTGTCCAAAAACCATTTTCTTTGTTTGTCATACCACAGTTTATTGTGATATGATTTGTTGAAGGTTTTCCATTTAGAAGAAAAAGCAGATTCGGTTTTTTCAAAATTCTTTTCGTCATCAACAACTAATCTTGGGACTCCATCAAGAATAGGAAATTTGTGGTTTTTGGAACAGATCAACGTGCCTTTTTCAATCTCATCATTTTGCGATTTTGTAGATTTTAGATGAAATTTACTCTTGCATTTAGGGCAAACTATGTAATTAATTAAATCAGACTTCAATGTTTTTTAGATTTTTGGAATGCATATAAAAATTTACTATTTCAAACTGGTTAACATGGCATCAGTAACTAAGTTAATTACTTTCCAGTAGGGTAATTCTATAGATATGAGATTATTGATTGGTGGAGCAAGTTCAAAAATTTTTCATTTGAAAGAGTTTGGGGAAGCAATTTCAAAATATGGTATCGAATACAGGTTAGTCAACGATGTTGACATTATAGATGGTTATCCGAGTAGAAAAATTTCCAATTGGGTGCAATCCACTTCACAATTCAATAGATTGGTTCGGGATTATAAGCCAGATGCAGTATTTGTCGACAGACAAAGACATTTTGGAATTGCTGCAATAAAATCAAATATACCAGTAATAATGCACTTGCGAGGTGATTTTTGGAAAGAAATCGAGTGGGCAAAAAACACGGTCTACAAATCATTTCCAAAAAACATTGTAATTAAAAAATGGGAAAAAATTGGTGAGGAAAATTTCAAAGGCTCAAAAATCATAATGCCCATTTGCAAATATCTTGAAAAAATTGTTCAAGAAAAATTTCCTAACAAACCGACCTATGTATTACAAAGTGGGATTGATTCGGCAAAATGGTACTACGAAAAAGGAATGCAGTTACAACATCCATGTGTAGGTTTAGTTCAAGGAGCTGTAATTTGGGGGAAAACAGAAGAATTGTTAACCTTGAAAAAAGTTTTGGAAAAGCTTCCAAATATCACATTCTATTGGGCAGGAGATGGGCCTTATGTTCAAGAGATATTGCAAGAATTAAAAAAATATCCAAATTTTAAATGGTTAGGAAAATTAGATTATCCAGAAAAAGTAAGACAATTTTTATCAGAAATTGATGTATATGCTTTGATTTCAGGCATAGATATGTCACCACTTACACTACAAGAAGCCCAATTGATGGAAAAGCCTGTAATTGCAACAAATGTTGGCGGGATTCCTGAACTGATGGAAGATAAAAAAACAGGATTGCTTGTAGAAAAGGGTAATTCAGAAGATTTGATTGAAAAAATCTCATTCTTGTTGGAAAATCAAAAAGAATCTAAACAGATGGGGATCACAGGAAGAAAATTCGTAGAGGGGAATTTTTCCTGGGAAAAAATTGCAAAGGAATTTGTAAAAAAAGTGAAATTAGAATTAAACCTGGATTAAAATAATTTAGAGTTTGGATTCATTTCTTTGGTAACAAAAATTCTATACCAAATTTCCAAAGCTAAAATTCCTAGCAGTTTATTTACATAACGAATATCCAAGTCAGTTTTGTTTGAATATTTAGATACCCATTCTTGATTTATCCAACCGTCTTTTATCACACTGCCATTTTCCAAATAATAATCAAAAATTTCTTTGCCATAATTTTTCCACAAATTCGAAGTGTTTACTGAAAAACCCAGTTTGGTTTTGGAAATTAAATGAGAGATGCCAAAATTATCCAATAATTTTCTCAGATGGATTTTTCCTATGTTTTGTGATTCGTCATATTTACTCTGGTAGTCACAGTGTGATAAAAGTGGAATCAGATCATCAGATAGTAGTGGTGAGATGGTTTTTAATCCAAAATGATTATTTATGGAATTGTTAACATGAGAAAAATTATATCGTAATTTTCCATTATAGTCAGCCAGAAAAACCTGTCCTAAAGAGTTCAACGAATTATCAAAGAATGGTAGCAGGATTGAATGAATTTTGTCCCAAGAAAAATTTAATTTATTGCCAAATACTTCATTTTGATCAACCACCCAATCGCGCTCATGGCAATTAAGATACGCCTTTACTTTCTCAATCGGTGTTGAATTGGGATTTATTTGAGATAGAAATTTCTCATATCTGAACGTATATCCTCCAAAAATCTCATCACCGCCATCCCCGGAGGCTAAAATTTTAGATTTTTGGCTTGCAAATTGGGATATAAAATACCAATGATTATCCCAAAACGGCATTTTAGTAATTCCAATCGCTGAGGGTAAAATTTCTAAATAATTATCTACTTCAAGTATATGATGTTCGGCTCCAAAATGTTCTGCAATTTTTTTGGCATCCTGTGTTTCATCAATACTTTCTGAAAACTTTATTGAAACAGCTTCAATTTGGACATTTGGAAATAATTTTCTAATATATCCGAGGACTAAAGACGAATCAACGCCTCCACTAAGAGAAATAGACGTTGGTGAGCTTGAGTCACTGAGATTTTTTTGTAGATAGTTCTCAATTTTTTCTTCAATAATTTTTTCAGAAATTCCGTAATCATCAGGAATGAAATCTTTCCAAGATAATTCAGGCATTGATGAATTTTGTGATGGATTATAACGAAGAGTTAAGATATTAGAAATAATATCCGGTATATTCGAATTGTTATAATTTTCCTCTGCCAAGTCCACGATAGATTAGTCCAGCATTGATTGCTTCTTGTTGGTTTAGCACACATCTTGTATCAATAAAAATAGGATTTCTTAATTTGGATTTTAAAAATTTAGGCTCAATGTCATGAAATTCCTTATGCGGGGTAACAAGTATCACCCCATCAGAATTTAAAAGTGCATCAATTAAATTACTTTCTGTATCAATTCCAAAAATATTTTCTGATACAAAATAAGGATCGTAAATTCTTATGTTTACGTTTAATTCTCTTAATTTCTCTACAATTTTTTCTGCAGGTGAAATTTGGATGTCTTTCACATCGGGTTTATACGAAACACCAAGTAATAGAACGGTAGAATCATTGATTGGTTTCTTTTGTTCCTCAAACGCATCAGACAGTAATTTCACCACATGTAGAGGCATACTTTCATTGATTTCTCTTGCAGTTTCAACTAATTTTAATGACAAACCATGCTCTTTTGCAGTATTCAAATATTGGTATGAGTTTACAGGTAAGCATGGACCTCCAACTCCCGGTCCAGGATAATGGATCTGAAAATTGTATTTAGTTTTTGCTGCTTCTAAAACAGTCATTACATCAATTCCCAATTTTTCAAAAAGAATTGCTAACTCATTTACAAATGCAATATTAAGATCTCGAAATACATTTGTTGTAAGTTTTACAGCATTTGCAGTTTTACAATTTGGCATTGGGATAAGATCAACTGTAAAAACATGCCGATAGATTTTTGTTATCATCTCCTTTGTTTTATCATCAATTGCTCCAACTAATCTAGGAAGCTTCTCAAAATCATTTAAAATTTGTCCAGGGTTTGCAGTTTCAGGACATACACCTATGGCAAAATCCTTTCCAGCTTTTAATTTTTTGCCATCTCCTTCAATAATTGGAATCAGTATATTTTCAACAAATCCAGGTTCAATAGTACTTTCTATAATTACCAATGTTCCACTTGCAAGATAATCGTGTAGTTGTTTTCCGACAGATTTTAGAGCAGAATAATTTGGTTGGTTAGATGAATTCATCGGTGTTGGAAGTGACAATAATATTACATCAGAATTTGAAACTACATCGCCGATTTTTGAAGTTGCTTTAAATTTTTTTTCTTTTCTGACTTTGTCAAACATCACATCATATCCAGGTTCATCCTTAAGAGGAAAAATACCGTTGTTGATTTTTTCAACAAGATCTTCGTTGATATCCATTCCAATTGTGTTAAATCCTGAATTTGCAAAAGACAGGGCCGTAGGAAGGCCTATTCTGCCAATTCCTATCACACAAACTCGTATATTTTCAGATTGAATATTGTCGTTTAATTCTTCTTCAGACATTTCCATCATTGTTTTAGTCGTTTTATTCACCTTGGATATTTTGATGGATGTTTATTTGTTATTTAGGGTTATGATTTGTAATTAAGATTTAAACATGTGGCTAAAAAAATGATTTTATGAGGTTTGCAGTAACAGGCGGGGCCGGATTTATTGGAAGTTACATATCCAAATTACTTTTGGAAAAAGATCATGACGTTTTGGTGTTGGACAATATGCATACTGGTAAAAAAGAAAACTTGCATAATTCAAATAAATTGGAATTTTTTCAAGTGGATGTTCGAGATTACAAAATACTTGAAAATCAGTTACATGGTGTGGATGGAATCTTTCATGAAGCAGGATTGACACTGGTTCCAGAATCGTTTGAAAAACCTGATGAATATCACGACGTAAATGTGAACGGTACTGAAAATATATTTAAAATTTCAAAAAAACTTGGTGTTAAAGTTGTTTATGCCAGCAGTTCAAGTGTTTATGGCAAAACCGAAAAAATTCCAATTAAAGAAAATGATCCTAAGAATCCAATGAATCCATATGGAAAAACTAAAGTTGAAAAAGATAATCTTGCTGAAAAATTTTCCAAAGAAGGATGCTCAATTATCGGATTAAGATATTTCAACGTATTTGGCAAAGGACAAACAGGAACATACGCGGGAGTAATAGCAAAATTTCTAGAGTCTTTAAAAAATAAAACAGCCCCAGTAATTTATGGTGATGGAAAACAAGTCAGAGATTTTATATCAGTTGAAGATGTGGCTAGTGCAAATCTTCAAGCGATGTTATCAGATACGAAATATGGTTTTTTTAATATTGGAACTGGCGTCCCAACAACAATTTTAGAATTGGCAGAATTAATGATCAGAATTTCAAACTATCACATTAAACCAATTTTTAAAGAGGCTAGAAGAGGAGATGTCAAATTAAGTCAGGCAGATCTTGTAAATTCTCAAAAATATTTGAATTGGCACTCAGAAATTAAACTGGAAGAGGGTTTGAAAAAACTCATGAATGAAATTCTATGATTTTATTTAACAAGATTTTGATAAAAATCAACATACTTTTGGTAAAGTGATTCCCACGTGTAGTATTCCAGAATAAATTTATGCCCATTTTCAGATAATTCTTCTTGCAAAACTGGATTTTTCAGTAGTTTGGTTATCTCATCAAGCAAGGATTGGGAATCTTCAGGCTCAATCAATATTCCAGTTTCTTGAGTTTTAATTAATTCCGGTATGCCTCCAACATTTGTTGCAATTACTGGAATTTTTAGATAAAATGCTTCTTTAATTACTTGAGGGATACTTTCCATTCTAGAAGGAACAACTAAAATTGCAGATTCCTTTAATTTTTTCATTGTTTCACTCCATGAAAGTTCAGTACAATAAACAACATTTCCATCAATGTCATGTTCAATCTTTTTTAAAATATCTATTCCTTTTTCAAAACTGTCTCTACCAATGTAAATGACTTGATTTTTTTTCTTTTCAACATCTGGAATTTCTTGAAATTTTGATGTATCTAATGGGGCCGGTAAATGAATAAAATCAATTTTTAGTTCATTTTTGTAAAAATTTTGAACGTGTTTGGAATCAGTTGTAAATACATCAGCAATTTTCAAAGCTTCTTGTTCGGCTCTTTTTCCAATACTACTTGTTGTTTTAGAATGAATTTTTTCAACTTGTTGGCCATAAATCCCGTGAATTGATAGTACTTTTTTCTTCGCCTTTATTTTTTTCATTACAAACGCAGATGGGACATTCCATGCGTGTACAACATCATATTCTTTTGAATTTAACATTGCCTTAATAGTTCCAAGAATTGTAAATGATGGATTTTTTAGATTTTTGATTGGGATATGGGGAACGTGCATTAATTCAATATCAAGCCCGTTTTCTCGCAGTTTTTCTGCAACTCTATTCGCATGACCTCCAATTCCCCCTTCATATTTTGGAGAGATAAAGAGTATCTTCACAAAATAAAATTAACTGTAGATAATTTAAGGTCTAAGATTACTACATTGTTGCTTGGGCAGCGTCATGGAACATCTGACTCTTTGCACAGCCAGCGGCAAGCTCGTCACCGGCTCCACGTCTCATGAGACCACGATACAGACCGTCTTCCAGTTTGACGCCTTCTCTTTCTTCCCATTCCTCCACAGTGATAGAGTATTTCTTTTGAATTCTGTCCCTGTACCATTCTGGAATTACATTAAATGCACAGAATGGAACAATTCTGAGATCTGGAGTTACATAGTGAATGTCACATCTTTGCAGTCTTTCAAGGTCTTCGTTGTATTTATCCTGAAAGTGCATCATGCCAAGGAACAATCCCTTTACATGCCACGAGCCGACTGAATCAAATGATCTCTTTATGAGTATGTTGCCAAACATCTTTGCCAAATCCAATCCTGCTGGTTGCTTCTTTGTATCAACAAAGCCTTTGAGTTTTCTTACAACTTCAAGCATTGTAAAGTACTTGTTTTTACCAGAACGAATCTCTTCTGCTTTATCTTCAAATAATTCCAACATTCCTTGAATGTCACAGAATTTTGTTAATGGGACAAACTTTTTCGTATCTGCATCCTCAAAGATGTATGTTCCAGCACCACAGGCAAAGTGGATTGATAATTCATACTTTGGTTTGCTTGAGAATGCCTCAATTACATTAGTTAGTGGCATACAACTTGGGACTGGGAACCAGTCATCGACAGTTACTTCACCGTTTGTTTGCTCTTCAATTCTTTGAACACAGTCAGGAACCGTAATTCTATACTTTTCACGTTCAGTTTTTCCCATTCTTCCGGTTAATGATACTGGCTGAAAGTTTACTGCATGGACTACATCCATGTTCTTTTGTGCATATCTGATAATTCCACCTAGTTCGTGGTCGTTAATTGATTTAATCACTGTTGGAACAAACACTACAGTAGTGCCTGTTTTTCTGCAACTGTCAAGTGCATATGGAATTTCCCAGTGATTTTTAGGATTTGTTCTTGCAGTTACACCGTCAAAGGAAAGATACAGGTTGTTACATCCAGCAAGTCTGACTTCTCTTGCAGCTTCCGGATCCATTGCGTGTCTGATGCCATTTGTATTCATTTGAATATGGTCAACACCTTCTTCTTTCATAATTTTGATAACATCGGCAATATCTTCTCTAAGCATTGGCTCACCGCCAGTAATTTGCATAGAGTTTCCTGGAATTGGTCTCTCAGCTCGCAGAGTCTTCATCATGCCTCTAATCTGAGTATGATCTGGCTCGTACATGTAAGCACCTTCAAGGCCTTTCTTTACATAAAAGAAACAGTACCAGCATGTTAAATCACATCTGTTAGTTACGATCATGTTTGCCAATCCACTGTGAGATAGGTGGTTTGAGCACAATCCACAATTATTTGGACATGAACATTTGTCAATCATTACGTTTGGAGAATGAGCACCCTTGCCATCCATCCAGTATGTACTGAATTTCTTGTACATTTCATAAGAACCAAAGTATAATTCCTCACATTCACCGTGAGTTGGACAAACTTTTGACAT
>JACKQG010007508.1_pt1 | contig 10944 bp, 10 predicted proteins | sample 8237621 | NCBI WGS metagenome assembly JACKQG01 (sample SAMN15677084, study PRJNA649215) | marine metagenome | biome: marine; feature: Black Sea; material: saline water; isolation source: suspended particulate matter (SPM) from the Black Sea western gyre | collected 2013-06-09/2013-06-10 | depth... | reverse complement strand
ACAAGGGAATTGGGTAATAAAAAATTTATTTGTATTATGAATTCCTTATTACCCAATAAACTCATTACCCAGTTACCTTTTTGAGCAGTGCAAAAGACTCGCTTCTTTTACAAAGTCATTCTTACCTAATTGTACTGGCTTGTCCAGATTAAGCTAAAGCAGAATAATATTATGTTTCCGGCACTTTTTAATCATGTCATCGGGCCAAATACTGCTCTGAATTTCCCCAATATGGGCTTTTCGCAGAAAATACATACAAAGCCTGGACTGACCAATTCCACCTCCCAGGGTAAGCGGCAGTTCGCCTTTTAATAACCGTTGGTGAAAATAGAGTTCCTTTCTTTCTAATGAATTACTGATCTCTAATTGTCTTAAAAGCGCGTCTTTGTCCACCCTGATCCCCATTGATGACAGTTCATAAGCGCAGTCCAAAATTGGATTGTAAACCAAAATATCGCCATTAAGTCCCACATATTTACCATTGGAAGGTGAAGACCAATCATCATAATCCGGCGCCCTGCCGTCGTGTGCTTTGCCGTCTGCAAGCTCTGCACCAATCCCAATAATGAAAACCGCACCATATTTTTTGCAAACTTGATATTCCCGTTCCATGGGAGTCAAATCAGGATACATTTCCAGAAGTTCTTCGCTGTGGAAATAGGTTATGGTTTCCGGTAAAATTGGTGAAATCACTGAATGATTGTGGCTGACATATTTTTCTGTTCGCCTAATCACATCATAAATTTTGTTCACAATACATTTCAGCAGATCGAGATTTCTCTCTTTTTTTGAAATCACCTTTTCCCAATCCCATTGATCAACGTATAAAGAATGAATATTATCCAACTCTTCGTCGGGGCGAATTGCATTCATATCAGTATAAATTCCTGCACCTGGCTGGAAACCATAATCAGCAAGCATCATCCGCTTCCATTTAGCCAAAGATTGAACTATCTCTGCGTCGATATCATCCAACGCTTTGATTTTAAAGGAAACCGGTCGCTCGATTCCATTTAAATCGTCGTTTATGCCTGTTCCTGCTTTTACAAAAAGCGGGGCAGTTACTCTTAACAAATTTAATTCAAACGCCAAATTCGTCTGAAAAAATTCTTTGATCAAACGAATTGCCTTCTCAGTCTGTTTGAGATCCAGTAAATTTTTGTAGTTTTTAGGGCACACCAAGTTAGTTTGCATTTACATCTCCTTGAATTGTTGATATTAATTTCATTTATTCTTCACTAATATAGTCTTCTTCGCTCAATAATTCTCTCGTTGTTTTTTTTATTGCAGAGCGATCGTACTTATCGTGATCATCCATTATCCTGGTATATGGCTTAATTTGCCAGGTATGGCGCACATTTTTTCTTATTTCGTTTTTATCAATTTTTATTTTCATGATTACACCTCTTTCAGATAATACTCCCAAAAAACAAAAAACCCATCACCGACAGCCGATGATGGGTTTAGATTTATCATCTAAAATTTTTTAATCACTGTCAGTGAATAGAATCCAAACTATTGCAACCGCTGGATTGAACGGATCATTATTATTTTGAAAATTATTTATTTGATTTTTTTTCATATTGAGATTTATTTTCATTTTTATTCTGTATTAGAATTTTAATTGCTAACGAATATAATAATTTCAAATCCAGTAGTCAAGCATTTTTTGTTTCTGCAGGTAAAAAGAAAAAAGGAGTGCATCGCCTTTATGCGATGCCTGCGGCATTATTTTTCTCTTTTTACAGCTTCCATAAGCATATCACTATATGAACAATCGATCAAATCGTTATTTTGAATTTTGAACAAAGTCACGTATTTTCCACATTGCTCAGTCAATTTCTCCCTACCAATATCACCTGCTTCATCTATTGCCTCGATCTCAATAAATGAGCCAAGCTTTTCCACGCTATCGATATGAAACTTAACATTGTTCAAAAAATAAATCTCCCTGGCTTTTTCCACAACAACCAGAATCCCCAGCCCGTTTATCAGGACATCTTTAAGGGAAGAGTCAGGATTTGGGCGATAGAGCGTTACAATAGAATCTTTTGCGCCGGATTTATTTTCGCGATTATAATGAATCAGGTGGTTTTCAACATTCCCTTCCCTCAGTTTTAACCTGCCATTCTTACAATTGAAGTAAGTATCAATTTGATTATCCAATCCTTTGAAAGCAGCATCATGTTCCTGTAATATTTTTCTAATTTTGTCAGGATTGTTGGTTCTTGCTTTAATTTCGATATTTAGAAAACTCATTTTTGTCCTTTAAAAACAATCATTTTGACTCTAATTATTTTGACTTGATATCTCTTTGTTATTGCATTTTTCTGATACGAACATCTATCTCTTTTTGATGTTTTAATGATATCTTTTTCAAAATTTTGTTGAGCAGACAAAACCAATGTCGAAATAAATGAAACTTAAATTGTTAACATAATAATTTTTAGCATGGTAGCGCTCCTTTTTCATATTTATTGTCTTTAAATCTACATTGCCAAACATAATAAACGACTAATGAAATTTACTAAAATAATTTTCAAGTTTATCAACAATATCACTTCTTTCAACTTCAACAAATCCTTTGGCAATTTTAAATAAGTAATTCCGGTTTAAATTCTGATGATGTATTTTAAAAAGCGCTTCAATATCTGCCAAATCTTGTAATCTTGAAGCGACAAGTTTATAGATGATCAAATCTTCGACGGAGCATAAAGAAATCTCTATTTTGCCAAAATTAACTCTTTGTGATCTTTTTATTACATTATTATCAAATCCACTTAAACCGGCAGAAAAATCTACGCGTATTTTTGTTTTCTCATAATAAACCGGCAAGACAAAAAACTTTTCAAAAAATCCCAACGGATCGTCTTTCAGGGGAGTAAATTCTGTTAAAATGATCTCTCCAATTTCTCGAATCTGTTGAATATCCACCAAAAGAGTAATATCAATATCTTGCGTTGTACGAGGTATTTGATGTACAACAGCAGACAGCCCTCCAATTAAAGCATAAGGTATCGAATTATTTTTACAGATCGTGTCAATGGCAAACAACGTTTTTTCAAATCCTGATAAGCTCATAATACTGTTACTCTATTTAAAAGGTTTCTAACCATAATTTTTGTTTTTAATTTATCTTCTAAAAGAGGTGGTATCTTTTTACCTTTCAAAGAAAACAAATAAATTTCGTCCATGAATTCTAAAAATCTTCTAAATGTTTTCTCATCCGAATATTCGGTTTTTTGTCTTTCATCCTCCAATCTCCCCAACAACTCATATTTTGCCTTAAATTGTTGGTATTCCTTTTTTGTCATATTCATAACAGACCTTTTGATTTGAAAGAAATTCAATAACAATGTAAAAGAAAAAAAGAGAAATGTCAAGATAAAAAAAATCCCTGCAATTTTTCACTGAGGGATTTTTTTATGAAAGACAAATATCATTTGTTAGATTTATTTTGGTGGTGGTTGCTCTGGCTTTTTCTTCTTTTCCGGTTCTTTTTTCTTTTGATCTTGTTCTAAAAGTCGCCTCAATCTTTCAATCTCTTTTTCCGCTTTTATTCGTTCAGTCTTGATTTTATCTAGTTCTTCTTCAGTAGATTCAGCTTCCTGTTGCTCCCTGATAATTTCTTCAAATAATTTCTTCCTGCTATCAGCTCTTCTTATTAAAATTTCCTTATTGCTTACTGAATGGTTTTTAATCGGTAATATTAAAAATTTAAATCCTAAACGAATCCGCCAGTCCGGATAATTAGGTAATTCCGCACGAACGGATTTTTGAACAAATTCATAAGAAGTTTCATCTTTGTCTTGAGATATTCTAAAATCTGATCCTGCGCAAATCGATAACCAACGGGTTGCTTTATATGTAATGGTCGGCGTAAAATATATGAAATTTTCCAGGCTATACGCTGTTTCAGGCGGTTGTTGAAAAAAAGTATTTCCAAATAATTCAAATGAGAAATCAAATGTCGAAGTCGGTATTTTTATACCAATACCATACCTGAATTCCTGGCTAAAGTATTTTACCGGGGAGGGATCATCATCAAGTCCGGTCAGCTTCTGATCCACATCATTATGATTCAAATAACCAAGATTAAAATCAATTGATAAACTTTCCTCAGCATAATCAAGATACTTCACATAGCTTAATATTCCTGTAAAACCCCATGCAACCTTTCCTGCTGAATACGGTTCTAAAGCAATATTATGGTATTCTCCGGTGGGCAACCTTGTATCCAGGCTAATCCCCCATACCATTGAACTTCCCCTGAAAATATGTGATCCAAATTTTAACCCGATAAAAAGGTCATCTGGTAAATTGTAACCGGTTTTACCTTTATTCGTATCCTGGTAAACGACCGGTGAAATTGCCAGTTCAATGTGATCGCTTATCCCAACATTCAAACTAAAAGCGCCCTGAACATCCCAAATGGCTGAAGGAGGTGATTGGACGATTTTACCGTATGCCTGGCTCCGCGCATATAAAGATAAATGTCCGGATTTCAGATTCAATGCGGATTTAACATGGGTCATTCCATGACCACCATTGATTATTGTTCCCTGGGCCAGAGAATAGCATAATAAAACATGAAAAACAATAGTCCCCCTGATCCACCTTTTTTTTGAATTCATTTTTACCCCAATAGTTATTTAGACCAATATAGGTCTAATATAATAAAAATATTCGCAAAAACAAACATTTTTTTCAGTCAATATTAAAAGATTTTGTCAACAATATGTTCAAACCGACGGATAATATAAAATGATTTTTTTCTCCCAACCGGTTTAAATAATGGGAAGGATTATCGCGATAAATGAAAGAAGCAAAAAGTCTTAAACTTGTGTTGTGAAAATAATAAAATTTTAGCTCATTAATAAGATTATAGCTGACCGGCGTCAGGGGAAAATCTTCATTGATAAGCGGGAATAAGTCAGTAAGCGCTACATCGCCATAACGTCCGTAAATCAATTCATTCTGAAAAAAGAATGGGAAAAATCCCCAATATGCCATTTTCAGTTTTATTTCCTCGCAACCGGCACAGGGATAGCCCAATCCAAGCCCTCGATAGTGGTAATTTTCGTAGGTATATTTTGATTGATATGTCCTGTTCCAAACTCGAACATAAGTTAAGCCAATATTTAATCCCTTAATAAATGCGTCACCATTACGGATGGAAAGCATAGCAGCAAACCGATCAGGGTATCGCGCACGGTCATTTTGTCCCGGTTCATTATTGACAATAATATCATCGATTAAAAATTGTGTATAGACTGATAATCTTGGTACTGGTTTATAAAAAATATCCATTGCCCAGAAACCGTCCATCTGCTTTCGGTCATTTCTTTGGATGGGATAATAGAAGTTTGTGGGATTCATAAAAGCCAATTCAAAATCCCGACCATGCCCGCCATAAGTTGCCATTTCAGTGAAAGCTATTTGTAAATTATTTTTTATACGCCAGTCCAAGCGATGACCAACCATGTACTTTCGGGCATCATTTACAAATTCAACCTGCGCATCACTTTGCTCTTTAGAAAGCGCATCCAGGTTTTCCAATTGTGCATAAATCAATGAGAATTTCAAACTGTTTGTCGTGTAATTAAAAAGCAAATGGTCGTAGCTGTAAGGATTATTTGATAAAATCAAACTCTTTTCACCGATGGGTCCCCAATTACGTTTAGTCCTGCCGATAAAAAAATCAAAATTAGAAAAGTTCAAATTCAAATAGGCTTCATTAATCCTGCCATAAAGCCAATGCTCAGACTCTGATAAATCGCCGGCAAAAAACCGGTCATTTTTATAATTTTCATCAAAAGTGACCTGGTTAGCCAAAGTTAGATGTTTAGATTTATAATAAATCCCCCCTGCTGCGTTATAAAAATTTAAGGCAGCTTCATCTTTTTTAAGTAAATCACCCAATAACAGGTATAAATTTGTATTACCATTTGAGTAATACTTTCGCCAATATTTATCAAAATAAATCTCTGTGTTTGACTGATTATTTTTAAAGGCGTAGTCCCGATCCAGTTCATAAGGCTGCCGGAATACAAATTTTGGAATTTTTTTCCCGGAATTAATTTGATAATCGAGATAGTCATACACAATCGTTTCAAGGGGTAGATAGTGAATCGAAGTTTGAGATTTGCTTGACTCTATCAAAGATAAAAATAGTATCACCGTTAAAAGCAGATACTTCATATTCTCCCTAATCATTTTTAAACTCCAAAATAATACACAAGTCACTAATAACCAATGACTTTAATAACTAATGACCAACGACTATTTACCAACTACCAATCACAACTAACAACTCACCAATCACCAAATTACCGACTCCTCGCTCGTTTGAACACAATGTTATAGAATGCTTTGAAAAAATATTCGATATCTGTTGTAAAGCGGTTTTCTAACTTACGGTTCAAATATTTTCTTTCTGATTCTAATATCTCTTCAAATGAAGCAGGCATATCTGTGTAATATGGCGGCACTAACCCGGGTTTAAATTGAGTTCTTAATTTCTGTAATTCTTTAGGGTAAAGATCAAAGTAATGCTGGCTTAGCGCCCTCACTCCAATTAGGTTCACATCTCCCCGAATGAAATTAACAAGTTGTGGCAATTCATCAATCCACATTCTTCGTAACAATCTACCCCAGTTTGTAAGGCGGAAATCACTATCAAATTTGCCATTGGACTGAAGTTTATTTTGCTCGTAAATATAATCTTGCAAATATTCCGAATAGGGGTGCATGGTGCGCAATTTGCTGATATAAATAATATTTCCACCGTACCCTATTCGTCTCAAGCTGATGATTGGACCATAAGATGGATTTCTATCGATACTTGGATTTTTTACGCATTTTGCAATATAGTATAACCGGTTATGAATTTCAGTTATTGCCAGCGCCTCAAATCCACAAAAATAAAGTCTCCCTAATATTTCTGCTTTTGATAAAATCCGATTCTTACCCCGGGTGAAAAAAAAATATAACTTTTGAATCACCGGCAATTTAGGAAAAATTCTTCTGAAAACAAAATCAACCGGGTATAATAATTTTGTAAGGTAGGGAGGAAATTTTTCTTTGAACCATTTCCAATGCGTTGTAATTGTATGCGCTTGCCCGATAAAATAACCGCCATTATATATTTTTTTGTGCACTTCAAGAAAGTAACGATTTACATAACGGAAATCATTTATTTTATGCAAATTAATTATCAGACTCATTGACTGATTTTCTAAAATTTCAAAGTTAAATGGATTGTGGGTATCCAATATTCTCGCATCAGCCTGATCAATTGAATTTAAATCAATTTGCTCATTTATAAAGTCATATAATTTTTTATCCTGATCTAAGTAATCATGTTCTAACTTTGACTTAACCGGTAAAATCACTAATCTTTTCGGCAAATCAACTTTCTGCGCTCTAATTAATTCTTCTTCTTCAAATATTTCTTTGGCTTCTGATACTGAATTTATATCACCGTTATTATTTATGTCAAAACCATAAATATGATTTAAGAAGATGTAGATTGCTTCAATGGCAATTAATAAAATGAAGCTGCCAAAAATCTGAAACCGGGAAAAATGGTACAAATCGAAAACAAATATAAAAAACGCCATTGTCAAAAACATTAACAGAAACGCCTTAAAAAAAGGAGAGAAACCATAATAGACATTTTTGTAATTTCTATGTTCAAATTTTCTTGTAACAAATCCCATTAAGAACCATGAACCATAGAGCCCTAGTAGTATCTTTTCATATTCAATGGGAAGATCAAAAGCGCCTCTTTTTAAATAATTTAACACAAGGAAGGAAAACGAAAGCGCGATAAAATCCAGTATAAACCTTCTCAATGAAAAATGGTGTACAGTATCGCCAATTATTTGGCGATTGATTGGCAGACTGAAATGACGTTTTCCGTTGATCAAGTAATAGGAAAAAAAAACTGTTGCTTCCATGAAAAAATATAACGCACAAGTGCCAAGTGTTTGAAGACGGGAGAAATTGTAATACCCAATTACAACGAGTGTTATCGCGATGAAATAGAGGATTGCGATTGAGGATTTGAAAATAACAGCTAATCCTTTTCTAAAGCTGGCGTAGGATTCCGGGTTAAATTTTTTATAATAACCGGACATTATTAGCCAATACGCGATAAACAGAAAAGAATAATAAATATATCTCGGGGTTAGAAAAAGATCGCCTCTCTTTAAATAATTCATAAAAAATATTGAGGATAAAACAATTAAAAAATCAATAAAAAAAGAAAGGACAAAAAAATGTTTGATTAAGCTGAGTCGTCCTTTTTGAACAACCCCAGGGTGAGCTGTTTTCACGGTGGTTGAAAAAGAACCACTATTTTTCTCTCTGTTTTCAGCCGTTAATTTTTTTTGAGATTTTAGTTCAAGCGTTGTGTTGGATGGAATCTGTGGACTCACTTAATGCTTTCCCTTTATTGTTATACTTATTGGTGATTGGTTATTTGTTAGTGGTGAATGGTTTTGTAATTCAACATGAAACAAAATTAATAATTAAAATATTGAACGAAAATAAACCGGTTATTCAATAGTAAAATAAAATGGGATTTTAGTTTTTTAGGAATTGGCTTGAATGAGATTTCTTTTTTTATTTGATTATAACCAAATATAATCAAATAAAACAGTTAGTTGTGTGATTTACATCAAACAAACAATTTTTATTATAAAAATAGCTGAAAGATGCAATATCAAAAAAATCAGCTATTTAGACGGCAACATTCATACCAAAAACTCAAATGAATAAATAGGCAACAAAATCAAACTTTTTAAGAAAATTTGGAAAGGATAAAGGATAAAAACATACTGATGAATTCTAATTAGCCATCGTAGACAATAAGAGGAGTAAACGGATCCTTATGGATGCTAAGTCAGCTATAGAAGTTCTCTGACCACAAGAAAGTGAGGAAGCAGAATAATTAGTGTTTGTCCGAAATTGATATAATGTTTTATTTTTAATAGATTAATAGTGGTTAATGTTTGTAATTATCGAACTCACCCCCCGGCCCCCTCTCTTAATAAGAGAGGGGAAGTAACTTTCTGAATTATAAAAAGTTAACTATTGTATAATTGATCCCCCCCTTCTCTTTTTAAGAGAAGAGGGCCGGGGGGATGAGTTAAATAAGAACAATTTATGATACCATTAACTTATTATAATTCAAATGATTACTAGCAGCCCGGACAGACACTAATTAACCCATTAGTCGAAGCATAAGAAATTCAGCAAAATTGTAATATTAGAAACGTTAAGATAGCTCCTTCTTTTCCACAGCTGTTAAAAAGAACAATCGATACATTGAGAAATTATTAACAATAATATTGAACTTAAAACATTTTTTTGCTCGTTTTTTACTTAAATCTTATCCAATTTTGAAGGCTTGAGGTGAACTTAGGTTAAGCTTTTATATAAAAAAAAATAAGGAAATAAATAACAATGCCTACCCCATTCGCAAGTACATCGTTAATATTAAATGTGCGATAAGGGTGGAAATATTGGACTATTTCCAGAAAATAACCATAGAAAAAAATTGCGACCAGGATAAATATTATTTTTGTTAATCCCTTTTCAGCCATGACCAATACACCCAAAACAGACGCTACAAAATATGCTGCTACGTGTAAAAAGAAACCCGAATCTGTTAAAGAAAGTTTATGAATAATATTTTCTTCAGCATTTGTTCCGCCAATAAAAAGAGAAAGGAAAGCTAATAAAAAAAGGTAGCTATAAAAACCATATTTAATTATTGATTTATTGTTTAACATTGAGTCAACATGCTAATGTCGTTTGAGCGACAAAACGGTGCGCAATATTATCAACCATAACTGAAAATCCTTCCAAAGTGCGAACTCCTAATAAAATTAAATCGCCTTTATCACCAAACACAACTTCATCGATAGTTTCATATCCTTCTGTTCTTAATATCACATAACCAATTTCCCGTTCTATCCGTTCCCCGGTAAGATTTCTTTTTAGAAAGTCAAGCCCTACAATATCCAACAAATCGTACCAGGAAAGCCTCTCCAGTATTCTAATGAATATTTTTTCAGCAGTGAACGGCCCTGCCGATTCTCTTTTCCCAGCAAGAACCAAGTATAAATCATACGGTTTAACATCATAATCCCATATTATATTTGTCAGAATATTTTCTATCTTCTTTTTATCAACTACATTTTGCATGTTCATCAAATCTCGTGATTGATTTTCATATAATGTTCAAATCCCATTTTAGGATAATGAAAAATTTAAAAAATCTTTATTTCAAGTACTTCAATAAAATTAAGGATATTTTCAAAAATGATTTTTCATCTTTACAATTATTTTCAATATCAACTTGAAGAAAAGGCGGAGTTAAATTATCCCCATCCCTAAATAATTCTTTTCAAATCCGCTAAAACCCAAAGATACGTCAACTTCTATTTCTGACTGTTTGGTTGCGCTCGCCAAACATAATATACTTCATCAATAAACTTGAAGAACAGTTCTGACGATTTGGGATGGGTTATTGAATACTCTTGATTAAATTTATCAAGTACCTCATACTTTTCCCAGAATTGGCTAATCTTTTTGTCAGGTATCTTTTCCATCACTATCTTATCTCATAAATCTTGAAGGGTAACATTTCCCCCTTTTATCTTCTTACTCCTGTGTTATTCTAATTTATATCATTTTCATAAATAATGCAAGCCTTATTTTAGATTGATGATCACGCCAGTAGGCGGACAAGTTTTGCGAATTTTGATTTACGATTTAATGTATCTTCTTTTTTTTGTTCATGGATCATGTATTTCACTCATAAATCCAAAATCGTAAATCGTCAATCGAATATCTTCCATTTCCCTTTTCTTTACAAATAAAATCCTTAATCCTTTTATCTTCTACCTTACTCTGCCTTAGCCTTCGCCTCAG